>Ga0247666_1000155_pt1 | contig 28857 bp, 29 predicted proteins | sample CNK07_metaG_FD_183025 | JGI IMG/M metagenome (GOLD analysis project Ga0247666, IMG submission 183025) | Soil microbial communities from Purdue University Martell Research Forest, Indiana, United States - CNK07 | ecosystem: Environmental > Terrestrial > Soil > Temperate forest > Bulk soil...
CACATCCGGCCGCAAGATCACCACCGCAATCCTCTCTGCGCTTCGATCCACCATCAGCCAACTCACCCCCATCGCCGCATGAAAACCTTCGCGTCAGGAGAAGAATCTATTAGTTAGTAGTACAGAGAACACAGAGGTACAGATTGCCACTCTGTGACCTCTGTGTCTCTGTGGTTCAGCTTTTCTGCTTCCGATACGCGCGGCGAATCTTCCAGAGATCCGCCAGCGCGCGAAGGAAGTCGTGCGACTTCACCTTTGACCCGGTGACGTCGTGCCAACGCATGACGGGTAGCTCGTAGACGGAACCGGCGACGGCGTCGCGGCCCCAGCGGGCGATGTAGCGGGCGATGATCTCGACGTCGAAGATCCAGCGGGAGATGAACGGTTTGGAGAAGACGTCGCGCAACGTGTCGCTGCTGCGGAAGACTTTGGCGCCGCATTGCGTGTCGTAGACAGCCAGGCCGAGGCTGGATGAGATGAGCGTTGCGCCGACGCGGCCGAAATAGTGGCGGGCAGGCCGGCGGCTGATCTCGCGCCCGAGGAGACGGACGCGGGCGCCCATGACCAGATGGATTGATGAACGGTTCGTGAGGATTTCGAGAAACCCGGGCAACTCGGCGAGGGGAGTGGCGAGATCAGCATCCCAGAAGCCGACGTAATCCGGCGCTTTATCCAGCGCGCCCAGGAATCCGCGTCGCACCGCCTCCGCTTTGCCGCTGTTTTGCTCGAGATCGAGAACGGCGAACCGACGGGGATCGGATTCGCGAAGCGCTTCCAGAAGGCGAAGCGTGCCATCGCGGCTGCCATCGTTGACGAAGAGGAAATCGACCTCGTGTCCGGGGACGGCGAGCTGACGAAATGCTTCGACATCGAGCCGTCGCTCTTCGTTGTAGCAGGGGACGACCAGAGTCAGGCGCGACACGCGGGGCGCATTGTAGCTACGATTGGCCAATGACCGACCTCGAAGTCCACACCATTCCCGCAACCGTTCATGGACGCTACGTCGTGCGCCGCGGACCTGCAGAACATCTTCTGATCGGCTTTCACGGTTACGGCGAGAACGCCGACGTCCACAACGCCGAGTTGCAGCAGATCCCGGGAATCGAGCGGTGGACGACGGTTGCCGTGCAGGCGCTCCATCCTTTCTATATGCACCGGACGGGAGCGGTCGTGGCGTCGTGGATGACCAGCCAGGATCGGGAGCTGGCCATCGAAGACAACGTCGCCTACGTTCGCAGCATCGTCGATCAGTTGCCGCAACCGCGTCAGCTCGTGTTTCTCGGCTTCTCGCAAGGCGTGGCCATGGCCTATCGCGTCGCTGCTCGATCGGCGGCAACGGGACTCATTGCGCTGGGCGGTGACATGCCTCCGGAGCTTGCCGGCTCGCATCCGACACTGCCGCCTGTCCTCATCGGACGCGGAACGCGCGAGGAGTGGTACACCGACGAGAAGCTGCAGAAGGATCTTCGTGTCCTCGCTACGCTGACCACGGTCGAGACGTGCGTGTTCGAAGGCGGCCACGAGTGGACGGCAGAGTTCCGCGAAGCGGCGGGGCGGTTTCTGGCGAGGTTCACTGACCAGTCAACTACTTGACGAGTCAGCGGAATGACCGCTGCTCGTGGGATGACAATCGCGCCGTAACCTGTTCCACTTCTGCGCATGTCCGAACGGCTCGACCGCCTGAAACTCCGGCTGAAGGAAATGCCGGACCGGCCCGGCGTCTATCTGCACAAGAACGCCGAGGGGGAGGTCATCTACGTCGGGAAGGCGAGGAACCTGAAGAGCCGCGTCGGCTCCTATCTGGCCGGCCGCGGGGCGCGCGACAGCAAGACGATGTCGCTCATCAACGAGATCGACTCCATCGATTTCGTGACCACGAACAACGAGCTGGAAGCCATCCTCCTCGAGAACAACCTCATCAAGTCCAACCAGCCGCGCTACAACATCCTTCTTCGCGACGACAAGAGCTATCCGTACATCAAGGTCACGATGTCGGAGGACTATCCGCGCGTCGTGTTCACCCGCCGGCTCGATCGGAAAAAGGGGGATCTCTTCTACGGCCCCTTCTTCGCCGGCACCGCGCGGCGTCTGCTCAAGCTCGTCGCCGACCAGTTCAAGCTCCGTAGCTGCGACCTCGACATCACGATCGGCAAGAACGCTCTTCCCCGTCCCTGTCTCTACTACGACATGCACCAATGCCTGGGGCCATGCGTCGTCGGCCTGACTACTCCCGAGCAGTACCGCGACATGGTCGACGACGTCGTCCTTTTCCTCGGCGGGAAAACCAAAGAGCTTCAGGATCGTCTAACCCATCGTATGTATCAGTCGGCGGAGAGTGAGAACTACGAGATGGCGACGTACTACCGCGATCTCGTGCGCACGGTCGAGCGCGTGCAAGCCGAGCAGCAGGTGGCCTCGGCGGAGGATGAAGACGCCGATGTCTGGGGCCTTTACGAAGAGGGGAATGACGTTGCGGTCCAGCTCTTCGTCATACGTGGAGGAAACGTTGTCGATCGCCGCGAGCTTTTCTGGGAGAAGGTGGAGGCCTACCAGGCCCCCGAGTTCCTCGGCGAAGTTCTTCAGCGCTACTACCAGGACAATATGTTCATCCCGCACGAGGTGCTGATCCCGTTCGAAGTCGAGGAGTGCGACCTTCTGACCGCCTGGCTGACCGAGCAGGCTGGCCGGAAGGTCGGACTGCGCGTTCCGCAGCGGGGGAGAGGCGTCGATCTGATGGAACTGGTCAACCGCAACGCACACCTCTCGCACGAGTCACGCTTCCGCAAGTCGACCCAGGACCGGCTGCAGATAGCTGCACAGAAACTTGGGCAGGTACTCGGGTACGACCGCGAGATCGGACGGATCGAATCGTTCGACATCTCGAACATCCAGGGGACCGACTCGGTGGCAGGAATGGTCGTTCTCGACCGCGGAAAGTTCGACAAGAAGCAATACCGGATCTTCAACATCAAGACTGTGGAGGGAGCGGATGACTTCCGCTCGATGGCCGAGGCGGTCGACCGGCGTTACCGGCGTCTGATCGAGGAGAACAAGTCGCTGCCCGACATGATCCTCATCGATGGCGGCCGCGGTCAGTTGAATGCAGCCGTCGCTGCCCTGAACAAGCTCGGCATCGAGGAGATCCCGATCGCAGGGCTGGCCAAGCGCGAGGAAGAGATCTACGTCCCTGGCCGCGAAGAGCCATACCGTCTCGAACGCCGCGATCCGGCGCTGCAACTGCTGCAGATGGTTCGCGATGAGACGCACCGCTTCTCGGTCTCTTCACATCGCCGCCGCCGATCCAAACGAACGCTACACAGTGCGCTCGACGATATGCCCGGCATCGGCGCCAAACGCCGCCGTCTTCTCATCGAGCGATTCGGCAGCGTCTCCGGTGTCAAACAGGCATCAGCGCAGGATCTGGTGAACGTGCTGGGCCGCAAAGTGGGGCAGACGTTGTATGAGGAGTTGCATGCGTAGGGGAGTCGTTTGTCGGGAGTCGGGGGTCGGAGAAGTTGAAACTTGCATTCGGATACTTGCTCGACCATCAGAATCGCGAAGATCGATGCGCGTCATCGGTCATGCGCCGCGCTCTCGCTCCGACGCCCGACCCCCGACTCCCCACCCCCCAAACCACGCATGCGATAATGCGAAAAGGTCCTAAAAGCCAAGAGCCGGCAGGGCGGGGGGAACAATGAGCTTCGAAGGCGAAATCGGCGAGATCGATCTGATTGAACGGCTCGTCGAGCTCGGAGGCGAGCAGTTCACCGGCGCGATCCGTTTCGAGAGCGACGGCATCATCAAGATCGTCTACTTCAAAGGCGGCGACGTGCTCTCCGCGTCGACGAACGATCGCACCGATGCTATCGACGAGATTCTGCAGCGCGCCGGCAAGGTCACGCGCGAGCACATCAAACAAGCGCTCGCCAAACGCAAGGAGAGCGAGACCCTCGGCGATGCCCTCCTCGGGCTTGGGTTCATCACGCGAAAAGAGCTGACGTGGGCTCGCCGCGTTCAGGTCATCGGGATCATCCGTTCGATCATCGGATGGAGTACCGGCTCGTACACGATCGTCGCAGACTACTTGCCGAAACGCGAGGAGGGGACGCTCTTCTCGCTGGCGCAGATCATTGTCGAGCTGGTCGTCACGGATAACGACCGCGCTAAGTCTGAGCAGGCGATGGACAGCGGCAACGCGGTCTTCGAGAAGGCGGCCAACTTCGACGATGCTTTCCGCCGCCTCGGGCTCAACGAAGACGCCGAGCAGATCGTGGCGCAGATCGATGGGAGGAACTCGGCCGCCGAGGTCGCGAGCAGGTCCGGCAAAGACATCTTCAACGTCTACAAACTGCTCGAAGCGCTCAGGTTGCTCCACCTTGTGACCCGTTCGGACAAACCTCCAGTAGAACATGAGGTTTCGTTGCCGGCATCTTCTAACCCGTGGGACGTGGAGAATCCGGACTTTACGCTCGACGACGACGCTCCGGCGCCAGCTGCCGAGGTCCCCCAAGAAGAATGGGGGCTGTCCCCCGAGGATGCGACGATGGAACTACCGGAAGTGAACGTTGCTGCATGGGAAGCCGCGAAGGCGACGCCGGCGACTCCGGTAACACCGCCACCTGCGCCACCGCCGACGACCTCCAGGTCCGTTTGGGATGAGCCTGAAGAAGACGATCACCACTCCGGTACCGAGCTCGCGCCACCTCTTCCCGCAAGCGTCAGCGCAGCCGCACTCGGCGCCGAGCCGCAGTGGGGTTTCGATGAAGCGCAGATCGAGGCTGCCCGCCGTGCGGCCGTGCCGGTGCGCGCAAAGGACGAGGTCCCGAGCTCCGTCAAACCGCCCGTTACGAAGCCGCCGAGGAAGAGCAGGGCGGGGCTTTGGATCACGATTCTCGTACTCCTGCTGCTCGGCGGAGCCGCCTACCCAGCCTGGCAATGGTGGCAGGACCGCAACGCCCCCGAGCCGATCGTCCCCGTAAAGAGAGCGAAGCTCCGGAACGCAGGCGTCCCGCCGGCTGGCCCGGCGGCGTCCTCGCCGCCGACCGTGGCAACAACTTCGACTGTGCCGGTGGCAGCGCTCGCCGCAAAGACCTCGACGTCCCCGACAGCACTGCTCACGGCAACGAATACTGCGTCCGCACCAACGCAATCTTCCCCGACTACAACAATCGCCGCCCAAAAGGCTCCTTCTCACCCCGCGACCGCCACCACCGCCTCGGCACCCCCGCTCCAAGTCGCTAAGAACACTCCGCCGCAAAAGCAGCCGCCTCCTGTCGCGACGACGACGACGACCGCTCCTCGGACTCTGCCGCGCACCGCAGCAGCTGCGATCACTCCGGTCCCACAACCGTCATCCACCGCTCCAAGCGCCACGCATCTCGAACGGACAGCGGCAGGAGCGCCGACCATCACCAACACGCCGAGTGCCGGCGCTGCTCCAACCTCGGACGCCACCCGCGCCAAGTACGACAGCATGGCGAAGGACTTCGCCGCCCGGAAAGGCGGCACCTACACCGTCCAGTTCGAGCTCGTTTGTGAGACTGCGTCGATCACCCGCGCTTTGAGTGAGGCCGGCGACAAGGCCTGGTTCGTTCCGATCAGCTACCGCGGCCGCCCCTGCTACCGCGTCTTCTGGGGCCGCTTCGACACGAGTGCCGAGGCGATTACTGCATCGAAAACGATGCCGTCGGGCCTGAGCAAGGCGCCGGTGGTCGTCAAGATCCCACGCTAATGATCACCTCGCTCCTGACCTCGGCTGGACTCGGCCTCGGCGCAGGCATCAACGCCTACGCCACGCTGCTCGTTTTCGGTCTCGTGTCGCGATGGCAACCAGCGATCTTTCACGATGAGCTGGCCCGCTTCTTCGCGTCGACGCCGGTACTGATCGTCCTGGTCGTGCTTTACCTCGTTGAGTTTGCAGCCGACAAAGTCCCGACCGTCGACCACGTCTGGGACGTCATCCACACGATCATCCGCCCGATCGCCGGCGCTCTGGTCGCATGGGCGGCGGTATCCGACAAGATCCCGCATGGCGCCGTGATCCTGGCGTCGGTGATCGCCGGAAGTGCAGCCCTCGGCTCGCACCTGACCAAGGCAAGCGTTCGCGGGGCCAGCACGCTCTCGACGGCGGGGATCGGCAATCCCATCCTCTCGCTGATCGAGGACGCGTTCGCGTTCGTGAATGCAATCATCGCCATCTTCCTCCCGTGGCTGGTGATCCTCACGCTCATCGGGATGCCGTTGATCTTCTTCCTCGTCTACCAGCGGTTTCGCAGTCGCCGGGCATGAGCTGGGTGATCGACGGCAACAACGTCCTTGGGCGCGCCGGTGCCGCGCGCTTTTCGGTGGAGCGGAAGCTGGAGCTCGTGCGAACGCTGGGCGCTTTCGCACGCATCAACCGTACGAAAGTGGCCTGCTACTTCGATGGCCCCGAACCGGAGCAATTCGGCAAGACCCCTGGCAGCGTAAGCGTGATCTTCAGCGGCGAGCGATCCGCGGATGATCTGATCATCAAACGCGTTGCGACGGGCAGCGGCTGGAGCGTCGTTACCGCCGATCGCGCTCTCGCCGCGCGCATCAAACGGCGCGAAGTCGCCATCATCGATCCAGGCAGATTCATGAACGAACTGGAGTCGCTGCCGCAAGTGGAGGAGCCGACTGCCGAAGAGGAGTGGCTGGCGTGGTTTTCCGACCCCAAAAACCGAAACGTATTTTGATGTCGGCACGCCGACATCGATTGTAAGCGACTGAAACAGCAACGATTTAAGTTGAAGGATTTAGTGGGGGGAGTCGGAGGACGGCGGGGGTCGGGGGTCGGAGGTAGACCGCACATCTCACCCGTTTCAGGAACGCCCGTGTGAGCGCCATCCGGAGCGAGGGTCCAATCGAGATTGGTGTCATCCTGAGACTGCCGGAGCCGCCCGGGCGAATCGCGATGTTTGCGCAGCGCGTGCTCGGCGGCGGAGGACGTCGAAGGATCTCAAACTTCGGAGATCGTGTTCGTCCAGCGCGAGCGAACATGGTCAAGGCGCTCGAACGAGATCTTCCCATTTTGAGATCCTTCGCCGTCCTGCGGCGCCGAGGATGATCTGCGCGAGAGCAACGTGTTGCGCGGGCGCCTCCGGCAGGCTCAGGATGACACATCATGTTTGAGCGCATCGTCAATGGCATCGGCGGTCAGCCGTCTCCTTCCTCCGACCCCCGACCCCCGCGCTTCTCCGACACCCCGGAATGGTCCAATCCCAATCCTGTTACGTCGATCGTGTGGAGTGGACTGGAGGATCGCGGCGCTGTGAGGCGTCGAGGAAAGTCCGAACTCTCACGGGCAGCAGGCTGGCTAACGGCCAGGCGTGGCGACGCGACGGAAAGTGCAACAGAGAATAGACCGCCGATCGCGCCCGAGGCCGCAAGGTCGAAGGCGAGGAGGTAAGGGTGAAACGGTGCGGTAAGAGCGCACCGCGTTCCGCGCAAGCGTGGACGGCACGGCAAACCCCCTGCGGAGCAAGACCAAATAGGGAAGTCATGGAGCCGCCCGTCTCCGTTATGAGCTTCCGGGTAGGTTGCTTGACCACCGCGGTAACGCGCGTGGCAGACGAATGATCTTCACCCCTTGCTTCGGCACGGGGAACAGAATTCGGCTTACAGGTCCACTTCACACGTTGTTCTTTTTTGGGGGGTGGGGTGTCGGGGGTGGGGAGTGGGAGAAGAAACCCGCTCACGCTGCAAAACCCCCGGCGCACACTGCACGCCATCCGGCGCACACTGCAAGCCACCCGGCTTACACTGCACGCCGCCCGGCTTACACTGCACGCCGCCCGGCTTACACTGCACGCCGCCTGGCTCGCACTGCAAACCACCCGGCTTACACTGCACGCCGCCCGGCTCGCACTGCAAACCACCCGGCTTACACTGCACGCCGCCCGGCTCGCACTGCAAACCACCCGGCTTACACTGCACGCCGCCCGGCGCACACTGTACGCCGCCCGGTTCGCACTGCACGCCATCCGGCTCAAACAGAACTCCTCCCACCCCCCACCCCCAACCCCCTGATCCTGACACTTTCTGCCATTCGCACCGACAACCAGCGGCGCTTCGCACGGTCCCCTCTCTCACAAACGCTCTAGCACCGCCCTTGCTACTCTCCGTTCGTGCTCATACGCCCACGTGCGCTGCCGCGAAACGGCAGCGTTGTCGTCCTAGCCATGTCATCTCCATCCGAACTGCCGCGCATCGAGGCGGCGGCGCGAACGCTCGAGCAGCGAGGGTTGCGCGTTAGGCTGGCCGCGAACATCGATCATCGCCATCGAGGCTATCTCGCCGGCGACGATCACGAGCGTCTCACAGAGTTGAACCATTACTTGAGGTCTGACGACTTCGATGCGTTCTTCTTCGCCCGCGGCGGCTACGGCGCCATGCGCATCCTCGACGGCGTCGACTACGACGCCATCCGCGCCAATCCCAGGCCCATCGTCGGCTTCAGCGACATCACCGCGTTGCACCAGGCCGTCGCCGTCAAGTGTGGCATCGGCTCGTTTCACGGACCGATGCTGAATCTCGATTGGGCCGAGGGGCTGTCGCCGGCGATCGAGGAATGGTTCTGGTCGATGCTCGCTGGCGATGTGCCGCTCGTCCATCATTTCGAGCGCGCGCAGGTCGTCATCGAGGGCGAAGCCGACGGAGTCTTGTTCGGTGGATGCCTGTCGCTGACGACGGCGCTGACCGGCACGCCGTACGACTTCTGGGTCGAAGATGGAATCTGGTTCTTCGAAGACGTCGATGAGCCGGTCTATCGGATCGATCGGATGTTGACCCACCTCAGGCTGTCCGGTAGACTGAAAAAAATCCGAGCTGTGGTCATCGGGAAGCTGAAAGGGTGCGGGAGCGACGCCGAAATCGAGGCGCTGCTGCACGAATTTTTCGCCTCCAGCAACATTCCGGTCATACGCGATCTGCCGTTCGGCCATCAGGGTGACAACCTCCTGATGCCGATCGGCGTACCCGTCCGCGTCAGTACCCGGGACCTCACGCTCACGTTTGCACAACCGGCGGTCCAGCGATGAAAACCGTTTTCAAAACGACCGGCGGGAAGGAACCCGTGAAGGACTCCGCATCGTACGCCGCTGGTGACGTGATCTTCCGTGAGGGAGAGCTCGGCACCGAGATGTTCATCATCCAGGAGGGTGAGGTGAACATCATCAAGCACCTCAACGGCGAGTCGCACATGCTCTCCCACCTCGAGAAAGGCGATTTCTTTGGCGAGATGGCGGTCCTTGAGAGCGTTCCGCGCACGGCCGACGCCATCGCCGTGACCGACGTCCGTGCTGTCGTCATCAACGGGGCCCGCTTCGACGAGATGCTGCGTCGGAACCCGGAGGTTGCCGTCCGCATCATCAGGAAATACTCGAAGCGGCTACGCGAGGCCAACACGCTCCTGGAGCGCCTCGTCGGCCGCGAAGTGCACAGCGAGCACGGCTCGCTCGACTCCACGGTGAGCGCGATGCCCGAAAAAGCGCATCGTCATCGTCTGATCGACGTCACGACCGGTGCCGCCTTCCCGTTCAGCAAAGCTGATGAAACGACCATCGGACGCGCCGATCCGGTCACCGGCATCCTCCCTGACATCGATCTAACGCCTGTAGATTTGAACCGCTCCGTCTCGCGCCGCCACGCCAAGATCATCCGCAGCGGTAACGACTACTGCATCCTCGAGGAAGTCGGCACTGTCAACGGTACCTACGTCAACGATCAGCGCATACCCACCGGCACGCCAGTGACGATCCACAGCGGCGACGCGCTGAAGATCGGGCTGATCGCGATGAAGGCGCAGTTCGATTAAAGGATGAACGATCCGTTCATCATTCATCCTCGGCCTTCATCCTTCCTCTTCTCCTCGTAGAGATCCTTCCGTGATTCGGCTCCGCACGCGACAATAGCTACGTGACGATCACCTCTGACACGCCCGTTCGCGCGCTGCCGGGTGCGGGAACCAGCCGAGCCAAACAACTCGAAGAGGCGGGTTTCGCGACTGCGTACGATCTGATCTACAACCTTCCGTACCGCTACGAAGATCGCCGCCATCCCGTCCGCATCGTCGACCTCGGTGGTCATGTCGACAAGCCGGTCCTCCTTCGCGGCAAGGTGATGAACGCCGTCCTCCACATCACCCGGCTGCGGCGGATGAAGGTGTTCGAGGTTGTCTTGGAGGACGGAACCGGCGCGGTGAAGCTGGTCTGGTTCAATCAAGGCTTCCTCGCCGATCAGATCAAGCGCGGCGACCGGCTGGCGGTCTTCGGGACGCCGAAACTCTCGGCATACGGTCAGCTCCAGGTCGAGAGCGCCGATTGGGAGAAGTTCGAAGGGGACGACGAAGCCGACGGTGCCATCGTTCCGATCTACTCGAAGGTCGGCAACATCCCGCCGAAAGCCCTGCGACAGATCATCGGTGGTGCGCTAGCCGCGCTTCCATCGATCGATGATCCGCTCGATCCCGCGCTGCGCAAGCGCCTCGGCGTGATCGATCTCGCTCCTGCGCTCGAACAGATTCACCGCCCGCCGCAGCTTGACGATGCGTTTCTCGGGCGCCGCTCGCGCGCGCATATCCGCATCATCCTGCAGGAGTTCTTCACGCTGCAGCTCGCGCTGCGCGTGCGCCGCGCCAGCGAAGAAGTCGTGACGAAGACGCGGAAGATTGTCCTCGACGATGCCATGCGCGCCGAGGTTAAGCGGATATTGCCGTTCCGCCTGACGAATGCGCAGAAGCGGGTGGTCCGAGAGATCGCGGCCGACCTGCAATCCGACAAGCCGATGTACCGGCTGCTCGAAGGCGACGTCGGCAGCGGCAAGACGATCGTCGCGTTGATCGCTGCGATCATCATGGTGCGCAATGGTCACCAGGTCGCATTGTTGGCGCCGACGGAGATCCTGGTCGAGCAGCACTACCAACGCATTCGTCAACTAGTTGATCAGTCGCTCGTCGTCGCCAAGAGCACCGGTTCGCTGACAGCGGGCGAGCGGCGAACCCTCCTGGCCGGTCTTCGCGAAGGTGTCATCCAACTCGTGATTGGTACGCACGCGCTCCTCGAAGATCGCGTTGTCTTCAAATCCCTCGGGCTGGCCATCGTCGACGAGCAGCATCGCTTCGGCGTCGAGCAGCGGCAGCGGCTCTTCGCGAAGGGAGACACGCCCGACATTCTGGTGATGACCGCGACGCCGATACCCCGCTCGCTGGCGCTGGCAATGTACGGCGACCTCGAGCTCTCCGTCATCGACGAGTTGCCGCCGGGACGGCAGAAGATCAAGACCGCGGTCCGTTCGGCCACGCAGATCGAGCGCGTCTATCACTTTATCGATACCGAGATCGCCGCCGGCGCGCAGGTCTACGTCGTCTATCCGATCATCGAGGAGTCGGAGAAGTCGAATCTCAAGCCGCTCACCCTCGGCTTCGAGGCAACTGCGAAGCGCTTCCCGAACCGGCGTGTGGCCATGATTCACGGACGCATGCCGCCGGCCGAGAAGGAAGAAACGATGCAGCGATTCAAGCGCGGCGAGATCGACATCCTCGTCTCGACGACTGTGATCGAAGTCGGCATCGACGTCGCCAACGCGTCGCTGATGCTGATCATCGATGCCGATCGTTTCGGCCTCTCTCAGTTGCACCAACTCCGCGGCCGCGTCGGCCGAGGGGCGCGGCAGTCGTATTGCGTGCTCGTGTCGGACATCGAAAAAGATCGCCTCACCCAGTTCGCGAAAACGCTGAACGGCTTCGATCTCGCCGAGCTCGACCTCCGCATCCGCGGCGCCGGCGAGCTCCTCGGCACCCGCCAATCCGGCGCAATGCGCTTCCGCTTCGGCAACATCGTCCGCGACATCAAGCTGATGGAAAAAGCGCGCGACCTGGCCATCGAGATCCTCGCGAAGGACGGCTTGGCCCCCGCCGAAAAGATCGTCCACAAGCTCCTCGGCACGCCGATGTCCGCGACTGCGAAGGATTAGAATGTGTCCATGAGCAAGCTTCTCGATGAAGCCTACGCCGCCGCGAAGGAACTGCCGGAACAGGAGCAGGAAGCGATCGGCGCCTGGCTGCTGGCCGAGATCGACGCCGATCGCAAGTGGGACGAGCTCTTCGCGCAACCGTCCGAGGTGATCGAGCGCATGGCCGACAAGGCGCTCGAAGATCATCGACTTGGTCGGACACGGGTTCTTGAACCGCCGAAGCCGTTGACGATTCGCGCAAGACGTGATGTGTCATCCTGAGCCGCCGAAGCCGCCGCAAGATTTCGTACGCCGGCGATCGGCATGCATCGGCGGCGTAGGACGGTCGAAGGATCTCAAAATGCGAAGATCTCATTCGAGCGTCTTCGATCACGATCGCTGGCGCTGGACCAATACGATCTGCGAATTTTGAGATCCTTCGACGTCCTCCTCCGCCGAGCACACACCGCGCAAACATCGCGATTCGCGCGGGCGGCTCCGGCAGTCTCAGGATGACACCAATCTCGATTGGACTATCACTCTGGATGACGCTCAACCCTGACCTGCGTTTCTCAACTGGTAGGGGATTGGCGACAGCGCCTTGGCTGAAAAGGTGTGAGAAGTGCGGACTAGCATCGTTCGAGAAACAGCACCGATGAAACGTCGCCTTGGCGACCTGCACGTTTCGCGTGCTTTTCGATCTCCGAAGGCTCCTTTGATTGGCGGTTCACTCGGAAATCGCCGACGTATTGCCATTTGTTTGTTCCGCGCTTCAGGAAAATCGGTATCCCAGTTCCCTGAGACGCAAACAGGTCTGCGTTTTTCTCGATCCTCGGTCCAAAGCCCGGCAGGATGACCATCGGCGCGTCAGGATTCGCGTCCTCCGTCCGGAAAGCACCACAAACTACCCGGCCATCTTTGGTCGGCAAGTAATCTTCCACGTTCCCACCGAGGGCGTCATGAATCTCTCTGCGAGTGTAGTGTCTTGCCAGTTGGAAGGGCATGCGGTGACCTCGGAAACCATGATTATGCAATGCCACTTCGGTTAGCGAACTGCGTCAGTTCCTTGTCACTCCGCGCTATCCGTCCTATGGTTGCCCGATGACGAACTCCCGCTCCCTCGGATCTCTTGAAGTCTTCCCCCTCGCACTCGGCTGCATGGGCATGTCCGGGATGTATGGCGCTGCGGACGAGAACGAGAGTGTCGCGACCATCCAGCAGGCCATCGACAGCGGCATCAACCTCCTCGACACCGGCGATTTCTATGGGATGGGTCACAACGAGCTGCTCGTCGGCCGCGCGATCCGAGGACGGCGCGACGAGGTGATTCTGTCCGTGAAGTTCGGTGCGCTTCGCGGGCCCGACTCTGCGTGGCTAGGCGTCGACGCGCGTCCAGCCGCGGTCAAGAACTTCCTGGCGTACACGTTGAAGCGTCTCAACGTTGATTACATCGACATCTACCGGCCTGCTCGACTCGATCCAAACGTACCGATCGAGGAGACCATCGGTGCGATCGCCGAGCTCGTGAAGGCCGGCTACGTTCGCGCCATCGGCCTGTCGGAGGTCGGCGTCGAGACGATCCGCCGCGCGCATGCGGTCCATCCGATCACGGACCTGCAGATCGAGTACTCGCTCGTCAGCCGGAATCCGGAGCGGGACATCTTTCCGCTGCTGCGGCAGCTCGGGATCGGCGTTACGGCCTATGGTGTTCTTTCCCGCGGATTGCTGAGCGGATCGTTGCCGCAGGGGAGGAGCGACTTCCGAGCACATATGCCGCGCTTCCGCGACGAGAATCTCGCCCGCAACCGGGAGCTCATCGATGCTCTCCGTGACATCGCTACGGCGCACAAGGTAACGCCGACGCAACTCGCGATTGCCTGGGTGATGGCCCGCGGCGAAACTATCGTGCCCGTCATCGGTGCCCGCACGCGCGCGCAGCTCGAAGAGTCCCTCGGCGCACTCGCGATCCGTTTGAGCAGCGACGAGCTGAGCGAGATCGAGCAGGCCGTACCGGCCGAATCGGTTGCCGGCACGCGCTACGACGAACGCCAGATGAGCGTGCTCGACAGTGAGCGGCCACCGAACACGCCTCGGTGAACGAACTGTGTCACTGGACGTCTTTCGCTTGCCATTTTGTTACTCTGGCAGTTCCACAAACCGCTCCATCCAACCTGAAGGGACAATTCGCATGAGCATGAAACGTCTTGATCGCACGATCACTGCGATCGCACTTAGTCTGTTCGCAACAACAATCGCTTTCGCTGAAGACGCGAAGCCGGCCGCGCCCGCAGCGCCCATCGCAGCGCAGCGGTACGGAACCTGGGGCGTCGACCTTGACGGCATGGATCGTTCGGTCAAACCGGGCGACGATTTCTTCAAGTACGTCAACGGCAAGTGGGCCGCCACGACGCAGATTCCGGCCGACAAGACCGGATACGGCGCCTTCGCCGTCCTCGGCGATCTTTCCGAGGCGCGCGTTCATGCGCTGCTCGACCGCTGGGCCGCCGACAAAAGCCTGAAGGCGGGCTCCGACGAGGCCAAAGTAGCCGCCGTCTATCGCACGTATCTCGATGAGGCCACCGCGGAGAAGCTGGACGCCAAGCCGCTCCAGCCGTATCTCGACGCGGTCAAAAAGGCGCAGACGCGCGATGACATCGCCAAGATCATGGGCCGATCAGAAAGAGGTTTCGGCAGCTCGTTCTTCGGCGCGCGTATCGCCGACGACGCCAAGAATCCCGACAAGTACGCGCTGTACGTCGGGCAGGCAGGCCTCGGCCTGGCCGACCGCGAGTTCTACCTGCGCGACAAGTTCAAGCCGCAGAAAGAGCGTTACCAGAAGTACGTGGCCGACATGCTGGGACTCATCGGATGGGCCGATCCCGAGAAGAGCGCGGCAGACGTCGTCGCGCTGGAGACGAAGATCGCCGACGCGCACTGGACGCGCGCCGAGAGCCGCGATCGCGACAAAACCTACAACCCGACCACCATCGCCGAGCTGGAGAAGAACGCTCCGGGATTCCCGTGGCTCGTGGCATTCAAGGAAGCGGGACTCGACAAAGTCGATCGTGCCGTCGTAGCGCAGAACACCGCGATTCCGAAGATCGCGAAGATCTTCGGCGATACGCCGGTCGCGACTCTTCAGGCGTGGGAAGCGTTCCATGTCGCCGATGACGCGTCGCCACTCCTTTCGAAGCGTTTCGTCGATACGAATTGGGAGTTTCGCTCGAAGTTCCTGAACGGTACGACCGAACAGCGTCCTCGCTGGAAGCGCGCCGTCGCAGCCGCCGAGCGGACGATGGGTGAAGCGATCGGCCGGACCTATGTGGCCGAGTACTTCCCGCCGGAGTCGAAGGCGAAGATGGAGCAGCTCGTCGCGGGTCTTCGCGCGTCGATGAAGGGCCGCATCGAAAACGTGCAGTGGATGAGCCCGGAGACGAAGGCCAAGGCGCTCGACAAGCTGGCCAAGTTCAACGTGAAAATCGGTTACCCGTCGAAGTGGCGCGACTATTCGAAGCTCGAGATTCGCGATGGTGACCTCGTCGGCAACTCGGAGCGCGCCGCGAAGTTCGAGTGGGCGCGTGATCTGAGCCGCATCGGTCAGTCCGTCGACAAGCAGGAGTGGGGTATGACGCCGCAAACCGTCAACGCCTATTACCAGTCGACGAAGAATGAGGTCGTTTTCCCCGCTGCCATTCTGCAGCCGCCGTTCTTTGATCCGAAGGCGGACATGGCTGTGAACTACGGCGGCATCGGCGCCGTGATCGGTCACGAGATCACGCACGGCTTCGACGATCAGGGCCGCAAGTCGGACGGCACCGGAATGCTGACCGACTGGTGGGCGCCCGAAGATGCGGCGAAGTTCGAGGTGCAGGCCGCGAAGTACGGCGCGCAGTTCGAGGCCGTCAACTTCCCGCAGCTCCCCGGAATCCACATCATCGGCAAGCTGACGATGGGCGAGAACATCGGCGACCTCGGCGGCATCCTCATGGCTCTCGACGCCTACCATCTCTCGCTGCACGGCCAGCCCGCGCCAGTGCTCGACGGCTTCACCGGCGATCAGCGCGTGTTCCTGGGATGGGCGCAGGTATGGCGCACACTGACCCGCGACGACGCGCTCCGCCAGCTCATCACCACCAACCCGCATTCCCCCGGCCAGGTGCGCGCCTTCGCCCCGCTTCGCAACGTCGACGCCTGGTACGCCGCGTTCGACGTAAAGGACGGCGACGCGAATTACATCAAACCCGAGGATCGCGTCCGGATCTGGTAAGCGACAAGGATCGCATCAAGCAAGAACGGCCACCGCAAGGTGGCCGTTTTTCGCTTTTGGGCATGGCCGCACATGTGCGGCGTTCATCCGCACGTGCGCGCCTCCTGGCCGGACGTGTGCGGCGTCCTGCCGGCCGTGTACATCGTCCAGCTCGGATGGTGAGTCACTCGGCCGGCGCGGCCAGTCATCGGGCGCGAGCGGTCGGTCCGCACGACGGAGCGGACCGACGCTGGAGGTGTCCCGTTTCGCTTCGTACGGCCACCCTCGAGGGTGGCGGTTTTTCGTGAAGGGTGGAGAGTCGAAAGTGACTGCGTGTCCAACCTATTTCTGGCGAACGACTCGTGAGCGGGCACGACCTTGCGCAGCTGAACGAGCGCGTAAGCCGGAATGAATTCGCGCGCCGCCGCGCGTTTCTGAGCGGGCCTGTACCGTAAGGGTAGTCTTCATCATCAGCCTGTCTGACCAGGTCAGCAGCTTCTCCACGCTCACCTTGGCGATTTTTCCGTGCAGGAGGTTGCTCACCGACGGTTGATACTCGTCGAGAATCTCCACAAGGTTGCTCTGTGTATAACCTTGCTTCTCGATTTCCCGGAGGATCGCATCCAACAACGTCGCTTTGACCTTCAGCGCCGTCGCTTCAGAACGGGGTAACCCGAGATCGTCGAATACATCTCCCTTGGTGATGTGGCTTGGCCTGTTCTCGGACTTCATTTGTCTCTCTCCCCCTGAATGCGATCACGAACCCTTTTCAGTCTGGCGCGCGCGGTCGCGACATCTCGCCTGTCTGTCTTTCGGCTGTCCTTCTCGAAGCAGTGCAGAACGTAGATCACGCTACCAATCTTCGACAAGTAAACGACGCGGTACCAGGCTCGTTCATCCGATTCCTTGAGCTCCCAGACGCCCTTTCCGATCGATGGCATCGATCGCGTCTCACAAAGCGGCAACTCACCGTTCTGGAGTCTGCGCAGAGAGTAGCCCAGGCTCACTTTCACCTCACTCGGGAAACCGCTCAGAACCTCTTTCGAATCCGACTCCCAGTGAATCTCGGCCGGTGTATGCGCAAGGTCCGTCACTGCAATGGAAGTATACAACTTTTACTATAGGAGTCGGCGGGCGGAAGGGGTCAGGTCGAAACCGAAACTGACGACGGTTCACCTGAACCATTCGATCCGCGCAACCCGTCGTCAGTTTCGGTTTCCTGTCGCGTCAAAAGTAAATCTGACCGAGGGGTGGATCGTCGCGCCATATTTGATCTGACTTTCGGGGTTTGGGATGGATGTTTAGAGGGCGGCATGGATGGTCTCCGGGTGGCGGCGTCCTCCCCCTCTTTGAGGGGGAGGATCGAGGAGGGGGAGCGACCCTTCAGAGGCAGTCGAGAGCGGATTCGCGGAGTGCGAACGGACGTGCGTTGCGAGTTTGTGGACGCGATCGATCTTCTGCTGAATGCGGTCGGAGAGAATGAAGGGATCGAGAGTCGCCCGAAGTGCTAGCAACTGTTTGGTGCGAGCTCCGATGCCTTTCTGATCGCGAAGGAGTCGGTCCAAGGGCGTGGCTGGTGCGTCGTAGGCGCGGGTGAGACGGGAACCGCGCCGCTTCTTCTCGACGAGCTTCACCGACGGCTGGAACAGGTTCATCATCAAGCGCCACTCGTTGCAGTAAAGGTCATTGAGCAGATCGACAGCGCCCCGCTGATCGATCCGTTCCCAGCCCACCAGACGACGCACGTGCGTCCAGTTCTTCTGCTCCACGTGCGCGTTGTCGTCCTTCTTGTACGGGCGGCCCCGCGTGAACTCGATCTTGTGCCGCTCGCAGTAACGCAGCAGGTGGTTGTTGATGAACTCACTGCCATTGTCCGAGTCAAGGCCTCGAAGCACGAACGGCATCTGCCGGCGTATCGAGTCGATTCCTTCGATCACGCCTGTCTGCGCTTTGGTCAGGATGGCGCGCGTCTCCACCCAGGTCGAATGAATGTCCGTGAAGTTGATCGAGTGCGCGAACTCGCCATCGGCACGGGCACCGGAGTGCGAGACAAGGTCGATCTCGCCCCATCCAGGTCCATCAACATCCCAACGTTCGGTGCGCACGGGTATGTGGTGTTTGAGCAGCGTACCGGGCTTGGTCCTGCCGTAGAGTTGCCGTCGTGCTGCGATCCGCTTCGGTCTCATCTGGCGATCAATCGTCCGCGCGCTGATCGTTTCGAGCGCCCGCTCAGTCGCCGTACTCACGGCCATTCGTTGCTTCACGAATGGCAGCCACAAAGGCACCATCGCCTTCAGCCGCACCGACCAGGGGTAGTCCGCCGACTCCCAGATCATCTCGATCACCTTGATCACCTCCACTCCGTACTTCGCCGGCCGTCCCCTCTTGCGCGCCCTTCGCCGCTTTTTCTCTGGCGGCTCCCGTAGCAGACCGATCGCATACTTTCGGTTCAGCCCCGTCGTCGCGCAAAACGTGTCCAGCATCGTTGTTCGATCCCTTCTCGACCCGCGCCGATACTGCTCCGCCAGTCGCCGCGCCTGTTCATGCCGGTCTTCCGGTGTCATCCCCACGCCCTCCCGACTAGAGCTTGCTCCGGTCAGATCCTTTTTGGCGCGACGATTACCTCCTCGGTCAGATTTATTGTGGCGCGATACGGTTTCGACCTGACCCTTTCCGCTTCTGCTACACTCCGCCTCCAAATTTCCAGACCTCCGATCGAGTCACGAGTCAGCATTGAGCCAACAACCCCAGTACGTCCTTAGCGGCCTCCGTCCGACGGGCCGCGTCCACCTCGGCAACTACTTCGGCGCGGTCAGGAACTGGGTCCGTCTTCAGGATCTTTTTGACTGCTACTACTTCGTTGCCGACTGGCACGCGCTGACGTCCGACTACGCTGATACGTCGAAGATCACGCAGTCGACGTTCGATGCCGTCGCCGACTGGCTGGCTGCCGGCCTCGATCCTGCGAAGGCGACGATCTTCATCCAGTCCGAGGTGAAAGAGCACGCCGAGCTGCACCTGATTTTGTCGATGGTGACGCCGCTGCCGTGGCTGGAACGCGTGCCGACGTTTAAGGATCAGCAGGCGCAGATCGAAGACAAGGATCTCAACACCTACGGCTTCCTCGGGTACCCGCTGCTGCAGACCGCCGACATCATCATCTATAGGGCGAACTTCGTTCCGGTAGGGGAGGACCAGGCCTCGCATCTCGAGATCTCGCGCGAGATCGTGCGCCGATTCAACAACTTCTACGGCGATGTCTTCCCGGAGCCGCAGGTGCTTCTGACCGAGACGCCGAAGGTGCCGGGGCTCGACGGACGGAAGATGTCGAAGTCGTACAACAACACGATCGGACTGACCGCGAGCGCGGACGAGATTCGCGCGCTGGTGATGACGATGTTCACCGACCCCGAGCGGATCCGCCGCAAGGATCCGGGCAGGCCCGACGTCTGCAGCCTCTTCCAGTTCCACAAGCTCTTCTCGAACGAGGAGACGATCGCGCGCGTCGATCACGAATGCCGCACCGCGCAGATCGGATGCGTCGACGACAAGAAGCTGCTCGCGGAGATCATCATCGAGTCGCTGCGTCCGCTCCGCGAGAAACGCGAAGCGATCGACCGCGATCCATCGATCGTCTGGGATGTGCTGCGCGATGGCAACCGCAAAGCGCGCGAACGCGCCCAGCAGACGATGGAGCTGGTGCGCGATGCAATCAAACTGAACTACTCCGAGTTGCGATGACCACGATGACGGAAGATGAGAAACACTCGGCAGCGGTTTCACAGCCGGCCGACGACCGTCCTTTGGATGAGCAGGAGGAGAGCGGCGACGCTCTCAAGGTCACGCTGCCGTCGTTTCACGGTCCGCTCGATCTCCTGCTGCATCTCATCAAGCATCACAAGATCGACATCTACGACATCCCGATCGCCCTGATCACCGAGCAGTACACCGGCTACCTTGATGCGATGGAAGAGCTGAGCCTCGATGTCGCCGCCGATTACATCTACACGGCGGCGTTGCTCATCCACATCAAGTCGAAAATGCTGCTGCCGCACGATGAGACCGAAGGCGAGGCCGAAGATCCGCGGCAGGAGCTGGTCGACAGGCTGCTCGAATATCAGCGCTTCAAAGCCGTCGCCGAGTCGTTCGCCGAGCTCGACGTCCTTCGGATGGGAGTCTGGCCGCGGCCGGTAACGACCCCGCCTGGCATGGATGCAACCGAGATCGACATGAGCGAGGTCGGCCTCTTCGATCTGATCGACGCCTTCCGATCGGCGCTCAACCGCTACAAACAGAATCATCCGCAGGCGATCGAGCTGCGCCGCACGGTTCACAAGATCAGCGACAAGATGCGCGAGCTGTACACGAAGCTTCAGGAAAAATCGCCGATCCGCCTGCAGTGGTTTCTCGAAGGACGCGACCGCAACGAGCTGATCGCGATCTTCCTCGGCACGCTGGAACTGGTCCGGCTCGGTGGCATCTCGCTGAAGCAGAGCGAGAACTTCGGCGAGATCCTGATCGCAGGAACCGACAAGACGCTCGAAGAGTCGGTGTTCGAGATGTTCGACAATTCCTAAAACAACAGACGTGTCAGGCTCAGGATGACACGCAGGGGTAATGACCTTCGATGGCAATGGAACCAACAGAATTACGCGCGGCCCTCGAGGCCATCCTCTTCGTCAGCAATGAGCCCGTGAAGCTCGACGAGCTTGCCGAGGCGTTTGCGGGCGAGGGGAGGGAAGCGGTGATCGAGCAGCTCGAAGAGATCAAACGCGACCTCGACGCGACCCTCGGCGGTTTCATGCTCGAGCAGACCGCGGGCGGCTGGCGCTTCGCGACCCGCGCCGAGCACGATCCGATCCTTAAGAAGTATTTTGCGAAGAAGGGCGAGAACCGCCTATCCATCGCCGCGCTCGAGACGCTGGCCATCGTCGCGTACCGTCAGCCCATCACCGCGCCGGAAGTGTCGGAGATTCGCGGCGTCAACTCGAACCAGACCATTCGCACGCTACTTGAGCGGCGCATGATCCGCGTGGCCGGACGCAAGAACGTCGTCGGCAGCCCGTTTCTCTATCGCACCACGCGCGAGTTCCTCGTTCACTTCGGACTCAACGACATTCGCGACATGCCGCGCCTCGAAGAATTCGGAGACCTCATCGGAGAACAGATCAACGACGATCTCGTGCTCGCCATCGAGACGACCCACATCGCGGAAGGCGTCGAAGTGCCTCTCGAACAGGGCGAGCAGATCGACGATGCGGTCAACGCGGAGTTGAGCGCGGGCGATGAGAATGTGCAGCTGCACGAAACTCACGCTGAGACTCCCGATGAGATTCACGATGAGGCGCATGTCGATGACGACGCGCAGCGCGCAACGAACGAGGTACAATCCGAAGTCGTCAACGACGAACACGACTGATGCAACAAGAGCGCTTGCAGAAGATCATCGCCCACGCCGGCGTCTCGTCTCGACGTGAAGCGGAAGCGATGATCCGGGAGGGACGCGTCACGCTGAACGGGCGTGTCGTCACCGAGCTTGGAACACGCGCCGATCCTGACCGCGATCACATCAAGGTCGACGGCAAGCTGATCACCAAAGCCGAGCCCCATCGCTACATCCTCCTTTACAAGCCGAAGGAAGTGATGACGACGGTGGAGGATCCGCAGGGGCGCCGCACGGTCATCGACCTGGTTCGCGGGATTCGCGAGCGCATCTATCCCGTTGGCCGTCTCGATTTTCACTCTGAGGGATTGGTGTTGCTCACGAACGACGGGGAGCTTGCGTTCAAGGTCTCCCATCCGACGCACGGATCGGTCAAGACCTATAGCGTCAAAGTGCGCGGTGTACCCGAGGATCGGATGATCGACAAACTTCGCCGCGGCATTACCCTCGACGGAAAGCGCACGTTGCCGTGCGACATCGAGCGCATGCGCACGACCGGCAAGCGCGACGACGAAGGCAACAGTTGGTTCGAGGTCAAACTGCGCGAAGGGCGCACGCAGCAGATCCGCAAGATGTTTCAGGCCATCGGCCACCCCGTCTCCAAACTGCGCCGGGTCGCCATCGGCCCGATTACCGATCCGAAGCTCACGCCGGGAGTCTGGCGCGAGTTGACGAAGCACGAAGTGAAGATGCTGGAGACGATGAAAGAGCTGAAGAAGCCCGTCAAGCCGCAGCGCGCGACTGCGCGGCCGGTCTCGCGCAAGAAGCCCGCGTCGGCCGGCGCCAAGCGCTCGGCGGCGCGTCCAAAGACGCGGGCCGCAGCCTCACGCGCAACTGCTACGCGCAGTTCGACGCGAAGAACACCATCACCGCGTCCCGCGACGCCGCGTCCGAAGATCGCAGCAGGCAAGAAGCCGGCCGGCAGCAAGAAAGCGTCCGCTCGCCGCTCGCCCGCTCGTCCGCCGCGAAGCAGTGCGCGCCGCGGCTGATCCACACACATGCCAGCGCCGCTGATCATTGCCATCGACGGACCTTCCGGCGTCGGCAAGACGACCACGAGCCGCATGGTGGCCCGCGAGCTCGGCATTCCGCACATTGACACCGGCGCGATGTACCGCGCACTGGCACTGGCCGCGACTCGCGAAGGAATCGACACGCACGACGACGCCGCGCTCGAGGAGTTGGCGCAACGCGTCCGCATCGACTTCATCGCCGGCGAGACTCCGCGCGTTCTCCTGAATGACGAGGATGTGACGTCGCTCATCCGCACGCCGGAGATGAGCATGGCGGCGAGCAATGTCTCCGCGGTCCCGGCGGTACGGCGTGTTCTCGTCAAGCTCCAGCAGGACCTCGGCCGCCGCAGCGGTGGCGTGCTCGAAGGGCGCGACATCGGCACGAAAGTGTTCCCCGACACGCCGTTCAAGTTCTTCCTGACGGCTCGGCCCGAGGTGCGCGCGCAACGGCGGTACGATGAACTGGCAGCGAAAGGGGAGGAGGTCGACTACGACTCCATCCTCGCAGCGACGGTGGCGCGCGATGAGCAGGATTCGAATCGCGCCGATTCGCCGCTCCGGTACGACGATTCGTACACGGTCGTCGATACGTCTGATCTCGATATCCCCGCTGTGGTGAACGCGATCGTGAACGGGGTTCGCACAAGAAAGACGGGATGACCGCGGGTCGTGGATCAATTTGGACGGCTTATCGTGGTCGCCGAAGCGAAGGCAACCACAGAGACACAGAGAACACAGAGGGGATCTCTGTGACCTCTGTGCCTCTGTGGTGAGCGGTTTTTCAAAATTGACCCACTACCCGGCCGCGCGTCTCATTTGCTCCGAGTGGCGCGCCCACCTATCATTCGCCCGCTGCAAGAGGAGACTTGTTTGATTGCTGCTCTCATTGTGACTCACGGGAATCTCGCGAATGAACTGCTCAGCGCTGCCCAGAAGATTGAGGCGAACCTGGGCGTGATCGAGGCTGTGCCGCTGGAATGGACCGACTCGGTCGATGAGGCCCGCGAGAAGATCCGGCTGGCGCTCGAACGTGTGGGAACGGATTCCGTCATCATCTTCACCGATATGTTCGGCGGAACACCGAGCAACATCAGCCTGTCGTTTCTCGAAAAAGACCGGATCGAGATCATCACCGGAGTGAACCTGCCGATGATCGTGAAGTTCGCGACGATTCATCAGGATGGGCATGACCTGACCGCGCTCGCGCATGCCATCAGCGAGCGCGGCGCAAAGTCGATCCGCGTTGCTTCGGAGTTGCTCGCGGCGGACCGTCGTAACGGAGCGCCTTCGTGATCGAGCACGAGATCGAGATCAAGAACAAGCTCGGCCTTCACGCCCGCGCCGCCGCGAAGCTCGTCCACGTCGCGGCCCGCTTCAAGTGCGACATCAAGATCCGCAAAGGTGACGAAGAAGTCGACGGCAAGTCCATCCTCGGCATCCTTCTGCTCGCTGCCGGCCGCGGCACGATGATCACCATCAAAGCGAACGGCGAGGACGAGGGTGACGCCGTCCACGCGATCGAAGCGCTCATCAACGCGAAATTCGATGAAGTAGAATGAGTTAGCCCGCCTCGCTCGGGGCTGTCGGCTATTCGGCTGTCGGCTCTCGGGGGTGCGTGCCAGGTTGTCGGTGTTGTTTCCGACACCCGACACCCGACAGCCGACATCCGACGAACATGCCCACCACGACATCACCCAGCCGCACGAGCATCCGAACCTACAAAGGGATCGGCGTCTCTCCCGGCATCGCAATCGGCCGCGCGGTGATCGTGGAACGTCTCGAGGCAGCGGTGTATCGCGTGCCGATCCGCGATGACGAAGTGCCGTCAGAGGTCAATCGCTTTCTCGAAGCGATCGAGAAGACGCAGAGCCAGCTTCTCGACCTCAAACAGAAGGTCAAGCGCTCGATGGGCGACGAATACGCGTCGATCTTCGAGGCGCACGCGATGATGGTCAGCGATCCGTCATTCGCGGACAAAGTCGTGCAGAAGATCGAGTCCGAACAAGTGAACGCCGAGTGGGCGCTGGCCGAGGTGCAGGAAGAACTGCAGGCGCGCTTCCGCAGTTTCGACGACGTCTATCTTCGCGAGCGCGTGGCCGATGTGAAGGATGTTGCCGATCGCGTGCAGAAGAATCTGCAGGGCGTTTCGCATCACGACGTCTCTGAGATCACCCACGACGTGATCATCCTCGCTGACGACCTCACGCCGTCGGACACGATTCATTTCAATCGCCGGCCGATCGTCGGATTCGCGACCGAGGCAGGCGGAAGAACGTCGCATACATCGATCATCGCCAAGTCGCTCTTCATGCCGGCCGTCATCGGCGTTCCCCGCCTCACCAAGATCGTCGACAACGACGAGATGGTGATCCTCGACGGATACGAAGGCCTCGTGCTCGTCAACCCGACGCAGGCGATGATCGCCGAGTACCAGTCGCGCGTGATCCGCCACGAAGAGGCGGAGCGGCGGCTACTCGAGAATCGCGATCTCGTCGCGCTGACCAAGGACGACCGGCGGATCACGCTCCAGGCGAACATCGAGCTGGTCGAAGAGCTGAAGGATGCGATCCGCTTCGGCGCCGAGGGGATCGGCCTCTATCGCTCCGAGTTTCTCTACATTTCAAAGAGCCCGCTGCTTCCGAATGAAGAGGAGCACTTCCAGCTCTACCGTGCGCTAGCCGAGGCCACAGCACCGCAGTGGTGCGTGATCCGCACCTTCGACCTCGGCGGCCGCAAGCTCGCGAAGGAAGTCATCGGCAGCAAGGAAAACAATCCGGTACTTGGACTGCGCGGGCTGCGCCTCTGCATGAAGCATCGGGACATGTTTCGTACGCAGTTGCGCGCTCTGCTGCGCGCCTCGGTGTTCGGCAAGATCAAGATCATGTTTCCGGTCGTCACCAGCGTGCAGGAGTTGCGGCAGGTGAAGACGCTGGTTCGCGAGTTGCGCGCGGAGCTCGACGCCGAGGGTATCGCGCACAATCCCGAGCTGCCGATCGGCATCATGATCGAGGTTCCGTCCGCCGCAATCATCGCCGACATCCTGGCGACCGAGGCGGACTTCTTCGCCATCGGCACGAACGATCTCATTCAGTACTCGCTGGCGATCGATCGCTCGAACGAGAACGTGAGCTATCTGTACGAGCCGCTCCATCCGGCGTTGTTGCGATTGCTGAAGATGATCATCGACGCCGGGCATAAGGCCAACATCCCGGTTTCTCTTTGTGGCGAGATGGGCGCCGATCCGCTCTTCGCCATCGTTCTCCTCGGCCTCGGCCTGGAGATCTTCTCGATGAATCCGTCCTCGATCCCCGTGATCAAGAACATCGTGCGCTCGGTGCGCTACCGCGATTGCAAGCGGATCGCCGAGGTTGCGCTGACGAAGAAGACCGCGCAGGAGATCGAGGAGTTCATCATCGAAAGCGTGGCCATGCGTTTCCCCGAGGGCCTCATCAACAAGACGCCATGACCATGAATGATCATCTCTTCGATCACCTGCCAGTCAAACGCGTTTCCAAACCGTGGGGATATGAACTGATCTTCGCGAAGACGGACCGTTACGTCGGCAAGATCCTGCACATCAACCGCGGCGAGAGCCTCAGTTTGCAGTACCACGAAATCAAAGAAGAGACGCTCTTTGTTGTGGCTGGCGATCTGAAGCTGACGATCGAAGTCGATGGCGACCGCCGCGACATCATGCTGCGCGGCGGCGAGGCGTTTCACATTCCGCCGCGGATGATTCATCGGATGGAAGCGTTGGAGGACACGGACCTCGCGGAGGTCTCGACGCCCGAGCTCGACGACGTCGTCCGCCTCGAAGATCGATACGGCCGCGCCGGCACATCAGCCCCATGAAAAAGCTCCTCGCTCTCGCCGTTCTTCTCGTCGCCATCGCCGGCCACGCAGAGGACTCGCCGCTCGTCAAGGCGGCGAAAGAGAACGGCGGCCCGAAGAAGAAGACGACGAAGAAAGCGATCACCAATGCCGACGTGAAGAAATCGGCGGTGAAAAGCTCGGCGCCTACGGCCGGCGTGAAGGCGGCTCCGAAAACAGAGACGCCGGCTGTCCCGATGCCTCCCGCCATCATCGATCAGAGCAAGTTGGTGCATGCCCGCGCCGATGCACAGAAGCGGGCCGATGAAGCGCAAGTCAAGGTCGCCGATCTCGACAAAGAGCTCGATCGACTGGAGCAGTCGTATTACGCGGAGAACGATCCGAACTATCGTGACAAGACGATTGCTGCGCGGTTCGAACAGACGAAGTTGCAATTGGAAACTGCCAGGAAGGAACTCGCAGACGCGCGTGACGCGTTGGAGAAACTGCAAGCGAAGCCGCAGTAACACATGACCAAGACCTTCTTCATCGAAACGTGGGGCTGTCAGATGAACGATCTCGACAGCCAACGGCTCTCCGGCAGCCTCAAACTACGCGGCTATCAACGCGTGGAGAGCGAGAACGCGGCGGATCTCATCCTGCTCAATACCTGTTCGATTCGCGATAAATCGGAGCAGAAGGTGTTTTCGCATCTCGGCAGGCTTCGCGAGATGAAAGCGGCGCGTGAGGATCTCCGCATCGGAGTCTGCGGCTGTGTGGCGCAACAGGAAGGGGAGGCCATCCTGCATCGCGCGCCTTGGGTCGACTTCGTGATGGGACCCGGCAACGTCGGGCACATCGATCAGATCCTGGCCGGCGAACGTCGGGTGGCCATCGAGTTCCCCGAGGATCGCAATTACGACTACCTCACGGTCGATCGTCCCTCGGCCACCAAAGCCCAGGTCACGATCATCGAAGGGTGCAACAAGAACTGCACCTTCTGCATTGTGCCGACGACGCGCGGCCGAGAGGTTTCACGTCCGTTCGACGATGTGCTCCGCGAAGTTCGCGCCGCCGTCGATAGCGGCCGCGTCGAGATCGAGTTGCTCGGCCAGACCGTGAATGCTTATCGATGCCCGGTCAGCGGACGCGACTTCGGCGCGCTGCTCGGTGCGGTCGCGGAAGTCGATCGCGTGGCGCGGTTGCGTTTCATGACCTCGCATCCTGCTGAAGTCAGCGACTCGATGATCGCGGCAATGCGCGATCACGAAAACATCTCGCGCTATCTCCATCTGCCGGTGCAATCAGGATCATCGAGGGTCCTGCGAAGGATGAAGCGCCTCTACACGCGCGAGCACTATCTCGACACGATCGCGCGCATCCGTGCGGCCATCCCGGAAATTCAGTTTTCGACCGATGTCATCGTCGGTTTCCCCGGCGAAACCGAGGAGGATTTCGAGCAGACGATTTCACTGATGACCGAGGTCGGCTACGGATCGTTGTTCGCGTTCAAATACTCGCCGCGCCCGGGCACGCCCGCACTGAAGCTCGGAGCGCCGGTTGACGACGCTGTCGCCTCGGAGCGGCTCAACCGTCTTTTCGAACTTCACGAGCAGTTCAAACGCGAACACCTCGGCGCGTATCGCGGCCGCATCCTGCCAGTGCTGGTCGAAGGGCCGAGCAAGCACGATCCTTCCATGCTCACGGGACGTACCGACGACAACGTTGTTGTCAATTTCAACGGTGACCCATCGACGCGTCCGGGGAGTATGCTGGGTGTGCGCATCGAGCAAGCGCAGCATCACACGTTACGTGGGGAGGCCGTCGCATGAGTGAGCTCGTACCGATGTCGATCAAGGGTCTGATGCTGGACCCGGTATCCAACTCGCCGATCGTCGTTTTGAAGGATGAGGAAGAGAAGTTCTTTCTCCCGATCTGGGTCGGCATCTTCGAGGCGAACGCGATCGCGCTGCAGCTCGAGAACGTGGAGACGCCACGTCCGATGACGCACGATCTACTCCGCACTGCCATCGGTGAGCTTGGCGCACGCGTGACGCGCATCGTCATCAACGACCTTCGCGATTCGACGTTCTTCGCACAGATCCGCGTGATCGTGAACCGCTCCGGAGAAGACCGCACCCTCGAGCTCGACGCCCGCCCGAGCGACGCCATCGCACTCGCCCTGCGTACCGAAGCGCCGATCTACGTTGCCCAATCCGTTCTCGACCAGGCGCAGACCATCACGCCGGACGACGAGGACCAGGAGGAGCAGTCGAAAACGTGGTTCGAGCAGTTGGACAGCGAGGAGTTGGGCAAGTACAAGATGTGAGGGTGGGGGAGTCGGTTGTCGGGAGTCGGGCCTCGTAGATAGAGCA
>Ga0247666_1000156_pt1 | contig 28856 bp, 19 predicted proteins | sample CNK07_metaG_FD_183025 | JGI IMG/M metagenome (GOLD analysis project Ga0247666, IMG submission 183025) | Soil microbial communities from Purdue University Martell Research Forest, Indiana, United States - CNK07 | ecosystem: Environmental > Terrestrial > Soil > Temperate forest > Bulk soil...
CGCAAGATCACCACCGCAATCCTCTCTGCGCTTCGATCCACCATCAGCCAACTCACCCCCATCGCCGCATGAAAACCTTCGCGTCAGGAGAAGAATCTATTGGTTAGTAGTACAGAGGACACAGAGAAATCGCTGTGATCTCTGCGCCTCGGGCGTAAACTCTCACCACATAGGGCCCTCCTGCCCAGACGGAGGCAGCCCACGTCCAAATCCTCATGAGGGTGTTAGTCATCGCTTCGCGCTACCCGTGGCCTGCCTACTCGGGCGACCGGATGCGTACGTCGAGCTGGCTCGCAGCGCTGGCTCCGTACGCGCGCGTTGCGCTTGTGGCCCCCGACGGGACGGTGCCCGCTGGGGTGGCTCCGTTCGATTTCTATCCCGCGCGGCGCTCCTTTACGCGCGGAGTGCGCGGCGCCTTCACTATTCTGAGGAACAGTCTGCCGATACAGAGTCTTCTGGCCGCGCCGTACGATTGGGATCGCGCCATCGCCGCCGCCCGTCACGACCTCGGCGATTTCGACACGACCATCGTCATCCTCGCGCGCACTGATCCCTGGCTCCGCGGCTCTCTCGAAGGCGGCGTGAAAATCCTCGACGCCATCGATTCTCTCCGCCGCAATGCAGCTGAGAGAGGAAACGCGGCATCGATTCCGACGCGATGGTTTTGGCGTCAGGAAGAGCGTCGCCTGGCACGCGCGGAAAACGATGTCGCGACGTTCTACGACCACATCGTCGTCGTGAGCGAGGATGAGACATCCGACCTCGGCGCCAACGCGGTCGCGATCGGAAACGGCGTTCCCGTTGCCCCTCTCACCATCGACGCTCCTCGGCGATTCGATTTCGGTTTCTGGGGCCGGCTCGCCTACTTCGCGAACGCCGACGCGGCGATGTGGCTGATCGATGAGATCTGGCCGGCCATCCTCGAGCGGAATCCGTCTGCCACATGCGTCATCGCCGGCGCCGACGCGCCGCGCGCGATCCGCAGCGCGGCCGAGCGGCGCGGCATCACGTTCATCTCGCCGGTCGATGACGTGGCCGCACTTGCGCGCTCCGTTCGCGTCGCGCTGCTTCCCATTCGTTACGGCAGCGGCCAGTCGAACAAGGTCGTGGAGGCGGGAGAGGCAGGCTGCGCGATCGTTGCCACGCGTCAGGCGTTGCGTGGACTCGGGCCGCTCACGCCGTACGTTCGCTTCGCGCACGATGCTTCATCGTTCGCGGATGCCGCGCTGGCGTTGCTCGTTCCGCACGCTCGCGACGCCGCGGGTAGCGCGCTCCGCCGCATCACCAGCGCGATGTACTCGCGTTCCCTGGTTCTCGACCAACTCGCACACATCGCGGGAGTACCTGTTGCCGCCGAGGCGGTGACGGCATGATCCGGCCGAGCTCGAAAGAGAAGGTGATCCGAGTCGCGGGGCTGATGACCGGTGACTTCCTTCTGGCGTGGGCCGCGCTTTCCATCGTGGTCTACATTCGGCGGAACGTTCCTCTCGCCTTCACCAAATCGCTGCTGCCTCCGAGCACTATCCGGCTCGATGCGCTGACCGTTTGCTTCTTCGGCGGCTCGCTGCTGATTGCATTCGGTCTGAGCGGCTTCTACCGGCGACGGGCGCTCCCGCATGAGCGTCCGCTCATCGTGACGGCGCTTCTCATTCAGGTGGCGATCCTGGCGATCGGCGGCGCCTTCGACCAGCGCCTTCTTCCTCGCACGATTCTCCTCGGCGTCCTTGCGATCGAATGGCTTGCTCTTCCCGCGTGGCGCAGGTTCGTCAGGATTGGGCTGCCGATTCGTCCGCGCGAGACGATTCTGGTCGGCGATGCCGCGCAGGTGCGCGCCGCGGTGGCCGGGCTGGACGCGGTATCCGACCGGCGGATCCGCATCGCCGGATGGGCCGGCGCTCCCGAACAGACGCTGGACGAGACGCTGTCGATTCCGAACATCGGGCTGACGTCCAATCCCGATGTGCGCGTGCTGCTGCGCGAGATCGAGGAAGTGATCTTCGTGAATCCCGAGGCGTCGCCGCGCGAACGGCTGGAGCTGCTGCAGATTCGCGGGCCGCGCGGTTACCTCCTGCTGGCATCGCACGCCGACGCGCTCCTCACGTCATCGATGCTGGGATGGGTCGGCGATCAGCCGCTGATCGAGATCGCCGTCGGTTGCGGCTACGGGCTCCGCGCAGTGGTCAAGCGAACCATGGACATCGTGATCGGAGCGCTGTTCGTCGTCGTTGCCGCGCCGTTTGCGCTCATCGCCGCCGCGGCGATCTGGCTCAACGACCGCGGAGCCGTCCTCATCCGGCAACCGCGCATCGGGTTGGGCGGCGTGACGTTTCCGATGTGGAAGTTCCGCTCGATGCATGTGCCGCACGCCGGCCGCGCCGATGGCGACGGAGTCACGCGCATCGGCGGATTCCTGCGCCGCTATCGCATCGACGAGCTGCCGCAGTTGTTGAACATCATCGCGGGAGACATGAGCCTCGTCGGCCCGCGCCCGGAGCGGCCGGAGATCGTCGCGCAGATTCTGAGCGTGCTGCCGGAGTTCGAGTTGCGCAGCCTCGTGCGTCCGGGCCTTGCGGGACTGGCGCAGGTCTCCGCGGAACGCGACAGCCGCCCGGAAGTGAAGCTCCGCTACGACCTCACCTACATGTGCGACTGGTCGCTGCAACTCGATCTCCGGCTGCTGCTCTCGAGCGTGTCGGCGTCGCTCTCCGGAAGCGGCCTTTGATCCGCAGATGGCTTTGATCCGCAGATGGCGCAGATGAGACGCAGATGAGAGAAAAGCATCTGCGAACATCTGCGACATCTGCGGATAAAACTGCGGCGCGACTACTCGACTTCTCCATCGTCATTCCGACGTTCAACACGGCGGCGATGACGCTGGCGTGTTGCCGCGCGGCGATCGCAGCGATGCCGGCAGAAAGCGAAGTGATCGTCGTCGACGACGGCTCGACCGATGGGACGTGCGAGGTCTTGCGTGCCGAGGTTCCGGAGGTGCAGATCGTTCGCCTTGATAGGAACCAACGCTTCGCCGCGGCAGCGAATGCGGGCGTTGCGGTGGCGAACGGCGCGATCATCCTATTGCTCAACAGCGACACACGAATCGATCGGGAAGCGCCGGCCAAACTCCTCGCGGCATTCGCGGACGACGCGAAGCTCGGTGTTGCGGGCGCGCAACTGATCGATTCCGACGGCACGCCGCAGTGGAGCGGCGGTCCTCAACCGACGCTGCTCTGGATGGTGGTGATGGTGAGCGGGATCGCACACGCTCTTCCGCGGCGCAAACGCACGCGCGGCGGCGACGTTGGATGGGTGAGCGGCGCGGCGATGGCGTTTCGACGCGAAGCGTGGATTGACGCCGGCCCGCTCAACGAGACGTATCACTTTTATGCGCAGGACCTCGAGCTCTGCGTTCGCGCTCGCGCAAACGGCTGGCACGTGCGCGTGATCGAGGACGCGAAGGTCGTACACGACGGCGGCGCGACGCTGCGCCGCGCCCGTCATGTTGCGGAGCTTCCGCACGATCCGTCGCTGCTCTGGCTCGACCTGCTAGCGTGGGGGCGCGCGCATTACGGGCGCGCCTGGGCGTGGTCCGCGCGCGCGCTGATGTTCGCGGCGGCATCTCTGCGAATCCTCGGCAGGACTCTTCGCGAGCTGCTCCTGCGAGGCGAGGCTAGACGCTCGTCGCGGTCAACGACCCGCGTGTATGCCGCGGCCCTGCGTCAGCTCTTCGTAGAACGTGAGCAGTCCCCGGGCCAGGGCTTGGGTCGAGAAGCGTGAAACCACGAGACGCCGTCCTGCGTCTCCGATCGCGTGCGCCTTCGCCGGATCATGCAGCAGCTCCGAAACAGCGGCGGCGAAGGAATTGACATCGTCGGCAAGTAGGATGTCTTCGCCGTGCCTCACGCCGATCCCCGCCGCTCCGATCGTCGTCGCCACCACCGGCTTGCCGAGCGCCATCGCCTCCAGAATCTTGATGCGCATACCGCCGCCGGAGAAGAGCGGGGCCATCATCACACCCATCGATCGGATGGACGCCTTCGCATCCGGGACCTCGCCATCGAACGTGACGCCGCTCGCAACCAGCCGCTCGCGCAGCCACGACGGCGCGTTGCTTCCCGCGATGTGAATCTCCGCATCCACCATCGGCACCAGCTCCTCGGCGATCCAAATCGCGGCATCCTGATTGGGCCGGTAGTCGAGCGATCCGAGGAAGCCGATGGATGCCGCCGTTGCATTGCCGATCGATGCCGCTTCGTTGGTTGGGGATTCCTCGCCCACCCGCCGCCCCGCCCTCTCGGAATGACAGGTGGGAGACTTTGGCGCAAGCAGGTCCTCCTCCATATCTACACCGCCGGGAAGCACATGCATTTGGCGCGTGCAGCCAAGCGCCCGAAAATCGCGCGCATCCTCCTCGGTGATCGGGACTATGGCATCGCACGTGTTGAGGTGCCGGATCTCGTAACGGCGAAGGCTGCCAGCGATGAACCGCAGGACAGTTCGATTTGCAACGCGCTTCTCCTGCGCCGCGATCTGCTCCCAAATCCGAAACTCAACGTTGAGCGATCGAAGGACGATCGCGGCACGCGACACGGCGCGGATGACCGGAACGTACTGCAGCAGAAACGGGCTCTCGATCTGTACGACATCCACATCGGACGCCTCTAACAACGCGCGCAACTCCCGCATGAACCTCGGCGAGAAGAAGCGAGCCACTAGTACCGGCGTCCCGATCCGCAGGAAACTGCGCAGCACGGAACCAGAAAGGCTGGAGGTATCGATATCGATTGCGGCGATCGGAATCGGAGCAAGCGCCCGCCGCGCCGTCTCCAGATCCGCATGCTGCTTCTTCGGATTCAGCGACAGTATCCGCACATCAGCACCGAGCCGCTGCATCGCCGTCGCAATCTGCAGCATGACGACGCGGCCGCCGTCGCTGGGCGGATACGGGAGTCGCGGCGTGAGTTGGAGGATGCGCATCGTTCAGTCGAGTAAGTTCAGCGAACGATAAAGCGCGACGTGATCGATTCCTGCGTCCCGAGGCGTTCTCGTGACTGCGGGAATGTCGGTCGTCAGCTCTCCTTGCAGCCATTGCCGCACGATGTTCACGATGCCGGCGGCTCCTTCGTTCAACGGCGCGAGCCAGCCGCCTCCGTCGCGCATGATGCGCTCCGCGATTGCACCATGCGCGAATCCAACGGCGGGAACGCCGGCTGCCCAGCACTCGGAGAGCGTGAAACACCACGTCTCGGGCCAGATCGAGAGCAACAGCCCGAGGTCGATTTGGTGCTTGCCGAGAAGCGAGGGAAGCGTGCCTCCGCGGTAATAGCCGTGGACCGTCGTGTGCGGAAGATGCCGCACGGATCGCAGGAAGTTCTCATCGCCGCCTCCAAAGATGTGCCAGTCGACATCGTCGTCGGCGAAGGCGGTGATGATTTCCGGCAGGAGGTGTGCGCCCTTGTGTCGTTTCAGGCTGCCGGCATATGCGATTCTCGGCCTTTGTCCGCGCGCTCTGGGCACGGTTCGCGCGATCGACTCGCCGGGCACGGCTGGCTCGATGACGCGCGCAACGAGATCCGGAAGCGCGAAGAGCTCCTGGTGCTTGTCGCGCAGGAATGTTGACGGAAAGACGACAGCACGCGCAGATGCCAGCAGTTGCCGGGCTGTTGCCCGACGTTGTGCCTGATCGTTCGGACCGGCGTTCGAGGTTTCGCCCAGGCAACGGTGACATCGATCCGGCTCCACGCAGTAGTCACAAAAAACGCCGATCGGTTCTTCGACCAGGTGCGGTCTGGCACAGAAAAGGGAAAAATCGTGCACGCCGAGAACGACGTCGATCCCCGATTTCGCCATCTGCAGAATGCTGCCGATCGGAAGACCCGCCGTCCCCTCGATGTGGATCACGGTCGCGCCCGTGACGCTCAGGGCGTACGCGACGGAACGCTCGAATCCCGCATCGAACAGCGCGTCGCCGGACGTGAATTGCGGCGCCCGGTGGGCGTGCGCTGCGAATTCGATAATCCCCGGATAGAGCCAGGCCACGTCGCGCAACGCGCGCTCCTCGTCGAGGCGAGCGATGAGCTGCGTCGGCAGCCCGCCGAGGCGCGCGAACGGTCCGGGCGCGGAGATGTTCAGGATCGCTGATCGCTTTGCACGAGCGACTGCTCCTCGGGCGAGCATCATCCGGATGCGCATCGCCTCGCTGATCCGCTCCCGCGCGCGGCGAGCCGCGGAACCGATGCCCTCGGAGCGAGCCACGCGGCCGATCGTTCGAATCATCGGCGCGAGCCCATCACGATCTCGTAGACCTTCTCGATCTCCTCCGCATGCGCGTCGACGCTCTTCACCTTCGGCAACCGTGACGACCAAGCGTCGACGATCTCAGGTGCAATGGCCAGCCGGACGATGATGCTTTGAAGCGCGTCGGCATCACGCGGCGGAAACAGCTCGCCGCACAATCCCGGCTCGAACATCTCCAGCAGCGCTCCGTCCGCCGCGGCCACGATCGGAACACCTCGGGCCATGGCCTCGCGTGCGGCAAGCCCGAACGACTCGAGGCCGACCGAGGGAACGAGCAACACGTCGATCGAGTCGAAGATCGCCGCCTTCGCATCCTCGGCAAACGTTCCTTCAAACGTCAGATCACCGCCGAGCGCTCGCAGCGTTTCGACGTAGGCCGGCGAAGCGGATGTGTCGCCCCATACGTGCAACGTGGCCAGTGACGGATCGATCCCACGAAATGCGTCCGCGGCGATATGAATGCCCTTGTGAGGAAGGATCGATCCGACGATTCCGAAACGCAGCGGGCGCCGAGCGGGTTCGCGCGCTACCCGCGCTGTCATTTCCACTCCGTACGGCAACACAAACGCCGGAATCCCCGCGGGAAACAACCCGGCGCGTTCGTAATCGTCGTGAATGCACTGCGACCCCATCACGAAGGCATCGGCCGCGGAAAGCGCTCGTCGCGCCGCCTGCCGCCGCATACGATGCAGCGCGCGGTTCCAGAGCGGAGCGGGAGCGATGCGCGTCATTGGCGCGCATTGCGCGCACTTGGCTATGCCCGGCCCGCTGCACCTCTGCCATTGGAAATCAAACAGGTTCACGCGTCTGCACAGCGGCCACCAATCCTGAATCTGCTGAACGATCGGAACGCCAAAGCGTTTCGCGACGCCGGCCAGCGAGAAGGTGTGCCCGGCCAGGTGATGGATGTGGATCAGCTCCGGCTTTTCCTCGGCCAGGAACCGCGCAAAGGCGCGCTCGAATGTCCAGTCGCGCAACGCATTGCGCGCGACCGGATTGCGCTGCACGAAGTTGTTGGTCACGAGCCGGACGCGCGCGCCGTCGTCGGCAAGTTCGACCGACTCGCCCTGTTTGCGCTCCGGATCCGCCATTCGCGTGAATACCGAGACCTCGCGCCACTGCAGTTGCCGCTGAACGAGCCAATATGCATACAGCTCCGTTCCGGCCTGCTGCCTCGGCGGCCAGCCATGCACGAGATGGACGACGTTGCGCGGCCCGCGGCGCGCAGTCACCGGCGTGCGAGCGCGCAACGCGCGATCGATGCGTTCGTGCACGGAAGCGAGTGGATTCATCTTCATGAACGCCGCAATCGCGGACATGTATTCAGGATGCCGGCGCGCCAATGTCCTCGCTGCCTTGCGCTGCAGTGCGCCGCTCGCCGAGCCGAAGCTGCGGTGGCCCGCGTGCGCGATGAACGTGGCGTCGTCCGCGATGTGCAACCAGCCGCGCGCCAGCGCCCGCATGCAGAAGTCGTTCTCTTCGCCATAGCCGAGGCCGAAGCGTTCGGCATCGAAGTACCCGATGTCATCGAGCAGAGCGCGGCGGATGAAGAGACAGACTCCGACGCCGGTCGGCAGACGCGGATACGTTCGCGCAGAAACGCGCTCGACGAGCGCCGCGAACGACTCGGCGTCAAAGCCGGTGGGGATGAGGTTTTCCTCGAACGGACGCGGGACGGAACACAGCGTGGCGTTGTTCGACAGCGGCGTGACTGTTCCGATGTCCGCCGATGAGGTGCTGGCGTCGATCAGCTTGTTGAGCCAGCGCTCCGTGACGATCGTGTCGCTATTGAGCAGGACAACGTCGCGAGAGGATGCGCGCATGCCGCGATTCACGCTGGCTACAAAGCCAACGCGCGTATCGTTGCGCAGTATCTGCGAAGCCACGTTGGCGAACGAGCGCACGATCGCTCCGACGACATCATCCTGTGCACCGTCGATCACCAGAATGAGTCCATGCCGCGCGAGATCGGTTCGTGCGGCAACGCTCGTCAGGCAGCGCTCGAGATCGGCCGCGGCGCCGTAGATGGGAACGATCACATCGACAGCGTCCGGCTTCGCCGCCGGCGGCCGGCCCGCGCCGATAGTCCAGACGAGCGGCCGCCTAGACTGCATTTTTCACACTTCGAGGAAGTTGCACGTACAGCGTTCCAATCGAGCGCAAAGACGTCGCCGAAAGGCGTGAGGGATGCAACCTGCGGATCGTCCCAATCGAGCGCCTTCTCCCCCACGCTTTTTGTGGGGGAGAAGGTGGCCGAAGGCCGGATGAGGGGGTATTTGGCTGTCGCGGCACCGTGGCAAGCGCACGCGATGATCCATGCGGGCTCTTCACGAAAAACCTACTTATCGCATTTTGCAACGCCCCCCTCATCCGCCTTCGGCACCTTCTCCCCCCGAAAAGCACGGGGGGAGAAGGCGCTCGATTCAAGAGAGTCGCTAGTAAGCGTGAGGAATGCGGGGCACCAATCGTCACCGCCGCGATTCTATCCGCTGACCCACTCACCATTCATTGCTTGAAAGCCAAACTCGATTCGCGTAGAAGGGTTGAAGGTGATCGTCCGGGATCAGGAGCGCCACAATGTGGCTGGAGCCTCGCTGCGCGCGTGGGACGAGATTCACGACCTGGCAGGACATACCAACCTCCTGATCGAGCTCGTTCACCGCGACCTCACCGTTCGCTACAAGCGCTCGATTTTCGGCTTTCTCTGGACGCTCCTGCATCCGCTGATGCTCATGGCCATCTTCACGGTCGTCTTCTCCCACCTCTTCCGGCGCGAGACGCCGCACTACGAGACCTATTTCCTCTCGGCCTACATCGCCTGGAACTTCTTCTCACAGACGGTGACGAACGCGATGGCCAGCGTGGCGTGGAACGGGCCGCTGATGAAGCGGGTACGCGTGCCGCGCTCGATCTTCACGCTGTCGTCGATCGTCTCGGGCCTCGTGAACCTTGTGCTTTCAATGTTCGCGTTGCTGGTCATCATGTTGATCGTGCGGGCGCCGCTGTTTCCGTCGCTGCTGTTCGTCCCGATCAGCCTCCTCATCGTCGGCATCTTCACCCTAGGCGTTTCGCTCGCGCTCACGGCGTTGTCGGTCTTCTTCGCGGACGTCCGCGAGATGGTCCAGGCAGGTCTCCCGGCACTGCTGTACATGACGCCGGTGATCTATCCCGTCTCGATCGTGCCGGCTTCGTTTCGGTGGATCGTCGAGCGGAATCCGCTCACCTACCTCATCGAGATCGTGCGTGCGCCGATCTACTACGGGCACTTGCCGGATTCGCGAACGATCGCCGCAGCACTGGCGATCTCGCTGATCTCGCTGCTGTGCGGCTGGCTGATTTTCCGCCGGCTCGCGCCGAGCTTCGAGGGCAGGCTCTGATGAACGCCATCGAACTGAACGGCGTGAGCGTCCGCTATCGAGCGGAAAAGGTCCGCAGCCTCAAGGAGCTGGTGGTGCGCGGCCTGCGCCCGAGCCGGCCATTCTTTTACAGTCTGCGGGGAATCACGCTTGCCATCGCCAACGGCGAGTCGGTCGGAATCATCGGGTCGAATGGCGCCGGCAAGTCGACGCTGCTGCGCGTGGCGGCCGGAATCATTCAACCTTCTGAAGGAGTGGCCATCGGCCGAGGCAGCATTGTGCCGTTGATGGAGCTCGGCACCGGCTTCGAGGCCGAGCTGTCCGGCCGCGAAAACATACTCTTCAACGGGGCGCTTCTGGGCCGCACGCGCGCCCAGATGCGAGCGCAGATGGATGCGATCATCGATTTCTCGGGCATCGAACCGTTTGTCGATGCGCCCATACGAACGTACTCCACTGGCATGATTGCGCGGCTGGCGTTCTCGATCGCGACCGCGGTCGATGCAGAGACGATCCTTCTCGATGAGATTCTCGCAGTCGGCGACGCCGCGTTTCGCGAACGCTGCGATGAGCGTATTCGAACGTTCGTTCGCGAGGGGCGCACGGTCGTCCTCGTCTCGCACGACACCGAGGCGGTGATGACGCTTTGCCGGCGAACGCTCTGGTTATCACACGGCGAGATCGCCGGCGATGGCCGTTCCGAGGATGTGATTCGGGAGTATGAAACTCACCGGTCGGATGCGGGCTGAACGCGCCAGAGCTGCGCCGCGGCGTCTTCGTAGGTGAGCATCATTCCGCCGTTTGAGCGCGGCGGCTGACAGGTCTGTTTGACGACGAGGAAGTAACGCGCGTCGATGCCCCGCAGCCGTTGCGCGATCGATGAGGTGTCGTGCGCGTCGCCCAGAATCCGCTCGTATGAAAACGGCCCGTTGAAATCGCCGAGCAGCTCGCCGCCCGCGTAATCCTTCAATTGCTCGCCGCCGCAAACATAGACGCGATCGTTGCCGGCGCAAACCAGCGCACGATACGGCGGGACGTGTTGCGAGAGCCATGCGCTGCGCTGCGACGCGGTAACCGGCGGAACTCCTTGCAACGCGATCCGGTATCCCGCGTACGCGGCTCCAGGCGCGACCGCGAGCAGCGCGATCACGCTAGCTGCCCTTCCCCATCGCTTGGCCACGACCACTGCCGACACGACGCTGAGAAAAGGCAGCAGCGGCACGAGGTAGCGCGAATCCTGCGGCAGAAACTCGAAGACCGCCACGTAAGCTGCGCAAAGAAGCGCAACCGATCGCGCACGCGTATCGCGAATCGCGGCCGCGATGACGGCAGCCACCATTCCGATGAGAAGAGGAGTGACCGGCGGCTGATGGTTCATCCGTCCGCGCGCGAAGGTCACGTCCCACAACACGCGCAGCGCGCCGACGACACGTTCACCAAACGAGACGGTTCGCGACGGCGCGAGCGACCAGAGACTTGTGCTGGCGAACGGAAAGAACGGATCGTGCGTCTTCATCACAATCCATGCGGTTGTCGGCAACACCGCGGCCGCACAAGCGATCGCGAACATGGCCGCCTCACGCCGTCTCCCAGCGGTGCGAACCAGAACGATGAGCAACGCTGCCAGCACAAAGTACCAGCCGAGGTACTTCACGCTGCACGCGGTTCCGAGAAAGAAACCGGCGAGGAGGAGTCGATCGCCGTCGAGCGCGTAGAACCCCGCGGCCACGAACAGCACCAGAGCCGCGTCGACGTACGTGATCGTCGCCAGACTGATGACGAGCGGGCTGCCGAGGAAAAGCGCCGCTGCCAGCCAGCCTGCGCGAACGTCGTATCGCCGGGTCCACTCCATGAGCAGCGCTGCAGTAACGACCACCTCGGCGAGAGCAACGAGATGCGTCGCGATATCGCCGCCGAAGAGAAAGACCGGGACGCAGAGCAGTTCGTGAAACTGCGGAAAGACCGGAAACCGCATGGCCGGTAGGAATCGAAGCGCGCCGTCACGCGCCAGCTCACGAACAAACGGCAGGTGGTAGAGCGTCTCATCAAACGCGATCGGCGGGTAGAGCGCGAACACGAAGAGCGGAGCGACCACGAGTAGACCCACGACGATGTGCGATACCGACGGCCGCACGATTCCGCGAGCGCGCATCGCGCCTCCGGCGATCGCGACGATCGCGAGCACGATCAGTGGAAGAGGCCGAAGCTGTCCGACAGCGGCGAGGAAAAAGCAAGCATGAGCGCAAAGCGCGAGCCCGAGAGCGGCGCGCAACGCCAGTCCCTCGCCAGCTCCCAACGCCAGCGTTCCCGCTCCCGCAGCGGTGACCAGCAGCAACGCCAGGATGGCTGCGTGGCCTGCGAAGAAGAGAAACATGCGCTGCGCATGATGAGGGAACGCGCAGAGAAAAGGGACGGGGACTCAAGGATGAAGGATGAACAAAAGCCACTCGCCGCCGTTCATCCTTCATCCTTCAGAATTCATCCCTCATACCGTCCTCCAAATTCATTTGTATCAATGCGCGTCCACTTCAGCGACAATCACGCGGCTCACACAAGAAGGAGATATCGAATGCGATGGACCCGGATGCTGTCCCTGGTGGCGCTCTGTCTCGTAGCACTCTCCCTTCATGCCCAGTGCGGCGTGGAACGCTGGACGATCAAAACCGGCACCGACTCCCAAGCCCCAAGCATCAACCTCGGCACCTACATCTCCACCACGATCTACAACATGCGCTCGTCGACCGCGCCGGCCACGCTGCCGGCCACCACGCGCATCGCGCCGCGCGAGCTGAATCAGTACCAGATCACTGCGACGCTCACGAAATACGCTCGGGAAGGTGACTCCGACTATCACCTCGTCATCCAGGATTCATCGGCACGCACGATGATCATCGAGATTCCGTCGCCCAACTGTGTCGGCGCCGGTAGTCCCTTCGGTCCGGGAATCGCGAATGCGCGGCGGCAGTTCGATGCCCGCTTCACGGCGACGTCGACGTTCAAGACGACCTCCACTCCGGTCACGATCAAAGGAATCGGCTTCTGGGACTTCCTCCACGGCCAGACGGGCGTGGCGCCGAACGGGATCGAAGTTCATCCCGTCCTCAACATCACGTTCGGCGCGGCAGTCATCGGCACCAATCCAACAATCCTCTCGGCCGAAGCGCCGGTCGATCCCACGGACGATGTCGCCTATCCCGCCGACATGATTCGCGACGAGGACGGCGGCCGCGTGCGCGTCTTCCGCGGCGGCGACGCCCTCGGCGGTGCGCTCTTCCATGGCGGCGCAGTCGTTGAAGATCCTTCCATTCACGTCGTGTTCGTCGGCAACGGCTGGAACGACGAGTCGAAGCGAGCAATCCTGCAGAAGGCACATGCCATCAACCGCGATGCCGGTTTCGAAGGAATGGCCAAATACGGCGTGCGCACGTTCGGCATGCGCGTGAGCTCAACCCAGATCGCCGACGCCGGAAAAGACCTCGGCGATCTCGATGTGCAGCGCCTGCTCGCGAATGCGGTCGAGTCGGGCCGCATCCAGCACGTCGATGAAAACACAATCTACCTCGTCGCGCTTGCTCCGGACGTCGATGCATCGGTGGCATCGAGCCGCGAATGGCTGTCGTATCACTCCGAGTTTCATCCGACCGAGCTGCCGATGCGCTACGTCGTCGTGCGCACCGGTCTCGAACCCGGCCGGATGAGCGAGGCGATCAACGCGAGCGTCTACCGTGCACTCGCGAATCCGGCGGGCAACGGTTGGTTCTGAGACCGCGAATCGTTCTGGCAGCGTTTCTCCTGTTCGCGGCGTGCGGCACGTACGTCCCGCGCTACGCGTTCCACGCCGCGCAGGAGAACCAGGCGCACATCGACAAGGTGCGCATCGGACAAACCCTCGCCGAGGTCCAGCGCATCATGGGGAAAGCTCCGGAGCGAAGAAACACGCACGTCCGCTTCGACGGAATCTCGATCGAAGAGTGGAGCTACATCACCGACTACGTCCGCAAGATGGACGCCACGATCACGTTCGTCGGCGGAAAGGTGGCGGAGATCAATACGGCGAAGTGGGAGAACGATTAGGGGCGACATCCTTGACTACGGAGTCAATACTTCGACGCGGTCACGTCCGCTCGCGCTCGCGAGACGACGGTCAAGCGTGAGGAGAAGCGCATCGTTCGCCTCGGCGACCGCGACAAGATATGCGTCGGTAACCTGTTGATGTCCCAGAAGCCGCCGGAACGTGCCATCGATCGTCGCGAGCGACGGCAGAATCTCGAGATACCTATGATGTTGGTCGGCAATCAGGCGACTTAGGACATCAAGGGCCTGTCCGGGAGACATTCGCACGCCGACGATGGCAGGATTCGATGAGAGCCGCACGAATCCGAGCTGCGTCAAGAGGCACGTTCCCCATTCGGGAGCGCGCGCCGTCTCCAGCCGCTGCATCACGGCTCTGTGAAATTGATGGTTCGGCCACGCGAGCGCGAGGAGAGCATTCGTGTCCAGGAGCAGACAAGAATCCCTAGACGATGCCATCTTCGTCTAAGGCTTTCTGGATCTTCGACGCACTAATGGTTCTGGCTCCCTTGGGGACATCGAACGAGGCAAACCGGTTACGTTTCTTTGTCGATGGCGGAATCTGCCGCTTCTCAATCGCCGTGCGCGCCATCTCAGACAGCACGCGCCCAATTCGGCGGCCAGTCGCCTGCGCATTTGCCAGAGCGGCTTCGTAAACATCATCGTCGATCGTTACGGTGGTTCGCACGATGCGATGATACGGTGATACACCAGCATCGTCAAGCCGCACGTTGACATACGAGTGAGGGTCACTGCGACGTCGACTGCGACGTCGACGCCGTTTGCTGCCGAGGGGGCAAATAGCCGAACAGGATGCCTGTCTCGACGTCGACGGCCTTCCCGTTCTCCTGATATGGCTTGAACCTCCACTGGAAGAGAGCATCCGTGATGATCCTAGCCTGGTCCTGAAACGCGCTGATGACATGAACGTGCTTCACCTTGCCGTCTGTGCCGATGATGATGCGGACGGGGATGGAATTGAACTTGCGGTCGTTGAGTACGGGATCGACTTTGCTGATCACGTTCTGCTCCGCGTAGCCAGCCACGCACGGGGGTGAATCGTTCGCGGCCAGCTTCATCTGATCCATGTCATGCACGAGGCTATCGAGCAGGCCGGTGTCACGGCTGTTGAGCACGAACTGGATGACGTGACAACGAACCTGCGTGGCCAGGGTGTACCAATGCAGACCTGCCACCGGCGACATGTAGTCGAACCGGGCGAACGATCGGCCTGCAATCGTCAAATCGGACGGCGGATGCTCGAGGGTGTAGTACGGCTGGAGGTGATCGCTGGAGTACTTGATCATCTCCTTTGCGCTGCGCTGGGGAACGAGAGAGAAGAAAAGATCCTGCGCCGTGATGAGGATCGTTCCATTGATCGGGCCCTTGAACGTCTTCGAAGGTACGAATTCAGCGAGCACGTAGCTGCCGCTGTCCGATGGCGGAGCACCGGTGTACGGTTCCGACCAGTCGGGCGGCAGGTGATACGAAAAGCCGAAGTATCGATTCTCGTAGAGACCGCCGTCGACCTTGCCTGCTTCGGGCAGCGGAGTCTTCGTATCGCTGGCGCTCGGCTCTGCTCCCTTGACGAGAATCGTATTTGCCGGCAACTGCGCGAGAAGAGATGAGGATGTGCAGAGGAACAAAAGCAGAGAGATGAACCGGCAACGGAACACGTGCACCTCCTTCGAGAAGCCGGCCGCTGACTCGTTTGCGTCGGCGGCCGGCCCGGGACAACATCGATTAGAGAGAACGCAAGAAGTTGAGGATGTCCTGCCTCTGGCCGGTACTGAGGTTCGTGAAGAACGTATAGGACGGCCCGTTTGCTTCGGAGCCGTTGGCATTGTGGGCCAGGATAGCGGCCTGGATATCCTTTGTCCGTCCATCGTGCAGGAAGAAGATGCGCTGTCCTGCTCCCCATAGGGGTGCTGTGCGGAACTGATCGCCACCGGCGCCGCCCTGCGAGATGTTGTCGGCAAGGGTGGTTCCCATGTGGTGAATCTCGAGATCGCTGAAGAGGTTTGCGGGAGTGTTGCTCAGACTGGACGTGAATGAGGAAGTTCCGGTGGTGAGGCTCGTCGTGTGGCAAACCGCGCAGCCGATGGAGATGAAGAGGTTGCGGCCATTGGTGATCGAGGTCGATCCCCCCGGCACGGTGGTTGACGGAGTCGGCGGCGCCAGCAGACGCATGAACATCGCAAACTGCGCCAGGTCGCTGAGCGTCCCAACCGCGGTCTGATTGAAGTTGGTGTGATCCTCCGGAGTGGCATTGCCCCGGCAGTTCGCGGGCAAACCATTCGTCGACGAGTGACCGCCGATGATGCCCATGTCTTCTCCGGGCAACGGCCGTTCCTGCGTGAAGATCTCGTTCGTGACGCCCTGTTCGACGTTGTAGGCCTCACCAGCGAAGAGCTCGAGCGACTTGTTCTGGGCCTTCCAACCGAAGCGGCTGATCGTACCGTCGTTGCCGTTGTGGTTGAAGGTGCCGGTGATTCCCTGGTTGTTGTTGAACGCCGCCTGCTGGTTGTTCAGGAGAGTCTCCTCGGAAATGGTCTCGATCAGACCGGTGCCGAAGGTTGGCGTCGGGATGCGGAAGATGACGTTATTGTTGGACAACTGAAGCGCGAAGCCGGGCTGCCCGATACTGCAGGGGCCTGCGTCGCTGCGGCCGGTAATCGTGTACAGATCTTCCACGCCCCCGTTGGGCTGGCTCGTGACAGGATTGCCAAACGAATCTGTGAAGAAGACGAACCTCGCCTCGCGCACCGGCCCGGTCGAGGTGATGAACGACGGCACGGTGTTTTGTGCGCCGTCAGCGGTTGCATCAACGACCTGAGGATTCGTCGCCGGAGCAGTTCCGCCCACTGCCGGCTGCGCATGGCACGCGGCGCAGCTCCTCGAGTTGAAACGCGGTCCCAGACCGACGCCGTTCTCGCCCGCGATGGTTCCAGCAACCGAGTCGATCTCCTGGAATCGGGCCTTGGCATCGTTGAAGAAGTTGAGAATGGTGACGGGATTATTGGCGGCGACGGAAGCGAGTGGCGATCCGGCGGCAGCACCGCCGCCTCGGACCCCCGGATCTGTTTGGGCAAACCCCTGCACGACGAACAGCAACGAAAGGAATACAGCGAACGGAACAACTCGTCGGATGGCCATGGTACCTCCTCTAAAGGGTTAATAGAGACAGGACACGAGGGCGAGGCGAGAGGCCGACGCGGCCTCCGCCCTGATTACTACCCGAAGGAGCGGCAGGAGCGGGGAACCGAGGGAGTGGGGAACCGAGGGAACCGGGAACGTGGGAACTGGGGAAACCGAGGACGCTAGCCCCTTCCGCTTGTCATGAAACTGATACCGATCGGTTAGGCCTTAGTGACGGAGAATTGTGGCGAGCATACATCCATACGATAGTCAATGACAACTATGCGAGTCGGTTGCGTGGCGGGAAGGATGCCTTTCGGCATCCGCGGACGAAAGGGAGGACCGCCTAACCCGGCCCCGCTCGCGGGCTGAGGATCCGCGAACTGGTTGCAATAACTGCGCTTTCGTCAGGGACGTTGCGCGTCTTGCCTCGTGAAAGAAGGCTGCTCCGCGCCAGTATTGCGGACACGTCACCCCGCTCGCTTCATGGCGTACGCCGTGCGTCTTTTTACAGGGCCGCGCGCAGCGCCGCCAGCTTCTGCACGAACCTTGCGGGCTCGTAGCGCTCGCGGTTCTGGATCTCGGCGAACAGCGCGTCGATCGCTTCGGTCATCGGGCTCTTGAGGAGTTTCGGGTTGTTGCGCGTCAGGGCGGAGGCGAGGCTTTGCAGCGCCAGGGCGGTCTGCTCGGCGGAATGGACATCGGATGTGAGGATGAAATCGGTTTCGCCGGCGATGGTGCGCATCAGGGCGCGGACGTCGTCGTCGCGCCAGCTCAGGGCGGCGATCTGCGGGGTGACGCCATCGATGATGCGGCGGGCATCGACGGCAGTTTGAAGAACGCCGTTGGAGTCGTTCATGTGACTCACGCGCACGGCGATGATGGCCACGTCGTTGTCGAGCTGTGCGCGCGCCGAGGGATTGGCGCGGCCGACGAGGAGACGGAGGACGGCCCAGTGCTGCGGACTCCACGCGGGAAGTCCGGCGCGGCCGGGCCAGCCGCGTTCCTGGCGCCATCCGCTCCCTTCCAGCGGGTGATGGCAGTTGATGCAGCTCATGTCGGAAAACTCGGGCCACTTCTCCCCGCGGGCGTGACGGGCGAGATTGTCGAGCGACTGGCTGAAGGCCACGGCCTGGCCAACGGCGAAGGCGCGCGCGCCGTGCGTTTCAGCGGTGACCGTATCTTTGCCGCGGCGCCAATGCGGCGGCATCGTCTCGGTGTAGTTGTCGAGCTCGAAAGCGAGGATAGGATGACCGGACGCGATCAGCTCATGATCGACTTCCTTTTTGTCGTTGCCGAGGTGACAGGAGAGACAGCCGGAAGCGCGGGTGGGGATGTTGCGAAGATCGATCATGCCGCGCGCGACCGACTGCTCGTGCGTCCAGCCTGCCATCGTGTGCTCGGCGCGCCAGCCGCTGGCGGGGCCGTGGCACGCTTCGCATTGCACGCCGTCTTCAATATCGACCTTGCCGGAGACTGTGCGCGCGGGAACGTTCGTCGAGTGGCAATCGAGGCAAACGGCTTCCTGGTATGCCTTTCCCTTGAGGCGCATGTTGCGGGCGACCCGCGCGGATCGTTCGCTGAAAAGAACGTTGTAAGCCTGAGCGTGACGATCGCTGCTCAGCCACGTGTAGTACTCGTTCTGCAGGACGCGCGCGGCGTTGAGCGGTTGCGTCGAGCCGTGACAGCCGGAGTTGGCGCAGGAGGCGACACCGTCGAAATGGCCGGGGACCGATGGGGGCGTTGCGGGAGCGATTGCCGCGGGAGGAGGTTGCGGAGTTGCTTGCTTGCTCGGTTGCTGGGCGATCCCTGCGACAGCGACGGCGGTTAGCGCGAAGAAGATCATCGTTCGTTTCATCGTCATCACCTCGTGACCGGCTTCGTAGTCGGCGTCTCGCTCACGGTGTAGAGACGGCCGTCGCGGAGGTAGAGCCGCTGCATTTCCAGGAGTGTCATCGGGCGGGCGCCGATGCGGTTGAAGATCGAAACCTGATTACCGCCTTCATCGACAGCGCGGTCACGGTCGAGGCCTTTCGACACGGCGAGCGCCGGCCCGTGCGTGTGGCGCGTGGCCACGAGGCGCGGCGCCGGCTCCGGGCTGAAGCCGGCATAGCCGGGAGTCCACTCCGGCGACAGGAGTTGATAGATTTTGAGTCCGTACTTGCCGTCGGCGACGTATGCGAATGTCGAGGCGTTCGTCGACGCCACCTTCACATCGTTGGCATCGTGCGAAAGGTCGTCGTGCCACGGCAGAATCGCGGGCTTCTCCGGACGCTCGACATCGACAATGACCATCCCTTGTGCACCGCCGCCGACGTATGCGTACGTGCGCGCGACGTAGACGCTGCGGGCGTCGGGAATCGCGACACGACCTGCCACGCGTGGCTGCGACGGGTCAGTGATGTCGACGGTCGACAACCCGTCGCGCGTGGTCACGAAGGCATACCGGAACTGCACCGCGATACCTGTCGCATCTTTCAATTCCGGAACCGTGGCCACGATCCGCGGCGTGAGCGGTTTATCGACGTCGACGATGACGAGCCCACCCGCGGCACCAATGAACACCCATCGCCCGGCCACGTAGATCGACCGCGCGCCGTTCAGCGCGCCGCCGGGGTTGAAGGTCACGGCACGAGTCAGGAAGTTGTTCGACGGATTGGCGTCGGCCAGCGTCGTGACGTCAATGAGGATGAGTCCTTCTTCGCGGTCGGCGACGTAGACGTACTTGTACAGCGGGTGGATCGGCTGCTCCTGATTCTCCGGAATGAACTGCGTCTGCCGGTTCGGATCGATCGGCATCGTCGTCGGCAGCGCCACGGCGGACGCGAACTTCGTTTTCACGAAGGTTCGCTGTCCGAGCGGAGAAACCGGCGCGGAGACGATGTGCTCGGAGAAGTCTTTGTTGTCGATGTTGGCGACGTCGTAGACGCTGAAGCCTTCTTCGCCATTCGCGCTGTAGAGAAACTCACCGCGCATCTGCAGCGAGCGCGAGTCGCCGTGGTGCTCGTGCGCGACTTGCAGCTCCATCTTGTTCTGCTGATGCTTCGCGTAGTAGTCGGGATAGACGATCTTGTGCAGCGACGATCCGATCACCGCCTGCGGCTCGTCCCACTCCGTGACGCAGACTCCTTCGAAGCCGCCCTTCCCTTCCGCGACGTACGCGTAGCGGCCGATGAAGTTGACGAAGTTCGTTCCCTGCAGCATGAGCTGCGCGAGCCAGGCGTTGTTATCGTTCTCTTTCGTGACGTGGCAGCTTCCGCAACCCTGCGTCTCGCGCGAGCGAACGGTGTGCGGCACGTGGGCGTTGAATGCCTGACTCGAATATCCAGCCGAAGAGATCGGCGGCTGCTGGATGTAGATGCGATCTCGTAGCGCATTCGTCGAGCTGATGACGAGCGCTGATGACGAGCGAACCGGCGCGAGGCGATGTCCCTTCGTCGTTCCGTTCACTCCGAGCATGAAGGTGTCGGTGCGGATGACCTGCGGGTTGTATGACGCGTAGTTCCTCGTGTCGCCGCCCTCGTAGTGATGCACCTCGGTCTTCGCGTTCTGTTCCTGCGGGAGATGGCAGCCGGAGCACGACGTCATCCACGACGTGTGACAGGCGTAGCAGGTCATCTTCGCGTCGGCGTGCGCGAGGTTCGCGCCGGCACGCGCGCCCCAGGAGCCGTCGCGCTGGATCGTCTTCGCATACGCCGAGCGCTCGTTGTAATGCGCGTTGCCCGGCGTGATCGAATCTTTGACCTGGATCACTTCCCACTGCATGCCGGGATTGAGCATCGAGCGCTGGTAAAGCTTGCCGTTGACCCAGATGAAGCGTCGCTGGCCGAAGGGCGTCGTTCCGAGCAGCAGATCGGTGCCGCCCGGAGGCGCTGCCGGACCCGACGTGCGCAGGTTCGTGTACGCGTCAACGTTGCCGTGACAGTCCTGGCATTCGATCTCGATGTTGTTGCCGTACTCGGCGTAGATCTGACCGTTGCCATGCTCATCCTGCGAGAAGTGGCAGTCGGCGCAGTGCATCCCCTTCTCGAGGTGGATGTCCTGCAGATGCACGGCCTTCTTGAATTTCGCTGGATCGTCGAACGAAACCTGCTTGCCGTCGCCGTCGAGCAGGTTGCCTTTGTGATCGCGCTTGTAGACGGCCATGAAGTTCCAGCCGTGACCGTGATAGTCGGCGAACTGGGTGTTCTTCGCCTGCGAGTTCAGATCGGTGACGTTCTCGAGGAACTTCTCGTCCGACCACAATCCGCGGGGCGCGGCGCCTTCCGGATTGGCGTCAAGCGATGCATATCGCTCGGCCTGGGTCGGGTACTTCTGCTTCTTCGGCCAGAGCAACTCGGCGTCCGATTCGTAGTCCCACATCGTGTAGCCGAGGTAGGTGTTGACGAACGAATTGGGCTGATGCATGTGACACGACATGCACTGGCTCGTCGGCACAGCGCGCGTGAACTGGTGGCGGAGCGGGTGTCCCTGCTCATTTTTCGGAATCGACTTATCGCCGGTGATCGAGAGGCCGGTGTTGCCGTACTGTCCGTAGCCGGCGGAGTGAAGCGGATCGCGGTCGTTGGCGTAGACAACGTGGCATCCCGTGCAACCCGATGAACGGTAATCGCCGGGGTGATCGTTCGTGCCCATGAACGAGAGGTGCGGATCGTTGAGGCGCGTCTTGTTGAGATTGATGAGCGCGGGCGAGATGCGCAATCCCGTGCCGCGGCCGCGGTTGCCGAGGCGGATATCCGGCCGGCCCGCATCAACCTCGGGACTCGGATTGCCGATGTCGGGGAATGAGCTTGAGCCGGAGATGCCGCCGCGCTCGAACGCGCGGAAGTATTCGGCCGGCTGAAAGATCTCCCAGCGCGGCAGCGGGACAAGAACCGGCAGCGCGCCTTTCGCGATCTGCTCCGGCGTCGGCGGCGTGGCCGGCTTGAGCGACTGCGCGTTGCCCTCGCGGCTGTAGCTCTCGCCGAGGAGTCCTTGCTTGCGGCTGACGAGACCGTTGGCGTAGCTGACCGCGGCCCAGAAAACCGCGGACGTCGTCATCGTGCTTCGCGGCACGGCATTGACCTGACGCTGATGGCAGGCGCCGCACGTTTCCTGTGATACGCGCAAGTCGCCCGGGTTGATGAACTTCACGAACTCGACCGGCTCCTTCAGGAGTGCCGTGTACGAGCGCTGCGGATTCGCCGACGTTTTCCACACCTCGGGATGCAGCGGCTTGACGTGCGCGGCTTCCTTCGTTCGGGCGTTGCCGTCGCCGCCGTGACAATCGGTGCAGGCAAGCTTCACGGCAGCCGACACGTGCATCGGTTCGATGCCTTGATGACAAGAGAGGCAGCCCACGCTCTTGGCGTCAGCCTCGGCCTGCGTCTGTCGCATGAGCGCGGGCAATTCCGGCGATGACTGCGCGCGGATGCTGATCACGGCCAGCGCGATGGTGAGAACAGCGGCGAGTACGATCGTTATCCGTTTCATCAGAAGGTCAGAATCACATTCGTGAAGACGTGAACGAGGGGACGGTCTCTCTCATAAATATCTTTGAATCCTCGGCCCGGCAAAAACAGCGCCGAACCACCGACGATGACGACGTTCTGATTCAGCAGCGGGCGGTAGCGAAGTCCGATCGAAAGGTCGGTTCCGAGCTCTTTGTGGATGTTGCCCTGAAACAGGATGGCTTCGACCGATTGCACCGCATCGAAGCGGATGTAGTTTCCGGTGAAGATCGCTTTGAGACGCGGCGTGACATCGACATCGAGTCCGGCGCTGGCGATCTGCACGCCGGGGTTCACGTATTGCGGCTGTCCTTCGTCCTTCGAGCTGCGCAGGCTGGTCAGCAGCGAGCCGCGCTCCACGAGCGCGACGCCGGTGCCCGCGAGCCGGATGCCAAGTCGATTGAAGAAGGAGAATCCGCCGCCGGCGAAGTTGGGGCTGTCGAAGATCGCATCGAACCCCGTGGCCTTGCGGTCTCGCGGGCTGCGGTCGCCGGATGCGTAGAAGAACGCCAGCCGCGGACGGATCCAGTCGCGGTCGTAGGAGACTTCGAGCGCTGCGCTGCCGGCTCCGATCTGCACGCCGTTGCCATCTTTGAGTTTCGGATCGGGCCCAGCGATCGGATTGAGATCGTCGTGACCGAAGACGTAGTAGACGGCGTGATCGACGTTGAACCGGCCGATGTGGCCGAGTCCTGACTCGCCAAGGTAGGTGGCGCGAATCTCGTGCGGCGTGAAGACGCCGACCGGGGCCGGACGCACCAGGATTCCGTTGCGGTCGTAGTGGAACGTCGCCTCATCGCGAACGTAGTGGACGCTGAACTGTTGCGTGTAACCGTGGACGAGGAAGTCCTGCAGATAGATGTTCGCGATGGCGACCTGTTGATCGCGAAGCTCCATCGTGTTGAGTCCGGAGTTGGTGTCTTTCTCCAGCCGGTCGAAGACGGCTACGTTGTACTGGTAGCGGTTTGACGCGAAGTTGCCGAAGACGCGGACGCCGAGGTTCGTGTCGTTGAAGATGAAGCCACGGAAGTCGCTGTTGAACGGCTGCGAACCGACACGAATGGAGATGAAGTCGTAGTTCGGCGAGACGTCCTTGAGCTTCCGCTCGTAGAAGAACTCCTGCAGTGAGAGCGCGCCATCGGTGCGCGAGGTTCCTCGTCGGACATCAGGCTTGACCAGCCCGTTCTCGCGAAGATGGACGTAGTTGAGATTGCCGATCAGCGTGGCCTTGAAGCGCTGCATGATCGGCTTAAACGCGGTGTCGCCCTGGAAGAGATCGAACGAGGCGATTAGGTTCTCGTTGAAGAGGTTCTGGTTGTCTTTGCCGAACACCGTGATCGACGTCGGTTTTACAGCGCTGACTCCGGACGGCGTCGGCAACGTTCGCGATTCCGCGAGCGTGTCGCTGATTCCGGTGAAGTCGAAGAACCAGTCCTTGCCGAAGACCGGCAGGTCGCCTTTGATGAGGTTCTGGTTGTAGGGATCGAGTGTCGCGCCGTTCTTGCCAATGGCGCGGGCCTTTGGCTTTTCGGTGAGCTCGTACGGCGGCGGCGCGATCCTCCAGCGATCCGTCATCTCTTGATACGCCTCGGGATGGGGAATCTCCGGCGTGCCGTAGCGCAGCACCGGCTCGACGATCGGCTGGCGCTGCACGTTTCCCGGAAGCTGAACGCGTAAGAGTTGCGTCGCGGTGACGCCACCGGACGTTGCGGTGATCGTCCACGTACCAGTCTTCACCGGCGGCGTCCACATCAATGTCCAGTGTCCGGTCGTGTCGGCGGTGGTTTGTCCGTTGCCGGATTTCTCGATTGCGACGGCGATGACGGCGCCCGGCGCGGACGTTCCGCTCAGCATGAACGGCACGCCCTCGGCGTAGACGGGTTGGTCGTCGTTGATGGTGATGGTGTTTGCGGGTTGGGCGAAGGCGGTTATGGCGAGTAGCGCCAAAGCAACGAAGAAAAACGAAGCGAAACGTAGGTCGGACTCTCTAGTCCGACCAATCGCGCCACGGAGTCGGACTGGAGAGTCCGACCTACGTTTGCTTCGCGAGGCGTTTACGAGCACGGTTTTCCTCCGCACTCGGTGACGCCCTCGGGGCTTCGCGGGAACTTGAACATGGGAAGACGGGCGCCGTTGAGCTTGAGTTGATCGGCCCACTTGTCGGTTGGTGGAAGGAGGTCGCCGGCACCGAGGTAGGTGACGTAGTCGTCCTGCTCGATGCCGTCGCCGCTGACGCCGAGCCCGCCGACGAGCTTGCCGTTCTGCACGAGCGGCGTCGAGCCGCCGAAGAACGTCACGCCGTTCTGATTCGGGTTAGTCGCCTGCGATCCCTGGCTGCAGGTGTTTGCAATGTTCGGCAGGAACAACGTTGAGTACCACGGCCCCGGACCCACCTCGAACACATTCGAGTCGATGCCCGGCGGGTAGAGCGGCTGCGCACCGAATCCAATCGTGCGGCCCGTTACCCAGTAACCGGCGGGAACTCCGGGAAGATCGTTGCGGGCACGCGGATCGCTGCCGTTGAAGTATGCGACGTTGCGCGCTTTCGCCAGGACAACGTCGACCGCATCAAACAGCGAATCGGGCATCCGGTAGTGCGCCAGGATCGTTCCGTCGGTGTCGGCCACCGAGATGATCATGCGCGTGTAACTGTTGAGGGGGAGCCGCACCTGGGCACGGGTCCGCTTCGCGGCGGCCACGGCGCGCTGCACGATGGCGTCAACCTGCGTCGCGCTCAACCCGCCGGAAAACGCGCTGGCGTTGGGGCCGGCGAGATAACCGGTTGGCGGACAGCCGCCGTTGAACGGTCCGTAGACGAAGGTGCCGCCGGTGAATCCCGAGGCGGTCCCCGCCGCTGTGCCCTTGAGCAGTTGAAGTCCGACCGGCAGTCCGTCGGTGTTGAAGCGCAGTTTCTGATCCGGCCCGATGAAAGGCAGCCGGATGCCGTCGATGAAGACGTTCTGCGGATCAGGAAGCGGATAGTTCGGGAGCGGGATGATCGGTGCGATGCCGGCGTTGAGCGGCCCGAATGCTCCGGTGACCGCGGCAAACTCGCCAAGCTGCGGATCGCCGGGAATGCCGGTGACGCCGATGGCGCCGAGGAGTTTGCCGGTTCGAGCGATGCCTTGCTTGACCGCGCTGACATCGAGGATGCGGTAAAGCGGAATGCCGCCGGCGTTGACCGGCCGGTTGCCGACTTCCTGCGGGTACGGCCCGTCATCCGGCAGAGTCTTTCCAGTGACCAGACCGGGACCGCAGCCGGAGCGATCAGCGGCCGGGCAGGGCTTCGGTGCGCCGGTAAAGGAAGAGAACTGTCCGATCGACTTCGCGCGCGGAACGCACTGGTTCGCGTTCCACAACAGGTTCACATCGCATCCTCGGTTGGACTGCTCGATCCCATACAAGGCTCCGACCGGTGCGTTGACGACGCCGGGCGGGAAGTGAACCTGAGAGATCGTGCGCACGGTGCGCGACGAGAGCGGCGCCTGACTGTTGCTGAAGAATGCGGCGGTGCGAGCGACGCCGAGGGCGATGTCATCGTTGGCCGGGTTGGCGTTGGCCTGGCGGAACACCGCTACGGGCCGGCCGGTGCGATCAACGATGGCAATCGTGGCGGTATCACCGGCGAGCGCGGTCGCCGCCGCCTGCACGATCGCATTCGCTTCTGCCTTCGAGATGGCGTTGAACGATTCGGGGATGCCGCTGCCGATCGTCCCGTCGGTGCAGACATCGGGAACGGCGGCGCTCAGAGGAATGACGCACGAGGGAGGATCGGGCACCGTTGCCAGACCGGTCGCGCGCCTTCCTGGAGTTCGGCCTTGCGCAAGGCACACGGTGGCGAGCGAAAAAATGAGGATTGATGTGACGCTCGGACGCATCCGCGGTCTCCCTCCCCTTTCCGTCAAATCTGATACACGAACGTGGCAGCGTTATCGGCAAGCACGAGGACATCGCCTCGCTTGAGCTGGTGCTCCGTGATCCGTTCACCGCCGGCCTTCCCGAGGAAGGTGCCGTTGGTCGAATTCTGATCGATGGCCATTACCTTACCATCACGCGGAATGATTCGGACATGCCGTTTTGATATCCGCTTGTCGGCGATGGCCACTTGTGAGAGCGCGGGATCGCGGCCTATATAAAGACCGCTTTCCTCAATAATGAAACGCTGACCCTCGAGCACACCGCTCGTACATTGAATCAATCCATACCACTGCACCATGACCGTCGACCCGCCCTCGGCTTGCGGCGTCGGCACGGGCGCCATGCTCGTCACATCCTTGGCTGCTTTTGGCGCATGAGCTGCCGGTGCCGGCGCTGCCGCTGCCTCGGCTGGCTGCAACGGCGGAATCTTCGCGGTCGGACCTTCCCGCGGCGCGGCGCCGCGTACTCCTGCCGCCCGGTCGAGCTCACCGGCTCTTATCCGTTGAACAAGGGCGATGCCTGCCGGCACGAGGACAACCAGCAACAGCAGAACAATCGCCCAAAGAAGTACGGTGTTCAGCATCCCCGCTCCGCCTCCCAAGACATTCACGCGTAGCGCCCGCTGTTGGAACGCCGGCGCCATCTTCGTCAACAACAGTCTCGAACGCTCATGATACTCATGACACGTCGCACAGCTACTGGATGATTTCGCCGACGGCCCGCCGTGGCATCCCGTGCAGTCCTTACGCGACGGCATGAGCACATCTGCAGTATTCGTGCTCTGTCGCGCTTTCTCGTGACACGACTCACACGCGAGATTGCGATGCTGCGTGTGCGTGAACTTCGCATGCAGCAGCCAACGGATCGGAATCTCGGGCGGCTTTGCAGCAATGCACGTCCCGGCCCGCTCGATGACGTGGCACTTGCTGCACTTCGTCTTGATGACTTGCTCGGCATTGAGGACGGCGCGCGCGTCGGGCGCGACGGGCGGCCGTGAGGTGAGGATGCGGCGGATCTCGTCAGGGCTCTTGCCGACGATGTCGCGATTGCCTGCGTAGGTGGCCAAAACAAATCCGTAAACCAACCCCGGATCGCCGCCGTGCGGCACCTCGAGGTCGGGAAAGCGCGGATCGAACGTGAGTTTGTGGCAGCGCTGGCAGGCGTCGCGGAACTTGAGAGCGACCGGATCAGCCTTCCCTTTCGTCTCGACGAGCTTGTGGCATTGAATGCATTGCAGTACTTCGCGCCGCCCTTCACCGTTGAAGATGCCGCCGGCACGGAGATGGAGGGCGTGATTGAAACGCAGCGTGTCAGGATCGCTGCGCGGCGAAAAGTCGGGATGCTGTCCGCCGAAGCTGGTGATGCTCAGCCAGTCGTTCGGCCGCGGCGCTTCCGGATTCCTGACGTGCGCGAGCAGATTGCTGTGGCACGAGACACACGTCGCGTCCGCCGATGCGGCCAGCTTGGCTATGTCGCGATGTTCGGAGTGACAGTCGGCGCACGCCGGAGCGCCCGTCTGCTGTTCGGCGTGTGGCAGCTTGCCGTGACATTCCGTGCAACTGGCGTCGGAAACGCCGCGCCACGGATCGTGGCACGCGCGGCAGTTCTTCGCGATCGGCTCGCCACTGGCGTCCTTCGCCCGCGCATGCGCGGACGACACGCCACCCGGCATGAACGCAGTCTGCTTCTCCGGTTTCGTGACTTCCGCAACGACCAGGAGCGCGATGATGAGAAGGAAGGCGATCAACGACCGTTTCGTCAGCCATGCACGCCTGAGTCTGAAGGCGTCGACATAATCGACCTTCGGCGCTTTGAGCACACCGCCACGCGCGCCCGGCGCGGCGGGAACGTCGGCATCATCGTCAACAAAACCACCGCCGGTGACCGCGGTTGAGCTGATCCGGAGAAACAGCGGCTTCCCTGGCTCGAGCACCTGCACTTCGATGCGCAGGTCGCCGATCTCGATCACATCGCCGCGCGCCAACCGCGCCGTCTCGGCAGGACGCCGATTGACGTAGGTGCCAGTAATGCTCCCTTTGTCCGTAATCGAAAAACCGGTGGCGTCGCCCTCGATGACGGCATGCTCGAGCGCGACCGCAGGATTCTCCGAGCGCAACTCCGCATTCGTCCCCCGTCCGATGCGGAGCACTTTGCCCCGCACCTGCGTCAGGGCCAACCCCCGGCCCGAAGCGCGCTGGATGACGAAACTCATCGGTGCTCTCGGAACGCCCTGAACCCCCGGCTGAAGCCGGGGGCTACGGATCTCACGTCCGCTTCGCGGACGTCCAATGCCCGTTCGCGGGCGAAACAAATCGCGGCAACACAAGAAGGGCTCTTTCGCTCTCGAACCGCACGCAAATTCGGCGCGAGAGCCGTAGCCCCCGGCTTCAGCCGGGGGTTGACGACGCGGCCCGTCCCCATAGGAGCCCGCTTCCGCGGGCGACAGAAGCTGGGGACCGAGGACTTGGCGGCCGCATTGAGAACGACTAATACCGAATCACGCGCAACATCCCTCGCTCCCGGCTTCGGCACGACCACTTGTCTGTCGCCCGCTGAAGCGGGCTCGGAACGGCGGCGACCGCATCTCGCA
>Ga0247666_1000157_pt1 | contig 28823 bp, 28 predicted proteins | sample CNK07_metaG_FD_183025 | JGI IMG/M metagenome (GOLD analysis project Ga0247666, IMG submission 183025) | Soil microbial communities from Purdue University Martell Research Forest, Indiana, United States - CNK07 | ecosystem: Environmental > Terrestrial > Soil > Temperate forest > Bulk soil...
TCCGCTCCGCCTCCAGCAAGAAAAACTCACCAGCTATCTCGACTACTACAATACTAAGCGGGTACACTTAAGCTTACAGTGCAAGACTCCTGGGGAGATGTTGCAAAGGTTTTGAGTTCTATACGTAACATTCACTTTACGGCTGGCGGAAATGAGTGTATCATATATAATGTAATGAGTTTTTTGCAATATGCGAGCAATTATTTTCGACCTAGACCATACTATTTTTTCGACCGAAACGACTCTGCGAGACGGAGTTAAAGATTTGCTAGCCATATTGCAGCGATTGGGAATTGCTGTCGGTGGTTTAAGCAGTGCCGACGTTCGTGTGCTTGCTCGCTTGGAAGAGGCCAGTGCGCGGAGCCATTTCGATACTGTACTGTGTGCTGATCAGGTCCTTGGGCCCAAAGAAGTAACTGGTCTGGAGCATATGCTATATTTACTAGGCGCACGGGCAGAAGAGAGCGTACTGGTTAGTCACGCTTATTCGGATATTTTACTAGGTAAGGACGCGGGGCTACAGCGTACTATCGGTGTGGCACATGGCAAGGATGGTATTGCATCACTTGCTGCAGCTGGCGCAGATCATATCGTATCAAATGTCTCCGCTGTGCTCGACGTGCTAGAGTAAAATTATGATTACCCACAAAGAAGTTGAAAACTATTTGCTAAGCATGCCAAATGCCAAACTGGACTATCCGTTTGGGGAAGATGTTGCTGTCTACAAAGTCAGTGATAAAATGTTTGCCTTAGTAAAAGAGGGTAGTGATCCAGTGCGGATTAGCCTCAAATGTGATCCACTATTATCGCAGCGTCTGCGGGAGAAATACGAGAGTGTTATGCCTGGCTATCACCTTAGTAAGAAGCACTGGAATACTATTCTGTTGACCGGCCAGCTCGAATGGGAAGATGTCCAGGGACTCATTCGACACTCGTACCAGCTCGTAAGCGGCGCCTAGTTTAGTTACTCGGCCACTGTTTGAGTAGCATCAGAGCTTGATTATACTGGGTTGCCAGCAATGTTTTTTCTTTAGTACTAGCTGCTCCTGCATATGCTTTTTTCAATGCGGCTGCATAATCTTGCAATTGTCCACGCATGATTTGCGTGAAGGTAGTATTAAAAGTGCTTGTCGCTTTGGCCTCTAACAGCGTCTTGTCGGTCTGAGTGCTCTTTTTTAAGTCTAATTGCTTTTGGGTGACTTTGAAACGATGTGTACTCAAATAGGTAAGCATGTTTTGCTGGTGAGTAAGGATGGTTAATTTTGTGCTAATGGCTGCGCCTGACACGTTTATATCAGTATCTTGTTCAGTGTCTTGACTCGCAACCCTGACGATTTCTTGCTGTGTTTCGGCAAGTACTACGAGGTCTTTGAGATTGGTCTTGCCACTAAAGATGAAGCTCACGAGTAATACCACGACAATTATTAGAATAGTTGCCCCACCAATGATTAGTACCAGCTTCATCACGAACGGGTTGCTGGCACCGGAAATCCCTGATCGTTTTGGCGGCTTTACCCCAGTGGTAATAAACTCATATGGGTTGCTTCCGGAGGCGGGTCCATATGGGGCGCTAGGTTGCTCGGGATTCATACCTCACATGTAACCACAGGCTGCTTATGTTTCGCAAGACTAAGGGGCCTAATAGGCTTAGATTAACCTACTTATATCGTCTTCATTCAACCAGAGGATCTTGATATACTCACTGCATGACAAGCATCGCCATATGTTCAAGTGCGAATTTTTATGAGCAGGCTATTGCTACCAGGGCACAACTTGAGGAGCAAGGCCTCAAGGCCATCGTTCCCATAACGGCTAAACGTATGGAACAAACAGGTGACTTTGAGGTAAGTCATTATAAAACGTGGTTTGACGACGCTCATGACTATCACAAGAAAACGGCACTCATGCGAGGACACTTCGCCGAAATTGAGAAGAGTGATGCAATATTGGTGCTTAACTATGAAAAGCATGGCGTTACGAACTATATTGGCGGAAATGTTCTTATGGAGATGGCTATAGCCTTTTATCTGAAGAAGCCGATTTTTATACTCAATGAACAGCCGAGTGAGTCCACATTTCTAGAGGAGATCATAGGTCTTGCCCCAATATTTTTGCATGGCAATGTGGCGACACTGTCATATGAGTACAAGAAGCTAACGCGATCAGCTAGTCGACAATAGGCATTGCTGTCCATCAGGGGTAGCATAGCGTACAATAGGGGATAATGGATGCGGTTGAGGACATTAAGAGTCGGTTGAGTATTGAAGACGTAGTCAGTCAGTACGTAGAACTAAAGCGCGCTGGCCGCAATTACAAGGGTTTGAGCCCCTTTACTAGTGAGCGTACGCCCAGTTTTATGGTTAGCCCAGAAAAACAGATTTGGCATGATTTCTCTAGTGGTAAAGGTGGTAATATGTTTAGCTTTGTCATGGAGATGGAAGGGCTGGACTTTAAGGGCGCTTTGGAGTTGCTCGCACGGAAAGCCGGCGTGGATCTAGACCAGTACCACGGTCGTTCGAGTTCCAACAACAAAGAGAAAGCACGCTTGCATGAAGTACTTGAGTTGGCTGCGAAGTTCTATCAAGTACAGTTTAAAAATAGCCAAAGCACTATAGAGTACGTCTCCAAAAAACGAAGGTTTAGCAGGGAGACGGCAAGTGAGTGGCTCTTAGGCTACAGCCCAAATACGGGGAGTGCCCTGTGTGACTTTTTGCGTAAGCGAGGGTTTTCGCCGAGCGAGATAAAAGCTGCTGGCCTAAGCGCGCAGCGCTACTCTGGCATGGGGGACATGTTTCGAGGGAGACTCATGATTCCATTGCAAGATCCACAAGGTCAGGTGATCGGATTTACCGCTCGCCTACTGGTTGATGATCCAAATGCACCTAAATATATAAATACGCCGCAGACACTTATGTATGATAAGTCACGTCATGTTTTTGGCTTACATTTGGCTAAAGAAACCATTCGTAAGTGTAAGTACGTGGTTATTGCTGAGGGTAATCTCGATGTTATTGCTAGCCACCAAGCAGGAGTACGGCAGGTTGTGGCAACCGCGGGCACGGCATTGACCGAACAACACTTGAAAGCGCTCGGTCGTTTTACTGGTGATATACGACTTAGTTTTGATGCTGACAAAGCAGGGCTTAATGCTACTGAACGAGCAATCCCAATAGCTAGCAAAGTAGGAGTCAGTCTGAGCATTATTACGATTCCTAGTGGCAAGGACCCAGATGAGCTCATCAGGAAAGATCCAAGTAAATGGCAGGAAGCCATTGAGCGGCCGCAGTATGCTGTTGATTGGTTAATTGAGCGTTATCAGAATCAGTTGGATATTTCAAGCGCTCAAGGTAAACGGCAATTCAGTGACGTAGTCCTGCGTGTGGTACGGGATTTGCAAGACCAGGTGGAGCAAGAGCACTACATTGCGAAAGTAGCTGAGCTAATCGGCGTGAGTCGTGAAGCGCTGCTTAGTAAGCTAAAGAAGGGCGAATCGACCATCCGGCTTAAGACCAAGAAGACGATCAATCAAGCACCCGATAAGGTGGTACGGGAAATGATCAAGACAGAAAATCACTTATTGGCCTTGGTACTGCTGCAGCCGAAGCTTCGTACATATCTCGAGCCCATTAAGCAAGGTATGCTCGCAGAAGAGCAGGCGAGAGCCTTATTCTCGTTTTTGGAGGGTCACCCTGACTTCATTGCGGGCCCGAAATCACCGGTTAGTTGGCGGCCTTTGGCAGATTATGGTAAAATGTTATCATTATTGTTTGAAGAACTCTATCAAGACCTCGAGATATCTGAACTTCACTATGAAGCAACTCGACTGCAGGTCCACTTGATAGAACGATATGTCAAAACGCAAAAACAACGCATTGCCCGCGAGCTAGAAACCGCCGATGAATCGCGGACCGCACAACTTCTGGATGCAGCAAATAAACTCAACAACTTATTAAAGAAGAATTCATAAAAGGAGACGCCACAGTGCCAAAGAAGCAAACACCCTCAGCAGCACCCAAGGTAGATGCGCCAGTAGATCTCGAGCAAGTCAAGAAGGAGCTCGTTGCCAAGGCTAAGAAAACAGGTAAGATTGATCAACGTGATATTAGCACGGCAATTGCCGATACTCCAGAGAATGCCGAGCTACTCGACAGGCTATACACCGAACTAGCAGATATGAATGTGCCAGTTACGTCTAGCGCTGCGCCTCTGGACACAGATGCGCCTGTAGAGCTCAGTGATGAATGGACCACTGAAGATGGTGAAGAGGTGGTGACTGAAGATCAGCACTACCTAGACGATATTGCTGATGATAGTGTCCGTTTATATTTGCGTGAAATTGGTAAGATTCCACTGTTGTCTGCTGAAGAGGAATTAGCACTCGCGCAGCGCGTTGTTGCCGGAGACAAGGATGCAAAAGATAAGATGGCCGAAGCGAATATGCGTTTGGTTGTTTCGATCGCGAAACGATATGTAGGTCGGGGCCTCGATCTTTTGGATCTGATTCAAGAAGGCAACACTGGTTTACTGCGTGCTGTTGAAAAGTTTGATCCTGATAAGGGCTTCAAATTTAGTACTTACGCGACCTGGTGGATTCGCCAGGCGATCACCCGTGCTATTGCCGACCAAGCCCGTACGATTCGTATCCCAGTACATATGGTAGAGACCATCAATAAGCTGCTGCGCACTCAGCGACGTCTGACGCAGGAATTGAATCGCGAGCCGACTAATGAAGAAATTGCGGCGGCTATGGAAATCGAGGTCGATAAAGTCGAGCACATTATGAAGATTAAGCAGGATATTTCATCACTGGATGCGAGTATTCGTGACGATGAGGAAGAGTCCGTTCTTGCCGACTTTATTGAAGACGAAGACACTATATCCCCAGAAGAGTCTGCTACCAACCAATTGCTCAAAGAACAGGTGAAGGACATGCTGGCAGCCTTGACTGAACGCGAACAGAAGATCATTAAGCTTCGGTTTGGTTTGGAAGATGGGAAACAGCATACGCTCGAGGAGGTGGGGCAGGAGTTCAGTGTGACCCGTGAGCGCATCCGCCAGATTGAGGCAAAAGCCTTGGCAAAATTACGCAAGCACAAGGATGCCCGTAAGTTGCATGATTACATCAAATAGTCCTTCAGGCTTGTTTTAACGGTTAAGGTTGCAATCTGGGGGAACCTCGAGTACATTCATCATGCCGGTCGCTCTGGAGACCGGCATTTTCGTGTGAGATTTCCTTGAAGCATATGGGTGATGGGTGTAAACTACTGACGTCATGATGAAGGCAAAACGACGTAAGAAAATTAGTTTACCTCCCCGGTGGCGCGAAGCACGTGGTACGCCTGGTTTTGTCGAGCCTTGATTTTTCAATGCCACCGCATGCGTTCAATCGACGTTCCTATAGTCGCCTAATCATTGCAGATGCTTGCAGTGGGCGTCTTGCTGGCCACCAAGTGTATAACACGACCACCGTTGAAGACATGTTTTCCTTCACACGGATATAGGTCCCGTTCAATCAAACTAGCTCAAGTAGTATTTGAAGAAGCCCAGCCAGCGCAATATTCGAACGAGGTCGCATTCAGGGGTCATATCGCAACAAGTTCTGAGCCCCGTAATGGGTATACAGCGCATACTCGACTTCAACTATTCCCAGATCGGTTACCGTATAGCTGTCCTGAAAAGCATCCATCAATGCCTTCACTGTAGTAGTTTGTGCGGGAACCGTCAGATTAAACGTAGGACAGCGTTCGTACCCAATTTGATATTTTACTCACAAGCGTGGTTCTCTTGCCTCATGTAGTACCCACATCAATGAGTGGTGCCGTGCCTGGCTCTTACTTGAATATCTTTAAAAGGAGATTGGCTTAGAGAGGGCGACCCGTTGCCTAGTCAAATTAAAACTAAGTACTAATTTGTCACTCTCCTGTTCATGGTATCGAGTATGCTTGGTATTATGTGATACTAGATCGGGGGGATATGATAAAGACGGCACAAAGTAATGATGATGGTCTCAGTGGATTGCTCAGTGCGGCACTTGCGGCATATGCGACCTACCAGGAGGCGATTACTCGCGTTGAGTCTAAGGCTGGCGCCCTGGTGGCTGCCGCACTAGCCTTGGTGTTATTTATGTTGACGCAGCTCAAAGGAGAGCAGGGGCACCTTTTATACTGGCTTACATTGGGGGTAGTATGTGTCACATTGATAACAATTGTCATAGCCTCTTTTTGCATACTTCCAGGGAACTATGCCAGTCCCGTGGTAGATATGGCGGAGCTACCTGATGACGAAAGAGAACTCTTCTTACATTTATCCAGTGACGCTATATTAATCCAACTTGCATCGGATGCCCAGGGAGCCAGTTCGAAGACTAAACATGCGCTCCATAGAAAGATTAGGCTATTTAAATGTGCGGCAGCTATGTTTTTTATGGGTATCCTGTTGGGCATAGCAACGTTTGTTGTGGGCTCACTCCAATAGCTACTTAGTAGTAAAACAGCAGATATGATATAGAATAAAAGGCATGCATCAGAAACTACAACTTATCGGGGTGGCTGGAACCGCAGGCGCTGGCAAGGATACGGTCGCCGGTCTGCTGAGCCAGATGTTCAATTTGCAAAATCTCTCAAGTGGGGATTATTTGCGCGTGATTACTCGCTATGCATATAAGCAGCCGCATGATTTTAATCCAGCACGTGACCAGCTTTTCTATGTTGCCAACTACTTGCGCAATGAAATTAGTCCAGCTACCTTGGTCCAATTATGTATTTTGCAGGCTCAGGCCCAAAAATTGTCCGGAGCAATTATTTCTGGGTTGCGCTCAATGGGTGAGGCAGATGCAGTTCGACAGGCTGGTGGCATTATTGTCGGTATTGATGCTGACCCTAAGCTTCGCTATGAACGAATGACGGTAAGACGACGTGATACCGAAGCGAATTGGACGTTCGATGCATTTGTAAAACAGGATGCATATGAGAATAAGGGTTTGAGTGAGAGCGGTTCTGGTCGTGGTATACAGGCTATTATTGACACCGCCGACGTTCTTATTACAAACTCTGGCGATTTAGAAGATTTGAAGACAGAGCTGAGATCGAAAGTTGCTCCGCTGCTGCAGTAGCCATGTCTAGCCTTCTACCTTTTGCTGCTACCTTGGCCGCCTACAAGCAGGCCATTGATGGAGATATTGAGGCCTACGGGGCGTATATTCGTCCAACGACTCTGCAACAGTACGGGGACTATGCACTACTGGAGGTGAATACCTTTTTGGATGTGCTCGGTCGCGGCGGCAAGCGTATTCGCGGCAGTTTGGTGTTGGTAGGCTATGAGATGTGCGGCGGTCACGATCGTGCCATGATATTGCAGGCAGCACGCGCCATAGAGATGCTGCACACATATATGTTAATCATTGACGATGTCCAGGATCGATCGGCGGTACGTCGTGGCAAGCCCAGCGCTCATACATTACTAACTGCATACCACCGTAAGCATCGATTGCGCGGCGACGCTGCACATACTGGGATGAGTTTGGCCCTTAATGCCGCCTTGGCTGGCGCTCATGCTGCCGAAGTAATTTTGTCTAATCTCAATGCCGATCCTCAACTGCGCTTGAACGCGCTAAGCATCACCAATCGCACGATGGGGATCACGGTCCATGGGCAAACCTACGACATCTTTAATGAGGTAGTGTCTCGGCCACGGATGGCTGATGTGGAGCGTGTACTTGATTGGAAGACAGCTCAATATAGTTTCATTAATCCCTTGCATGTTGGCATGGTACTGGCAGGGGCGGACTGCCAGTCAACTGATGCTATAACGCCATATGGCCAACACGTGGGACGTGCGTTCCAGATTACTGATGATGCATTGGGCATTTTCGGCGCAGAGCAGCTTATTGGTAAGAGCCCGCTCGACGATATTCGTGAGGGTAAGCGTACACTCCTGATGCTGTACGCCCTAAAGCATGCTGATCCGTCGGACCGTGCGTTTTTGGAAAGCTGTCTTGGCAAGGCGACGCTGACTAAGCGTGACTTCCAGCGTTGTCGTAATATTATCGTTGCATCTGGTGCTGAAGCCTATATGCAGGGGCTAGCCGATGCAGAAGCTGGCGCCGCGACCGCTTCTCTAGAAGCTAGTCAGCATTTATGGACACATGAGGGCGTAGCCTTCTTGAATGGCTTGGCTGAAGCTATTCGTCATCGAACCGCCTAAGCTAGGTTATTGCTTAGGCGGATTTTGAGGTCTGTTGTAGGCTGATGCTGCGGTGCAGTTCAAGGACTGCCTTTCTACTGTGTTTAAGACTCCAGCGTTGGAATAAGCGTACGAGGAGGTATATGAGCATGGCGGTAAGAGCGAATAGCCAATCAATGGCACTGAGGCTGTGCGAATTAAAGTACGGCTGAACCCAGGGATTATAGACAATATTAAGAATGCAGAAGAGGGACGCGCCAAAAGCAGCCAGCAGCTTTTTGTTGCTCCATAGGTAGGGAGTAAAGAATGGCTCCTTATCGCTCGTACGAACCAGTAATAGGTTCACGAACTGACAGAGGACGAGGGTTACATAAGTCAGAATAGTGGCTTGGGCATACAATGTGGGGCGTCCGCTAAGCTGCCGAGGATCAAGGCCATGACGCGCCGAGAATAGCACGAAATTGACATACGCCAGGCCAGCGGCCAGTGCGCCATACACCACAAATTCGCTGATAGTGCGGCGATTGATAATATGATCTTTGAGATTACGAGGACGGTCATGCATAAGATCATTTTGAGCCGGGTCCCAGCCGAGTGCCGTTACAGGGAATAATTCAGCAATAAGATCAATGGCTAGGATTTGTACCGCTAAAATGGCAATTGGTATATGGAAGAATGCTTGTGCGGCGAGGCTGATAAGCACCGTAAATAGCTCGCCTGAGTTATCGGTGAGGGCGCAGCGCGCTGCTTTGGTGATATTGCGGAAGGTGAGCCGGCCCTGTTCAATAGCGCCGACTAGTGTATGGAAGCTGTCATCAAGGAGAACAATAGCCGCAGCTTGCTTTGCGACATCTGTACCCGTGCGACCCATGGCTACGCCAATATCGGCACGCTTTAAAGCTGGTGCATCGTTTATCCCATCCCCAGTCACGGCAACGACTTGACCAGCAGCTTTCGAGAGTTCAACGATACGCAATTTATCTTCTGGTGCAACGCGCGAGAAAACAACACCTCCATGCAGCACCAGTTGCAGAATTTGCGAATCACTCAAGTTGGGTAGGTCTTCGCCGAATACGATTTTAACGTCCTCTCCATCTGGGGCAAGGTGAGCCTTACGGGCAATAGCTTGTGCAGTGGTGGGGAAGTCTCCGGTAATGATCGAAACCTTAATATGTGCCCCACGGGCTGCGATCATGGCATCCGGTACTTGATCGCGCAGCGGATCGACCATTGATACGATCCCTAAAAATATGAGTCCTTGTTCTATCTCATCGAATTTCATCTTTTTGGGCTGTGAGCCTTTGGGCAGGACGTTGTATGCAAAGCCGAGATTGCGCATGGCCTCGCCAGCACGAGCCTCATTGTAGTGCGCAAAGTACTCTCGATCCTTAGGAGTTAAAGGCCGTATGTGGCCATGATCCCATAGATGTGAGCAACGTTCTAATACGCTTTCTGGTGCTCCTTTAGTAAAGATCGTTAGCTGGTCACCATAACGACGTACTGAGCTCATGCGTTTACGAGCAGAATCGAATTGAAATTCTTTGATTTCTTTGTTCCGTATATCAAGCTCGGTAGGGTCAACAGCTGCCTTGCGAGCTAGCGTAATGAGGGCGCCTTCTGTGGGGTCGCCGACACAGTACCAGTCATTGTGCTCACTATCAGGAGAGTTGACATGTGCGTTGCTGGCCATCGCACCAGCCTCAAAGAAGAGCTTGATATCCGTTAATTGGGTATTGCTTAAGGGTTGCTGCTTGCTATCCACAATAGTGCCGTTAGCCTCGTACCCCGTGCCAGTTATAAAATATTCAGTTTTACCGATAAGAGCTCGTTCGACAGTCATCTCATTCTTAGTCAAGGTGCCAGTTTTATCTGTAGCAATGATATTCGTAGCCCCCAAGGTTTCAACTGCTGATAGCTTTTTTACCAATGCGCGAGCTTTGGCCATCCGACTAGCAGTTTGTGCGAGTGTAATGCTCACTTCCGCGGCCAATCCATTAGGGATCATAGCGGCGCTAATACTGATAGCGAAAAGCAAGGCTGCCCTCAATCCTAAATGTGATTGCAGTGCAATGAGCATCAACATGAGGGCGAGAATGGCTACACCTTGTGTTAGGCGTTTGCTCAAGTTGTTGAGCTCACGTTGCAAAGGGGAAGCGTCAGTTTTGGTTGCTTGACTAAGATTTGCAATGCGTCCGAGCTCAGTGTTCATAGCCGTTCCTACCACTACACCATGGCCATTGCCTGTAGCGGTCGTCGTGCCCATAAATACGAGATTTTGACGGCCTGTCAGCGGAACATCATCCATAATGGCGTGGACGAATTTACGTGTCGGATTACTTTCGCCCGTTAAGGCAAAGTCATTCGTGCTAAGCTCTTGTTCGGTAATAAGGCGCAAGTCTGCCGGTATCGAATCGCCTTCCTCTATATAGACGACATCGCCGAGTACCAGCTCCCTTGAATCGACTTCTACAAGTTCGCCACCCCGTACTACTTTCGCGCGCGGTACCGTTAATTTCTCTAGACTAGCCATCAGAGACTCAGCCTTATGCTCTTGTACGAACCCGACAGCAGCGTTAATGCCGGCGATAAAGAACATAATCGTTGCAGTTCGGAAGTCGCGTAGGTACAGCGAAAACGCAGCACTCACCAAAAGAATGATGACTAGTAAATTTTTAAACTGACGAAGAAAGGTGACTATTGGCAGCTCCCGAGGCGCGCGTTCTAGTTCATTTGCACCGTTGCGCGTTAAGCGTTCGTTCGCTTCTTGCACCGTGAGACCCGAGGAATGTGTATTGAGCTGCTTCAGTACCTCTGACGCGTCAATACGATAGTAGGGTAGCAATGGCGTATCATTCATATGGTGATAGTATAACGGTACATACGGATGGTTGTCGCGCGCTTGACTTGCTTACACGAGTTGGGGGAGGACTGCCGACAACCTAGCGAGATCTGGCATGACCGCCAGCGATCCAGCGCCGATGGCCGCTCTTTGTGCTGATACTGGTTGTCCGTATTCACCATCATGCCATACGGTAAGGGTGGTAATACGCTCGGGCGTGCCAGATTCTTGACCAAGCGCTGCTGCGCAGGGCAAATCATTTTTTAGAGTCGCAAGATCAGTGCTATTTTTGAAAGTCTTTCCGCCAATCACTACATCCCAGCCCGGAGCATTGGGATCACCAGGATAGGTGCCGTCACTAGTAAAAGTGGGTGCGCCATGGCAGCTACCTATGCCATCAGCACTGGTGGGATCACCTGGGAGTACACGATCATAGTGACCATGCTGCTCGAGACTCTGTTGCAGCGTAAGTTTTTTATGTGTCGAAGCTTTGCTGCTGTGAGCCGTATTTGCATTAGCTGGATTACTCGGAGGTGTAGACGAGGGGAGGCTGTCCCAGCAGTGACCATAGTTTGTGCCCGCAGCACCCGTAACGTTATGACAGTGGGGGGTAGGGTCACAACCCATAATAGTGCCGAGGCCGCCGGCGCCTAGAGCGCCCACTAAAACTGTGCGAGAAATGAATCTTTTTGTTGCTCTGTTCTCAGGTGTCATTTTCATACGGACAGTATAGCACTTATACAAAATTGACAAAATCTCAAACGTGTCAAATAGTGATGGCGTATACTTGAGTCATGAGCAAACGCCTGGTAATTATAGATGGCAAAAGCGTGTTTTATCGTGGATACTACGCTATGCCAAACCTGAGCACGAAAGACGGTACGCCTACTGGCGGCGTGTATGGATTCGCAGTCATGGCATTGGAGGTCATCAAGCGCCTAAAACCAGATTATGTAGTAGTCGCCTGGGATAAACGCCATACGAATATTAGAAAGCGTCGTGAGCTGTATTCGGAGTATAAGGCGAATCGTAAGGCCGCTCCTGAGGACTTCTATGATCAGGTGGCAATTTTACACCAGCTGTTGGACTCTCTAGGCTGGCCTTTGTATGAGCTGGACGATTATGAGGCCGATGATATAATGGGAGCCTTTGCGAAGCAGGCGAAGGAAAAGGATATAGAAAGCTTCTTGGTCACCAGTGACCTCGATGTACTCCAGCTAGTTAATTCGCATACGCATATCTTCACGCTGAAGAAGGGACTTAGCAATATTGAGCTTTTCGACGTCGCGCATTTTGAAGAGAAGTATGGTGTTGGCGCCCATCAATGGGTAGACGTCAAAGCACTAAAAGGCGACTCCTCGGATAATGTTCCAGGCGTGGCTGGTATAGGAGAAAAAACAGCGCTTGATTTAATCAGTACGTATGGTGATATCGATGGCGTCTATGCTCATTTGGAGGATTTAAAACCAGCCTTGCAGGCTAAACTGGAGAAGGATAAGGCGACTGCCTACTTGAGTAAAGAGCTGGTCACGCTTTATGTAGACGCGCCAATTACACTCGACTTTGCCAAGGCTAAGTTGCATGACGGCGTAACGCCGGAGTTTGTCACCACCTTGCGTCGTCTGGAATTCCAGAACTTGCTCCGCCAAGTAGAATCGCAAACAAACATGCTAGAGCTGGAAGGGACCGAACCGAAAAAGAATACCTTGCAGCCAGCAAAAGCGGTACCGTTGCACGCCGAGCATTTTGGCCATACTAATCCAAGAGTCGTAGCCCTTAGCCCTGCTTCGAGCGAACTCTGGCTGAGTGCCAAGCCTGGTGAGTACGCTGTCGTGTCGCTTGACGCTAGCGCAGACCTGCTGGCAGCCCCGCTCGTCGGGCACAATCTTAAGCCCCTATTCCGTGCCCTGTTGGCTGCAGGAGTTGTCACCAAAGGGGACGTTGCTCACGATACTCGTATCGGCGCCTTTCTACTCAATTCACTCAGCCGTTCTTTAGAGCTCTCCGACCTACTCGAGCAGACGATTCCAGCTGATGATGGTGGCCTCGTCATTGCCGCTATCTGGCATGCTTACCACCAGCAGCAGCGAGAATTCGCTGCATTACCACGGCTTCATAAGCTTGCTCGAGAGTTCGATTTCCCCACTATCTTTCTGCTTGCGACCATAGAAAACCGGGGTATCTTGTTAGATAGCGCCTATCTGCAGAAAATGAGTCACGAATTTGAGGGTAAAATAGGAGACATCGCCCAGCATATCTATGTCGAAGCGGGCCAGGAGTTTAATATTAGCAGTCCGGCACAGTTAGGCATGATTCTATATGAGAAGCTCGGCTTGCCTACACAAGGAGTCAAAAAGGGCAAAACTGGGTATAGTACGGGCGCAGCTGAGTTGGATAAGTTGCGCGACTTACACCCCATTATTAATTTAATTACCGAATATCGTGAGTACACGAAGCTTAAGAGTACGTATATTGATACTTTGCCGCTGCAAGTGGATGCCCAAGGGCGCCTGCACACCACATTTACATTGGACGTCGCTGCCACTGGACGGCTCAGTTCATTGAATCCTAACTTACAGAATATTCCCACGCGAACCGAACTAGGACAGGCAATTCGTACTGCTTTTATTCCCGCCAAGGGTAATGTGTTTGTCAGTGCGGATTATTCTCAATTTGAGTTACGCCTTGCAGCCTATATGGCTAACGACGAAAACATGATGGATGAGTTCAATCACGATATCGACATTCATACTGCTACCGCCGCTAAATTGTATAATGTGCCCCTAGATAAAGTGGATAAGAATATGCGTCGGCACGCGAAGACCATCAACTTTGCAGTATTGTATGGAATGAGTCCGTTCGGATTAAGCCAAGCGACCGGCATGAGCCGTGAAGATGCTCGTACTTTTATTGAGAAGTACTTTGAAGTGCGTAAGCCAGTGCGTGATTACATCGAAAAGACTTTGGAAAGAGCGCTGCAGGATGGGTATGTCGAGACAATCTTCGGACGCCGTCGACCAACCCCAGACCTGAAGAGCAGTAATTTTGCCGTACGTGAAGGGGCGAAACGAGCTGCCATGAACATGCCTATTCAGGGCACTGAGGCTGATCTCATGAAACTAGCCATGCTAAAAGTAGAGCGAGCCTTGGCGGGTTTAGGCCAGCAGTTGCTACAAGTTCACGATAGCATCCTCGTGGAAACGCCGGTGGCGAATGCGGATAAGGTTGCGCAGATTTTGAAAGAGACGATGGAATCGATTTATCCCCTTCCAGTTAAATTAGTGGCAGACGTGAAGTGGGGTAATAACTGGGGGGAGCTATGAACGGTACAGTGGTTGATTTGACGAGAGATGACGCCGTACGGGAGCTTGCGACACCAGCCAACATTCGACTTGGACATGAAATTGCTATGAGCGGTGTCATTGTTTTTGGCGCGTTTAGACCTGAGCGAATCGAAGCTCTGGTGAGCGAGCTCGGTCATCAGAATCGCCATACTACCATGTCGGTCGCGAACGGAGTGTTGCAGTGGACTTGCACATGCACAGGTAACTCCAAGTTATTCTGCAAACACCTAGTAGTAACAGCGCTGGCCGCGCAAAAAGAGGGACGAGGCGACATTATAAAAGCTGCCGGTATTATCATTCGAGATCGGAAGTTACTTCATGAAAGATCCGTTGGCAAGCCGGCATTTATTGCCCCAGGTGGACGATTGGAAGCGGGAGAGACCGCCACGCAAGCGCTGATACGCGAATTGAAAGAAGAATGTAGTATTAGCGTGAGCGAGACAGACCTGGAGCCATTTGGCACCTTTGTGGCAGAAGCTGCTAATCATCCTGGCCAAAAAGTGATTATGGATGTCTTTATGGTGAAGCAGTGGCATGGAGAAATACACTCGGGCGCTGAAGTTGAAGAGCTCCGGTGGCTTGGCTCCAGCCCTCCTAAGGACGTGGTTATAGGCAGTATCAGTCTGCATGAGATTATCCCTCGCCTGAAAGAGCAGGGTTTGATCGATTGATGAAACAGGGTAAGGATTATATTGGCGTCGGTGTAGGGGCAATGATCTTTAACGACAAGCAAGAATTGCTGCTCTGTAAGCGAGGACAGGCTGCGAAAAACGAGCGTGGCTGCTGGGAATGCCCGGGTGGGAGCATTGAATTCGGCGAAACGATGGCACAAGCGACTATTCGTGAAGTGCAAGAGGAGTTGGGCATTGACATACGTCTGCAGCACCAACTACATGCCGTAGACCACTTAATTCCATCAGAAGGTCAGCATTGGATCACGACTCCATTTATTGCCACTGTGCTTCGGGGCACCCCTACAATCAGGGAACCAGGGAAGTGTGATGAGATTGGGTGGTTCGCGCTCAATAAATTGCCCAAACCGCTCTCCATCGCGACGCAACTAAATATTGTCGATTATGAGGCTCGTTTTAAATCTCTGTAAGAAAATCGACAGTTATGCGGAATCGCGAGGTGCTATCATATCAAAATGGCCGAAGTACCTGAGCCTCGATATGAAGTACTTGATGATGCTGGCCATAAAACCGGTCGTCTTTTGCCGCGCGCGACAGTACATGCGCAAGAGCTATGGCATGAAGTCACCAATGTATGGATTCTAAACGATAAGGGTGAAGTGCTCTTACAATTACGGGCTCCAGAAGTAGAATTATGTCCGAATGTGTGGGATGTGGCTGTTGGTACGCACCTGTTGCCAGGCGAGGATCCTATAGTTGCTGCCCAACGTGGGTTGCAGAAGGAATTAGGGCTCAGCGTGACGCCGGATAGTATGAAGCATTTATTTAATATTCAGGCGATTAATCCTATGCAAGATCACATTAAGCATAAGGTTTTGGGTCATATTTTCATGTTGAAGCAGCCCATAGATATGGCTAGTTTGCGGGTTGACCCGCACAAGATTGCTAGGCTTATTTGGAAACCCATTAAAGAGGTGATGGGGGATATTGGTAATACTGAAACGAGCAGGCTATATTTTCCACGGGCCGGAGACTATTATCCGCAGCTGTTCGATGCGTTATTAGCAGAAGCACCACCGGAAATTGCGCTATAGCGTTTCCTTCGTGTTTGCTTTTTGATTTCCTCCTCACCTAAGGAGTGTCTTTGAGCAGTTTTTTGCTGCTATACTGGGCAAGATAGAGAGGGAGATTGACATGAGTAACATGATACTACGAGTGGCAGCGAAAGCGGTTATCATTAACAACGAGGGCAAGATACTTATTCTTCGAGAGGCTTCGACCTACCAAGACGGGACAAATGTAGGGAAGTATCATGTTCCTGGTGGTCGTTTGGAATCTGGCGAAGCATTTATGGACGCTCTGCACCGTGAAGTGAGCGAGGAAACGGGGCTTCAGGTGACAGTGGGGGACGCTATTCATGTTGATGAATGGCGGCCAATGATTAACGGGGCGCAGCAACAAATAGTCGGCGTATTTATTCTTTGCGATTATAAGGGCGGTGAGGTACGATTGAGCACGGAGCATGACGAGTATATGTGGTTGAACCCAGACGAGCGTGATAAATTTGATTTATTGCCCGCTGAGCGTGGTGCGATAGACGCATATGTCAGGTTACGGGATTGAATAATGGCCGAAGAGCACATAAAGGTCGGAGTCGGTTTACTCATCCTTAAAGACGGTAAGGTACTTACCGGAAAACGGAAAGGCTCTTTTGGCGCCGGTGAATATGGACTCGTGGGTGGTCATGTGGAGTATGGAGAGACGCTTGAACAGGCTATTCTGCGCGAGCTGGCCGAAGAATGCGGCGTGCAAGTCAAGAACTTGCGCATGTTATGTGTATCTGATCTGATGACCTATCGCCCGCGACACTATGTGGATGTCGGTTTTGTGGCCGATTGGGCAGGTGGTGAGCCACAGGTACTTGAGCCCGATAAACGTGAAGCTTGGCACTGGATAGATATTGATGCGTTACCGGGGCACCTATTTGGCACCTTCAGCGAGTATGTTGAGGCTTACAAAACAGGTAAGCGTTACTTTACGGTCCAGTAGTTTTCGCACTACTCGGCGGCTGATGAACGCGCAGCATAATTTATTTTAGATCTTAATATTGACATACTTTAAATAAACTTGTATAGTCAATATTAAGGTAGCAACACAAAAATTATGGCAGAAACATCACCCTCGCTAGCACCAGCAGAACAACAGTTCGATTTTCTGCCAAGAGACGTAAGGGGGAGTCTTCTGGAATTGCCGGAAGCGCATGTGGTTCGTGATCTCGGTGATCTCGCGCGGATGGGATTAGCGGTTACCGTCAAAGCTGCAGTCGATGCTGAACCGGCAACGCGTGGTGGCGGTGTACTTGTTGTACCTGGAACCCAAGCCTTAGTGGCTAAACCCATAGGGAAGCACCGTAAGCCCACCTCTATTGTCGATGAGAAACCAAAAGATATGGTATATTTGCCGGTTCACGCTTCGAATGAAACACGCGATAACAGACGGAAAGCGGCTGCAGCTCCAGCAATTGATCGAGTTATAGGGATTGGCAGGACGATCGATGCGCTAGAGGGAGAGTACTTAACTGGTAGAGTCATGGCCGCAAGTGAGATACCTCCTGTACCCCGAATGCAGCGATTTACGCGTGCCACTAACAGAGTCGCACGCGGAAGTGCTGCTGTGGCTAAGTCTGCCGTGCAACAGTTGGGAGCCGCTGCTCCTGCTGTAATTCCTGTTATTAGAGACGAGATTGTTCTGACAGGGAGAGAGCTAACGGCTGCAGTGCGTGAAGGAGCTGCGGAACGAGCTGCAGTGCGTGCTCAGGCGAAACGTGATCGTGAACAAACGCTCAGACCCTCTGAAGTACGGGCAATTTATGATAAGCAAGCGTCCATTCAGCAAAGACCATCAGGCAAGCATACCAAGGTAGAGGCTTCATTACCAACTGACGTAAGTCTTGTCAAGGCGGGTGACTATGATGAGTCATTCATGCCTACTGATGTTCACAACAACCCCATAAAGCTAAAGCGGGACACAGATGGGCCTGATCATGAGGCAGATTTGGAAGATACACGAACGGTTGCGAAGGCTGAAAAAATAACTGGTAGTCGCTACGGTCCAGACGATGTACTGTATGTTCGCGAGCCAACCCTGAGAGAACGCATAGGTGACTTAAAAGAAGCCATTATGGATCCTCGCACGACTATACTAGCGTATGAACTCAAGCGTCAGGGGCGTAAGCTCCAAAATAAGTATGGCGATGACCTACCTCGGCTTACAGGGACTCAACAAGAGGAACGGCTGGCCTATGTTGATTATTTACTTAGTGATGAGGCTGGCCCTGATCGTTATACCATTCTTGAAGCTACTACTGGGCACCACGGCGTAAAAGCAAAAGTTGAGCAAGGGCGTCGGTATTATGAGCAAGCGGCGGAGCTTGGAAAACGTGTACTTAGAGCGACGGTGGTTGGCGTGACCGATCCACTGATTCCTGTGTTGGCAGCTGACCAGGCATGGACCCGCCATCGTCAAGCAGCGAAAGCTCGCCGACTTGAGCATGAGTATGGACGTACGCCTGATGGTCGTGCGTATGGCGAATTATCAGTTGTTGAGCAGCGCGAACGCGAATCGCATTTGGCTGCGTTAAGAGAGGCTGCAGCGTTTGATGAGCTTGAGGTGCAGCTTGGTCGCACGGTGACAACAGCACGCGCCAAACACAACGTGCAGCAGACTATACGGCAAGCGAAGACCCTGGGAGGGGTCGTCGTCAGTAGTGCTGACCAGGCATGGACCCGCCATCGTCAAGCAGCGAAAGCTCGCCGACTTGAGCATGAGTATGGTTCTATGATCAGTGAACGTCCCTACAGCGAGCTATCTGATAAGGAGAGGCGTGCCTGGGAAGATCAACTGGCAATATTTGAAGCAGTTGAGGAGATGCTTGGTAAGGTACCCGGTGAGAGTGCACAGCGTTTGGGGGTACGACAGGCGAAAGCCCTGGGTAGCATTGTTGTCCGAGCTGCGGAGAAATTAGGATTCGTCGAGATACCAACAATAGAACAGCAGCTTGCGCTAACGAACTAATCTCCTGCTAGGATAAGAGCATGCCAGAATTGCCAGAAGTCGAGACGGTTCGCATCGGTTTGAATCTTTTAATAGTCGACCGATGCGTACAAAGCGTGTCATTTGATTGGCCAAAGAGTTTTCCCAATGCCGACACCGATGTAAAGCGTTTTTTAGTGGGTGCGCATATTACCACTATTGCACGACGTGCTAAGATACTGCTTATAGAACTTGATACGCACTATACGCTAGTGATTCATCTGAAGATGACTGGTCAATTGGTTTTTCGTAGTTCTACCGAACAGTTTGGAGCTGGCCATCCAAATGACAGTCTTATTGGTGAGTTGCCCGATAGCTCAACGCGCGTCACACTAGGATTTAAAGACGGCAGCAAGCTATTTTTTAATGACCAACGTAAGTTTGGTTGGATGCGCCTACTTCCAACTCCGGAGGTAGCAAAGCTTGACTTCTTCCAGAAGGTAGGTCCAGAGCCGTTAGCCGATGATTTTACTGCCCGGGATTTTGCATCGCGTTTGTTACGCCGCAAGGCTAGTGGTGTAAAGGCCGTCCTCTTAGATCAAACGGTGGTAGCGGGCATAGGCAATATCTATGCTGACGAGAGCCTTTGGGGTGCCAAGATTCACCCAGAGACTAAGGTGCAAGCTATCTCGACGGCTAGGCTCGCGAGCCTATACAAGGCCTTGCGAGCTGTTCTTCGCTTGAGTATCGAAAAAGGCGGATCAACAGACCGAAATTATGTGGATGCCAAGGGTAAGCGGGGTAGTTACTTAGCGTTCGCGAACGTATTTCGACGCGAAGGACAGCCTTGTCCTCGCTGTGGCACTACCATTGTAAAACTGCGGGTTGCCGGCCGAGGCACGCATATATGCCCACATTGCCAGAAGCTGTAGATTTGTTACGATAGTACTATGTTGAGCAACGGGTACCAGCTATTTGATGAACAGGGGCGTATGCTTCATGGCAAGACTGCACCTAAGTCAGAAGTTTTACGCAAGGGCCTATTGCATGGCGCTGCTCATGTTTGGGTATGGCGTCGTCGCGCTGGCCAGATTGAAGTCTTATTGCAGCAGCGCGCTGATAGTATGATGACATTCCCAGGTATGCTGGATATTTCGGCTGCCGGCCATATTGATCCAGGAGAGGAGGCACTACTTACTGCAATCCGTGAATGCCGAGAGGAGTTGAATCTTGAGGTCACGGATAAAGACCTACACTTCGTGATGGTACTTAAGCGTGTGCTGCCAGTTACAAATACTGAACTCATTGAAAACGAGTGCGTCTGGGTATATTTATTTGAACTCAAACAAACTGCGAATTTGACCCTGGAAGCTGCAGAGGTAAGTGCAATTACATGGAAGAATCTTGCTTCGTTTAAGTCAGACATCGCAAACCCTGTGACCCACCGCCAGTACGTGCCTCATAGTCTGGCATACCTTGCAGTACTATTCGAGGCACTTGACGTCAGGGAGAAAGCACTGCACAATACTTGAAATATACTCATCTATATGGTATTGTTTATATACCTATAGAGGTGAAGAGTTATGAAGTATTTCTTAGGATTTTTGGGAATTGTAGCACTGGTTATATTTGTGTTTGTGCTTGTTATTCGTGGCTTTAGCCATTCTCCAAACACTCCAAAGACGACCCAGACACAACTTACAGATTATGCTAACACCAGTACCGTCATGCGTATGGCTACTGAAGGTCCGGTCGCTGCCAACCAAACATACGGCGAAGTCCGAATTACCGTTGGCCGTGATGCTAATACCATCGAGATCATTAAAGGCTATCAAGGTCAGATATTGAAGGCCAAGACCCTTCCAAACAATTCAGACGCCTATGGTAATTTTTTACGCGCTTTACAGCTTTTGAACTATACAAAAGGTAATAGCGCGCCCAACTTAGCAGATGAGCGTGGTTACTGTCCTGACGGTAATCGTTACGTGTATGAGATAGTTAGTGGAGCTGCTGATGTTCAGCGTTATTGGGCTGGCTCATGTGGGGGTGGTACTTTTAAGGGTAATTCTGCCGAGATTCGCAAGCTCTTTACGCGTCAGATTCCTGACTATGCAAGCTTTGTGAGCAATCTGAATATTAACTATTAAGTATAGGTGTAGCTAGCCAATACGGAAGACAAGTTTTTTTTGTGTACTGGCCGCGGCTTGAATTTCCATTTGCCGTAATCGTAAGCTATTGGCGAGAGAAGCACTGCGCACGGTGATGACTAGTGACTCACCTTGAATTCCAACACTAGACTCTGCGTCAAATTCTCTGGCAATGTACTGTTTTATCGCAGCCATTTCATCCGGCGCAGCCGGAGTGTATTTATGCAGCAGCTCACGAATACTCTCCATAGTAGCTTAAGTATACCTGCATACATATAGGAATGGCAGTAGATGGTATTATGGCTACTATGACAGTAACCCTTACCGGATCGAATGATTTTGCGCGAAGTGCCGAACTAAGGAGGTTAGTCGCCAATTTTGTTACTGTTTATACCGATATTGGGCTGGAGCAGTTTGATGGCGAGGAGCATGACGCTGCGCGAATGAGTGAAAGCATAAGCAGTCTGCCATTCTTGACGGCACATAAGCTGGTCGTGTTACGTGATCCCAGTAAACAGAAAAAATTTGTCGAGCAAATAGCTGATATTTTAAAAAATATTCCTGAGACCACAGAGCTAGTTATTATCGAGTCTAAGCTAGACAAGCGATTGAGTTATTATAAGACTCTCAAAAAGGAGACTGAATTCCGGGAGTATGTTGATCTGGACGCGGCAAAGCTGAGCCGGTGGGCTGAAGAGTATGTAGTGGCACAAGGTGGCAATCTAAGTGGACGCGATTCGCAATTTTTAATACAGCGAGTCGGTCTGAATCAACAATTACTGCAGCAAGAATTGGATAAATTGTTGGCCTATAGTTTGCAGATTACAAAAACGACCATTGAATTATTGACTGAGGTTGCACCGCAAAGCACCATATTTGAACTCTTGGACGCGGCGTTTGCGGGCCGTACAGCTCGTGCCTTCGCGCTATATCGTGAGCAGCGAGCGCTAAAGGTCGAGCCACAAGCTATTATTGCGATGCTCGCTTGGCAACTACATGTTCTCGCACTGATCAAGACCGCCGCTGGGCGCAGCACTGAACAAATTGCGAGTGAAGGGAAGTTGAATCCCTTCGTGGTGCGTAAGAGCCAGTCGTTGGCACGAAGCATATCACTTCCGATGCTTCGTCAGCAGATACGCAGCTTATTGGAGCTAGATTTAAGTCTCAAGACAAAAGCTATGGATGCCGATGAAGCACTACAGCTCTATCTTTTGCGGCTTCAGGCACAGGCATAGCCTCAAACAAAAAACGCTCGAGCTAGTGGCGTCAGTATTTAGTCAAGCTTATATATGTTTAAACATCTTCGCCGTGGTAGCATTGGGTGGAACAATGGAGCGTAGTCAATACGTATAGCGTCGAGTAGACAAGAGTCTGAAGCTTAGCCACCCCCGTAGAAGCAGCACCTAGGGCTGGATGAAAGAGTGAAGTGGTGGCGGGTGAAGGTCTGAGCTGAGGGTGAGAGTAAGTCAACCCTCGCGCTATCGTTATTTGGGCCAGAGATAACTCCCTATTGCTTCTGGTGGACACACACGTCTTGTCGACGGTTAACGAGCTCCTAGGCCCTGCAAATTTGAAGGCTGGCAAGCGTAGGCCCAGGGGATCGACCGCTTTAGCGATTTATTTTTTCTTAGCAGCGGTTTTTTTGACTGCTGGCTTCTTGACGGGGGTCTTGGTCTTTACGCTAACGCTTGCTTTTGATGCTTTTGCGAGCTGGCTTTTCTTGCGAGCTGCTTTGTTCTTATGCATGATGCCTTTTTTAGCGGCTCTATCTAATTCGCTTTGAGCTTTGCTCTCGAGTTTTTTGGCGTCTTTGGAACCATTGGTGATCGCGCTGTGAAAAGCCTTAATGGCACTCTTCAGACTACGCTTAGTCTTGCTGTTACGTACGGCAGCCTTGGCACTGGTACGGACACGCTTTTTTGCTGATTTAATAATGGGCATTTAACGATACCTTGTTGTTATGTAATACATGTACTATACAAGAGGTGGCTCTCTTTGTAAAGAAGGAGTCCCGGCGCATCTTCCGGTTCGCATTGTGTGAATATGGAGTGGCTGGTAGTATGGACGGGTAAGAGGGCGTAAAGGTGAAGAAAAAATTGAAGAAAATCTATAAGAATGATGGTCGTGATCGACTACTACCGAAGTACAGTCTATTTATTTTTGATCGTTCGCGTACGGCTGCCATTTTATGGCTCTTTCTAGCGCTATTCGGCGCATTAAGTTATACCACCTGGCTGAAGCGAGCAGGCTTCCCGAGCGTTAATGTGCCATTCTCAATTATTAGCGGCACGTACGTCGTAAGGGATCCAGGGCGTATTGACCACGAGGTGGCAAAACCGATTGATGATATTGTGCTGAAGGACAGTCGCGTCAAGACGATCCAGTCGGAAGCGATGAGCACACAGTATGCCGTCCAGGTGCAATATAAAGATGGCACCGACGCCGTTGCTGCGGGTAAACAGATACAACAGCGTATTGTGGATGCGCATGTGCTGCCCCCACAAGCAACTGTGAAGACCGAAACGCCAAAGTTCGGATTTACCCAACGCGGTGATGATGCAGTAGTTTCGGTATATGCCATCCAGAAGGGTGCCACTGCTGAACAGCTTGCCGCTCAAGGTACTCAAGTAGCGCAGTATCTTATGGAACAACACCTGCCCACAGTAAAAAGCGCTTCCATAATTGATCCCTTCGTAAAGGGTATTGATCCGGCTAGCGGGTGGCAAGTGACATCGCAGGTCAATTTCGATCGCTACGGTGAACGTACACATGATCAGAATAATTTTTATGACGCCATTTCCGTAGGTATTACGCAGAAGGATGGTGCAGATGTCATCAAGCTCGATAACCAGGTACGAACTGCCGTGCAAGCATATAACGATGCTCACAAGGACTCTGGTTTTAGTGCTACTCTCAGTGGTAGCTACGCCCCGGACATTAAATCTCAGATTAGTGAATTGCAGCGCGCACTATTAGAGGGCTTGATTGCGGTACTTATCGTCGGCTCTATTGTAATCGCTATTCGCGCCTCTATTATCACGGTTATCTCTATGTTTACGGTATTATCCATCACCTTGGGTGTGCTGTACCTAATTGGTTATACACTAAATACGATTACCCTATTCTCATTGATTTTGTGTCTGGGATTGGTAGTAGATGACACTATCATTATGGGCGAGGCGATTGACGCTCAACGTAGACGACATAAAGACCCGCGCGAGACGGTGCATGTGGCAACACGCAAGGTAAGTCGAGCCATGGTCGCCGCTACTTCAACGGCAATTCTTAGTTTCTCTCCGCTGCTATTTGTCGGGGGAATCCTAGGAAGCTTCATTCGAGCAATCCCAGTTACGGTTATTACGAGTTTGCTCGTGAGTTTGGTTGTGGCGCTGACGTTTATACCCTTGTTCGCACGTTATCTCCTACTTGGCAAAAAGCAGATGGGCAGTAAAGTGCATGAGCCAGCTGCTGGCATCGAAGCGAAGGTGGCACACTTCGTTGGCACGCCAATGCTCTGGGCTCGCAACAGCAAGAAGAAGCTATTTACTGTTGGTATCATTGCAGTACTCATTGGTTTTCTATTCGTCGGTGCAGCAGGATTTATTTTCCAGAAGGTAACTTTTAATATTTTTCCACCGAGTAAAAATACGAATGGCTTAACGCTGCAAATGAGCTTCCCGCAGGGAACTACGATTATGGAGGCTGAAGCAGCAGCAGATCATGCTGATGGCATAGTTGCCGAAGTATTGGGCGCTAACTTTAAAGCGGCAGCTTATTATGAGAACGCCGACACAAATAAAGCCAGCGTCCTTATCGATATAGTTTCTTATAATGCTCGTTCAGTGACTTCCCCAGAATTGGTTGATCAACTACAGAAGCGATTTGATGCCTTCACTGGAGCTCAAGTCAAGGTTGGGCAGAAGGATGTCGGCCCGCCAGCCTCAGCGTTTACGGTCAATATTGAAACTACTGACCGTCAAAAAGCATTGCATCTGGCCGCAGACATGAATACATTCTTATCGGGCCGCGAATTGACTCGTATCAGCGGTGCAAAAGCTAAGATTACGACAACTAGTATTTCAAACCCTGGTGCCTATGAGCGCGCTAATGGTAAGTTATTCGTAGCCGTTACTGCTAATTTTGATGCCACGGATACGACCACTTTAGTCACGCTAGCGAAAGCCGCCGTAAACAAAGAATTTACCCCGGAGAAGCTTGCTAGTTATGGCCTTTCCAAGGATGTTATTAACTATGATTTGGGCCAGGAACAGCAGAACCAAGACTCCTTTAAGACGCTTGCATTGGCGTTCCCGATTGTACTGGCGGTAATATTTTTACTCTTGGCGCTAGAGTTCCGCTCACTACTACAGCCGTTGCTTATCTTTATGGCTATACCATTTAGCTTGTTCGGTATTACGCTCGGGCTGTACCTAACGGATAACGCCTTTAGTTTCTTTGCGATGTTAGGCTTTTTTGCCCTCATTGGGTTGAGTATCAAAAACACTATTCTGCTTACGGATTACGCTAACCAGTTACGCCGGGAAGGTGCTTCGGCAATCGATGCCGCAGTAGGTGCGCTCAGTGAGCGATTCAGGCCGCTGATTGCTACAAGTTTGACCGCAGTTGTATCGTTGCTTCCACTAACCTTGTCTAGCCCATTCTGGCAGGGCCTGACAGTTGTATTGATCTGCGGGCTCTTGTCCAGTACGTTCATGGTCATCACCGTTTTCCCGTACTACTATCTGGGCGCAGAATATATGCGTATACGTATTACGCGCACTGCATGCCTATCATGGTTGCTACTGACTGGCATCGTCTCGTTCGGATTGATCAAAGCTGGTGCAAATGCTGGGGTTGTCCCATTGGTGGCACTACTCATTCTTGTGGCTGAGATTGTGATTGCTAGGAGCCGACACAGGCGGCGTACTGTCTAGGATTACTAGGGCAGCAGCGCATAAAAAATAGTTGGCAAGCTTATGCTTATATGGTACGCTGACATTAGAGATAGAAGATACAATACATGGAACAAAAAAAGGCAATTGCCGAACGATTAAAACAGTCGAACAACATCTTGGTAACGGTCAGTAATAATCCGTCCGTTGATCAATTGGCTTCTTGTATTGGTCTGACGCTGGTTCTCAACAAAATGGGCAAGCATGCGACCGCAGTATTTAGCGGCACAGTGCCCAGTACTCTCGAGTTTTTGCAACCTGAGAAAACAATCGAGAAAAATACAGACAGTCTTCGTGATTTTATCATTGCTCTAGACAAGGCGAAGGCTGACAAACTTCGTTACAAAGTAGAGGATAAAGTAGTGAAAATTTTCATTACTCCCTACAAGACTTCAATTACCGAAAAAGACCTAGAGTTTAGTCAAGGCGACTTTAATGTTGACGTCGTGCTCGCCATAGGTGTACACCAGCAAACCGACCTGGACCAGGCTATTACGAGTCACGGCCGTATTTTGCATGATGCTGCAGTGGTAACGGTCAACACAAAACCGGGCGGGGAGCTAGGTACGATAAATTGGCTCGAGCCAGCAGCCAGTAGCTTATCTGAATTGGCCGTACAACTAGTCGATGATATTGACAAAAGCATGATGGATAGCCAGATGGCAACTGCTTTCCTGACCGGTATCGTGGCTGAGACGAATCGTTTTAGTAACGAGAAGACAACGCCAAACACGATGAGTATTAGCGCTGAGCTGATGGCTGCTGGTGCTAACCAGCAATTGGTGGCAACGAAGCTAGAGGAACCTCAGCAGGCTCCCACTGAACCAGTGGGGGTTGCGAAAGAGGAAACCCCCGAGGAGCCAAAAAAAGAAGAGCAGGCGCGCACCTCTGAAGACGGTACCCTTGAGATCATGCATACCCATGATGAGGCAGCGGAGGCTGCGCCGTCGGCAGTATCCGAGCCTGAACCTGAGCGGAAACCAGAAGAGCTCGAAACCGAATCAAAAGAAGCACCACCATGGTTGCCTCCGGCGCCACAGATTCGTATGGATGAGCAGCCGCTTTTGCCTGAAAGAAAGCCAGTTGACACCCATATTGATAATCATTCTAACGAACCATTGCTGGCCGGAACGAATATTAACCCTTCGCAAAATATGTCCAGTTCGCACATGATTTTGGAGCCACCTACTATGGGTGGACAAATGACTGCAAATACTATGCCTGAGGATATGGGTAGCGGAGATCCATTGTCTTTGCCACAACCCAATGAATCGACCTTTGGAGCCTCTCCCTCGCTAGCATCAGCTACGATAGCCGCACCAGAAGTGCCTTATATGCCGCCTAGTATGACTCCTAGCCCACTGCCGTCACCTGCGCCTATGCTATCTCCCCCTTCCTCGGCAGCGCCCGAGCCGGCATCGGTTGCTCCTACTCCCCATACTCCGTCTATACCACAAGGTGAGACGTTGAGTCAGCTTGAGTCGGAGGTGAATAGCCCACACGTACAAGCACCCGATACGATGACACCGGGAGAGGGAGGGGGCGGCCCTGATCTCGCCGCTACTCGCGAAGCAGTTATGCAGGCTTACGCTTCACAGCCTGCGTCTCAGGTTGCTCCTGAGCCTATCCAGGCGCTTAACGCACAACCGCTTGGAGCTCCTTTGCATGAGGAAGTCCCCCCGGCTCCAGTTGCGCCAACTCCAATAAACTACGACGCGACTGCCAATCCTACTTTCACTTTGCCTGACGCCACCCCGCCTCAATCAAATACCGGTGCTGCACCCCCAGCGGTTCCGCCTCCAATGATGCCTCCTACCAACTTTGGTTCGTAGGGATAGATTGTAAACTGTTGTCCGACAGGCTATTCTCTAAGGATGAATGGCATACTCCTTATCGACAAGCCAAGTGGTTGGACTAGCTTTGACGTTGTGCATAAGGTACGACGTCTGGCTGAGCAATCGGGGTTTAATGATACAGCTAGGAAACGATATCCCGTGGGGCATACCGGCACGCTAGACCCGATGGCGACAGGACTATTGGTGCTTATGCTGGGCATCTATACGAAGAAGGTGCCGGAATATACCAAATTGGAAAAGACCTACGAAGTCACGATGCGTCTAGGCCGCACTAGCACAACTGGAGACGAAGAAGGAGAGAAAACAATGCTATCGGACCTTGAGCCAATGTCGGAGGGGGTTGCTAGTACGCTTGCGCAGTTCCAAGGAGCACAAATGCAGACGCCTCCGGCATTTTCAGCTATCAAGATACAAGGTCAGCGAGCCTATAAACTAGCGCGTAACGGGCAGTTCCCTGAGTTGAAGCCACGCCCCATTACTATTCAAGCACTTACGTTGGTGGATTACACTTATCCACTCGTGCGTTTTACGGCCTCCGTCTCCAGTGGTACATATATACGGTCCCTAGTCGAGGATTTGGGGAAGGTATTACAAACCGGTGCGTATATGTCCGACTTACGTCGGACTCGTGTTGGCTCGTTTCAGCTTACGGACGCCCTCCCTATTTTCGATTTATCACCCGAGGCTCTGCAGACGGCAGTGTTTACAGTATGAGGCTCATTACACTAAAACGGAACAACCAGTAAACTTGTAGTCGTAACGCTAACAAGTAAGAAAGGTTGTTCCTAATGTCTAAATTACCAAAGTTCTCCAGTAATAAGAAGTACTGGATGCACCTTA
>Ga0247666_1000162_pt1 | contig 27869 bp, 51 predicted proteins | sample CNK07_metaG_FD_183025 | JGI IMG/M metagenome (GOLD analysis project Ga0247666, IMG submission 183025) | Soil microbial communities from Purdue University Martell Research Forest, Indiana, United States - CNK07 | ecosystem: Environmental > Terrestrial > Soil > Temperate forest > Bulk soil...
TCGGAGACAGCCCGATCAAGTTCTCCGTGCTCTATCGCGTGTTGACGCTGCCATGACGAACGAGATTATTCCGTGGGTCATCGCGGCGCTCTCCTTGGCCTGGGCGATCTACGCCAACACACACTCGCGGTACGAAAAGCGGATCGCGGATCAGGACGAGAAGATCCGGCAGCTCGAACTCGACATGGCGCGGCAGCAATCACCGCTGATGAAGCAGGTCCAGGATCTTCTGAGTGCCGGGCTGCACCATCCCGATCCGGATCACGTGCGCCAGGATCACCTGCTCGAGAAACTCGACAAGAACATCCTCGAGCCGGACGAAGTCCCGGAGCTCGACGCGTTGCTCGATAAGCAGATTCACGATGCGAAGACGCCAGCGAAGGAAGTCAAGGCGGCGAAGGCGCTGAAGGCCATCATGCCGATTGTGGTGGATGAGCAGCAAATCATTGCGGAAGTCGCTGAGACGAAAAAGGCCGAGGGATGATGCGAACGTCCTACGAAGGTGTGCCAGAAGTCGACGTGCCGAGGCCCGTACTGCGCCTTGTCGGGGACCTCGATGGGAAGCACGTGGACGGCCACAATCGGCTGCGGATCGAGCACGATCGATACGAAGAGCGACTACAAGACATTGAGCGCACGTCAGCTAGTCATACGACGCAACTGCTGGGCATCGGCAAGCGGACGACGGACGTGTCGATGTTGCGCTTCACGCCCGCGATGTTCGTCGCCACGTTGGGCATCTGTGCCTCGATTATCGGCGGCTCCTACGCCTCGACCTGGGGCTTGCGCGACAACGCAGCCCTGATGGCGAAGGACATTGCCTCGATCAAGACGACGATGGAAGCGCAGCAGGAGACACGGAAGACGGCTGAGAAACTTGAAGACGAGCGCAACGCGCGCATCGTGAAAGACATCGGCGACATCAAGGCGCAACAGTCGATGCAGGATTTGAAGATGAACAATCTGCGTGAAACGGTTCTCACGAACCAGAGGAGATGACCATGGCTGACTGCCCGGAATGCGAATACTGCTGCGCGATTGGACTCTGCTGCCCAGACTCGTCGGCGCAACTCAAGGCGGCGACGGATCTGTTTGTCAACGCGGGGGTCTCGCTCGCTGAGGCCGGCAAGGCCGCGCAGGCGCTCGTCGATGCGAAAGCGAAGGCGCAAAAGAAGGCCAAAGGCTAGATCGCGTGTGTCGTTCGTCCAACTCGAACAGTTACGAGGAGAGATTCACATGGTCGGACTGATTATCTGGCTCATCGTCGTGATCATCGTCGGCGTGCTGATTCTCGCCGTGGCCAAGTCCATTCTTGCGTGGCCGGTGTTCCAGCCATATCAGCCCTATGCCAACACGATTTACGCGTTGATCGTGCTGCTGATTTTTCTGGTCTGTCTCTCGCTGTTCTACAACGGGTATCCGGCGTCGTTCAACCTGAGCGGTCCGCATCGGATTGGGTGATGACCGCGAGCCTGAGCGCCGTCGCGCGCCATCTGAACTTCGTGCGAGAAACAGGCGGCCCGAACCGCGGGGCATGGGTTTCTATGTTCCAACGCTTCTCGGGCGGGCAGGATGGCGAGGCCTGGTGCTCAGATTTCGTCAGCTTTGTCGAGGACATCGCGTACTGGGGCCGGTCGCCGTTGCGGCGGACCGGATCCTCTGACGCCAAACTGAACGACGCGCGCTACAAGGGGTTCATCGTCGCGGCACCGAAAGTGGACGACTTGTATTTTTTCATTACCGACGCGGGCCATGCGCATCACGTCGGCATCGTCACGGCGGTGTCGCCGTTGGCTGGCATAGCCGGCAATACGAGTCCTGACGGCACCAGTCCAGAAGGCACGGGCGTCTTCGAGCACGCGTTGACCGTCGATCCGAAACATGTCGTGTTCGTGCGATTACCGCTGGCGTAAACAGGAGGCAGATCGTGATTGCAGTCGGACCGCTCGGTGGGCCGCTTTCGATTCGGGCAGGGCTGAATCCACAGCCCGGAGGTTTATTCACGGTGTCCAATCTCGACGGGACGGTGCTCTCGGTGCAGCCGGATGGCCGGCAGGAATCCAGACCGTCAGGGACAGCCGGACCATTCGAACTGTGCAAGAAGTCCAGCGGCGGGAACGCCCTGGTCTACTTCGCGGGTTCCGCGTTCGGGGCGACGATGGCGTACACGCTCGGTTTTGTGGACGCGCTGCCCAATGAGTGACGCGTCCTCGGCGTGGTGGCTTGGCGCTGGACGGCCGACGCCGCCGAAGCCTCAGCCGCGTGCGCCGCTCGTTCTGCCGCCGGGTGACTATGCGAAGACGCTGCCGTGGACGCCACCGACTTCTCGGGACTTCCTGCGGGCAGATTCGTGGGGCGTGACCTTGCCAGGTGCGCCGTGGGTGCCTGGGGCGAGCTCGCGGCATCCTGAGCGCATCCTGTCGTGGTTCATCGATCGGTACTCGCCTGATTGGCAGGCGCGCTATCTAGATGCCTACGCGGCGCGCGGCTACACGCATCTCAAGCTCTCCTACGCAGACTCCTGCGGGCCAGTCGACAACGGGCCGTGGTCGCCGCCTGGGAACGCGCAGACGCTCGAGCAGTTCGTCCAGACGTGCCTGCGCGTCAAGGACGTCGTGCAGTTCGCGCAGGTCGTCATCGGATCGAAGTACTTCCAGCCGCATGACATGAGCGCGCAGCAGTGGGCCGACTTCGCGGACCCAATCATGGACGCGCTGATCGCGGCCAAAGCGGTGGACGAATTTATTCTCGGCTGGGAATGGGATCTCTGGAACACACCTGGGCGCGCGACGATCGAGGCGTTCAAGCACGCGGGCCAGAAGGCGCACGCGGCTGACTGTTCGTTCTGGATGCACTTCAGCCCGGAGAAAACCTCCTGGTTCGCCGACGGTGACAAGCGCGGACGGTACGGGTTCTATGACGACATCGGCACCGACGTGGACGGACTGAACTATCAGACAGTGCCGACGTGGGACATGGCCGAGACGCAGGCACGGATCGTGGACACGCTGCACCAGTTCGGCGAACAGGGCAACCGGCACAAGTTTAGGTTTGACGAAGATCAAGCCTCGCTGATGTTCGACAACGATCAGCCCGACGAGGACGCCGCCAACGCGCGCGGCTTCGCGGCGCTCTGCACGATCGACAACGTGAAGCACACCGACGCGAAGGTATTGGGCTTTGGGAACGGGGCGAGGATGCCGGACGGGACGGTGATCTAATGGGTGAATATGCCAAAGCGGTGGCCGTGATGAACGAAGAGACGCGACGCATTCGTGAACGCGAACTGGTCTGTCCAAAGTGCCACAGAGATAATTCGCTCAGCGTCGTCAATGTTGAGCTCGGCCAGGACGGCCGCGGCTTCTGTAACCAGTGTTCCCATAGCTGGGACGTGAAGGAGTGACCGTGCCTGACCCCATCGTGAAAACCGAAACCTCGCCGATTCCGACCGTGAGCGTGACGTTGGTTGGGACCGGTCAATCGGCGAATCCCATTCCCAAAGGCACAGAGGCGGTGACGCCGAACCACTTTCCCAATGTGGTGGTGAACGTTATTGGGCCGTTCGTAGCGATCTCTGTGCGGTTCGCTAACTTGTTCCTGACGACGCTGTTAGGTCTAGTGGCCGCAGCGATGACTCCGGCTGGTGGCAAGCTGTTGTACGGATCGGATTTTGTCCATACGGTGCTGGTCTGCGCGAGTCTGGCGCTGCCGGGTGCCGGGATCGGACTGCTGAAGGATCTGATCACGATCTTCGGCCGGCTCGAGCGGGCGTACCCGCTGGCGACAGGCAGCGTGTGAGGGTCTACGTCGTGTTCGTCCATGTGATGGATCACACGCGTGTGCTCGGCGTGTTCGATGCGACGACGAGCGAAGGATTCGACGCGGGCGCGCGGTGGCAAGTCGTACATCCAGACGGCTGGTGGTCGCTCATCAGTATGAACATCGAAGGAATGAAATCATGAAGAAGCTGCTGCTCGTCATGCTCCTGTTCTCAACGCCGCTACTCTCGAACTGCGCGCTGCATCAGCAGCCACCGCCCGGCACCTACACGCCCGCTGTGACGCGCACGTACAACGCCGATCAGTTTATGAAGGATCTGAACGCACTTAGTCAGACCGCGCGGAACCTGAACGCGACAAAAGGCAAGGAGCATCTATCGGATCTGGATACCCAGTACGTCAAGGACTTCACGCTCGCGGCCGGGGCCGGGCTATTGGCGTACGGCCAGGGCGCGACGACGATCGCCACGGCTCGAGCGATGCTCGATACCTTCAACTTGCCGCCAGGCGATTTGGCCACGGTGCGGGCCATCTTCGATCAGGACGTGACGAAGCTGGGATCGAACAATACAGTGCTCGTACTTGTGCGTGATGCCTGGCAAGTGCTCAAGGGCAAGGTGTCGATCAACTTCGGATCAAATACCGCGCTGTCCACCATCTTGAGCTTAATCGATGCGCAGGTCGAAGCCCTGCCGATTCCGTAGAGGTTCGTCATGCCTGATCCACAGACCCTTGTCTCCGTCGGAACCACCGTCGCTGAAGGTGCGTTTCCTGTGCTGATTCCGTTCGACCCGCTGATCCGGCTGGTCGAGTCTTCGATTCTCGCGCACATCTTGAAGACCCAGACGTGGCCGACGCCAGAACAGATCGTCGCTGGGTTGCCGGCCGACTATCAGAGTCTCGTGCAAGGCTGGTCTTCGTGGAAACCATCAGGGGACGGCACGCTCAAGACGCAGTGAGTTGTGACACCGGACTCGCGCAGGCTCATAGCGTGGTTCTATGAACGCTATCCCTTCGGATACGACGGGAGTCCTGACTACGAAATGGACGCGCGGCGTGCGCAGGAGATTCTCTTAGACGCGCACACGCAGCGGAAGGATGATGCGATCGTCATCGAGCGACGACTGGGCTGGAGAGAGGCTCGGAACTATCCAACGTTTCTCTCGGGGAAGTTCTATCGCGGGCCGAAGGCGAAGGTGAGCTGATGTTCCACTTAGAGCCAACGATGCTGTTTTGTCAGCAATGCGACACCGGCTACGGCAGCTTGGGTGAACTCCCGTCATCGTGTCAGGCATGCAAACAGTTTCCAGACTGGACGACGATCAAGCCGTACCGGCTCTCGTTCAACGATCGCGCGTTTCTCAAGTCGATCCACATCGAAGCGATCGATCGCACGGACGTTGCTCGCTCTTGAGCGGGTCATCGGTCACGGTGGTACGGCAGGACTGCCTCTGTCCTGACGGCGTGATCGAGGACTCGCTCAATCGTTAGCTGCCATCTTGACCGAGCGATCCCCCGTGAACGTCAACCACGACACCACCGCTGAACGTCAATACGGTGGTGCCCGTCTTCGAATCGTAATACCACTTGTCGTCGTTCGTGGATTGCGGTTTGCCAAATCTCTGACGTGCCTGCGCCTCAGAGAGCCCAATGAGTGGGGATGACTGATGGGTTGACGCCGTCGCTGAAATCGCTGGAGGAACGAAACCTTGGATCGCCGAGTTGGCGATGTCGATCATGCAGAAGGCGGCGAGGAGCGCTAACCCTGCCGCGCAGGATCGAACGATCGTTGGTTGCCGTGGCTGAGAGGCGAGTAGGGTAATCGCGTACAGCAAGACGGCGCCGCCGATCATGATGCCGATCTCTGGAATCATCGGGCAAGTCGCGTGAGGACGTCGACATAGCAGCCTGCCAGTCTCATGACGGCATAGCCTCCGACCAGTACGAGCGCAATCAGGGCGACGATCGTGGAAGGCTTGGCGGACTCCACCTACGCGGCCTCGTCAAGTTCTGATGTCTGCGGAGACGCCATCGGATGTGCCGTCACGAGCGTTAGCATCGCTAGGAGGACGACGCCACCGTAGAGCGATTTCACCAACGGCGTCGGACCGAACCAGAGCAGCGGCACCGTCCACGGCAACAGACTCGCCACCAGCAGTACGCGGAATGGCCGAGAGACGCCGTGTAGCGTGAGCACCGGCCCCAGCCCTATCGCGAGATACCCGACCCAGCCCAGCGGAGAGAGCAGCGTCGCACAGAGCACTGCACCGATCCAGCGGGCATCGTGCGGCAGACGGCGAATCAGGAGCAGCAACGCGACGACGCACGCGATCATGATGCCGGTGTCGAGCTGGGACCACGCGAACCGATCCGCGAGTCCCCAGACGGATCCGTTCATCGGATTCCCGAACCACGTGATCGTACGACTCAAGGCGAACCAGTCACGCCACGGCTGCACGCCGGTGAAGGCGACACTGCCGATTGACAGCGCCAAGCTGCCGACACCAGCCGTCAACCAGATCGGCCACGGCAGCGCCAACGCCAGCAGCGCCAGCGTCGGCTTGATCGCAATCGCCGGCGCGAGGCACACGCCCGCCTGTACGAATTCCCCACGTCGCGAGAGCACCCACGCGTAGGTCACGAACGGCAGAAGCAGCCACGTGATCTGGCCTTCGTGCCACGTCCAGAATGCGGGAACGGAGGCACCAAGCCACACGCAGGCCCAGGCTTTCGCGCGCGGTGACGCGGGAATGATCCAGAGGCACCAGGCGAGGAGCAGCAGCCCGGTGATCGTCCAGATCGCATAGGCGTGCGCTTGCGACAGGCGACTCAAGGGCGCGAACACCAGCGCGACGACACTCGGCGGATTCAGGTTCGGCCGATCGACCAGTCCGGTCTGGATCGTGGACGTCGAGCGCCACGCGAGCCCGCTGCGATAGAAGGCTTGGAAGTCGCTGACGTCCGTGTTGCGATAGCCAGTTGACACCGCTAGCCAGAACAGCCAGGCCGCGAAGATGCCAGCCAGGATCAGGAGCGGCGAGAGATCGCGAGCTTTCACGCGGTTCGTCAATCGCAAGGTTCACTCCACCGACAGCACGGTATTCTATCGGTCTTCATAGGTGAGCCCTGCACGATTGTTCGACGGGAGGCAGACCGTAGTCGCCGATACCGTGGTTTCTTCGTGGTGTGATAGTTCCGTGTGTAGCACTCGCTATCCTGTTGTAATCAATGGCGTTTGTATTCCACAGCGTTGGCCTCCGGAGCCAAAGGTCGCAGGTTCGAATCCTGCTGGGCGCACCAACAAAATCAGGCCTATTTTGACGATTTGGACCGCATGCTGGCGTGATCGTGACCCCGTGGATCGCCTGAATTTTGTGGAACCTTTTGGAGCGTCTTCGCTTTTCGTTCTCGCGCTCGTGTAGTAGTCGCGTGTGGTAGTGGCGGCATGAAGGGGTCGGTGCGTAGGCGCCCCTCAAGGCGTGTGCTCGTGGCCTTCAGCCTGGCGATGTCGGGATCAAGGTAGAACTGTCGCGTAGTGACTGGCGAACTGTGGCCCAGATGGTCTTGGACGTCGCCGAGCTCGGCGCCGCCGCGGCGGAGCGCCTGTCCAACGGCGTGACGGGCATTGTATGGGCGGATCCCCTTCGGCCAGCCGTTCCGCTGCAATGTTTTCGAGAAACTACGGCTGTCGTACTTGCCGATGGCGTTCGCTGCCAGGAGCAGCATGATCGCGGCGTACATCTCATCGTTCAGATAGATCGAGGTTCCGTCGTCGCCTTTGGCCGGCTCTACATTCCAGATGCGGGTTTCAAGCGCTCGGCGTAACTCGTCCGGCGTCGCGCGCTGGAGTTGCACCGGCCGGACGCCGGTCGTTGCAAGCACCAGAAAGCGCGCGCGCGTCGCCGCGCTGTGTAAACGGTGCAGGCATTCGTGGCGATAGAGTTGCAGCGCCACTTCGCGGATCGTATCGTCGGAGACGCGCCGCTGCCTCGCCTTTGTTTTTTTCGGTAACGCCACTTCAGCGCACGGATTCGGGACGTCTGGACCGTTGAGCGATCCAAGGCACTGACGCAGAATCTTCCAGCGTTTCCGAATCTCCTCCGCGCTGTAGCCCGCACGTTTCCAATGGTCGATCGCCGCCTGGATCTGATCGCGCGTAATCGCATACCGCGAGAGCGCCTTGAAACGGTGAATCCACGGCCGCAGGTGTGAGCGGTCGGACTTGAAACCGGGCGGGCCTCTGCGGCTCTTCAGCCAGCGCACCGCGTCCCGTGGAAAGCTTCCGCCGGCATCGCGCTGCTTCTGTTGCGATGACAGCCGCTCCTTCGTGTCGCGGTAGTCGGTCAGTGCCGAGAGCGGTGCGTCGGCTGGGAACCGCTTCGCGCGCGTGCGACCGTGCTCGCGCCATCGGACTTCGTGTCCGTAGCGATCCCGATAGACGCCGCGCGAGATCCGCGTGCGCGCCATGGCTGCCTTCAATCGGGTTCATCAATCATGTCAGAAGCGTGCATAGCGGACCTTGCAAATAGACTCGACCTCTTCTCGTTTTACCGATCGCGGCGGATAAGCCCTGTTGATTGATTCCAGCACGTAACCCTCTGCTGTTCGGTACACGATTTTCAATAGGCGCTCGCCGTTCTTTAGAAAGATGACGCCAGGTTTGCCATCCTCTGGCTGGATATTCGGGGTCACGATAAGGTCGGTGCCTGGCGAAAACATCGGCACCATTGAATCGTTCCTGACGATGACAGCGAAGGCTTCGCCCTTCACATCATCCGGGCGCGAGACGAATCGCTCCGCAGACATCGGCGTCGCTCCTTCTTCATTCCATCGAAGGCTGCCGTCCGAATTGGCTTCGACTTCCGCGAGGACTGGGACGCCGTTCTTCTGGTAGCGCGAGACGTCGCGCTGCGACACGTCCACGTCTGACGCACTTCCCGCCTGTGGCTCTGGCGACTCTTCGTCATCGCCGCTCATTGCGGCGAGGCGCGCCCAAAGTCTCGGCACCGATTCGCCTAATGCTTCAGCGATCCGCTCAATCGTCTCCTTGCGTTGATTCCCAATCCCTCGCTCGAACTCCGACAGTGTCGTCTTGCTCATCTGCGCTCGCTCGGCCAGATCTTCGATCTTGATGCCCCTGCGGTTTCTCAATTTTCTGACCACATCGCCAATATGGAACACGCCGAGAGTATTCCATACCGGTATTCCGGTATCAAGCATAACTTGTTGTGCTTATGGACGTTACCTATATTGATAAAAATATCAAATCAACCGTTGACACGTTACCGCTATATTGGTAACGTTATCGCCGTAATGGATCTGAAGACTGCCCGAACTAAGCGCGGCCTTACTCAGGAGCAACTCGCGGATAAGTGCGGGCTGCCCCAGACGACCATCAGCGACATGGAACGAGGCGTCATCAAGAAGCCGTCGTGGGATGCCGTGAAACGCATTTCCGATGCTCTTGACTACGACCCCGCGAAGATTTTTCCAGTCGAGGACTCGCCCCGGGCGGTGGCGTCGTGAAGTCATCGATCGAGCGCCGTGCGCAATCGCTCGCAGCGGAGACGCAACAGACGCCGTGCGCGCTCGACGCCACGCATCGCTTGTTTGATGTCAACCATCCCCAACCGCTCGTCGGTGCCGACGTACTGGCGGAGGTCTTCGGCATCGGATTGAGCGCGGTCTACAAGAACGCGAAGCGCGGGTTGTATGACGACCTGCGGGCCACGCTGCCGATCGGTCCGAGGAAGTGGAGTGGCTTTCTCCTCGCGCGGCACTGCAAGGGCGAGCCGGTTTACATGCCGACGTTCGGTCGCAGACGGAAGGCGTCGTGAACTCATGAGCCAGACGATACCGACGGATTCGCGCGCCAAGCAAGGCAATCTCGTTGAGAGGAGTTCTGTTCGATGTTTACCTTCGCGCTGACTCGTCCCGAGGGACAGGCGTTCGTGCGGACGGCGGTGCGCCATGCCTTCGCGGCCGCGGAACTGAAGCAGGGCGCCGCGGCTTCGATGATGGGGATCAAAGAACCGCAGCTCACGCGCCAGCTCGAAGGACTCGAACATCTCAGCCTGCAGCGGCTCGTACTCATCAACGATGCAACGTTCTGGCTGACGCTCTGCGAAGAGTTCAAGGCGCACTTCGCGCTCGTCCCTGTGTCCGATGGCGCCGAAGCCGCGCTGAACACCTTGATCGTGCGCATGGGCGAAGTCGCTGAGACGTTGAAGAAGCTCCCGATGGCCAAGGCGGAATTGCGCGATGAGAAACGCGCACGGAGGTCAGCGTAAATGTTTGCAGTCCTTATCGGCTACGTCGACGTCTCGCACACGCTCTCGCTGCTCGCGCTGGTGCTGTATGGCCTCGGGTTCGTCTTGATCGGCGGGAGTTGGTTGATCCAGGCGATCAGGAAATTCTGGCGCACGCATCGCGCCGGCGCGCGGTTCGTCACGGTGGCCCTCTTCTTCGCGGCGGTCGCGTTCGGCGGTGTCGTACTGCACGCGGCCGTGAAGAAGCCGAAGCCGACGATCGTCGTGATCCCCTGTGATCCCGGCTGCCAAGCCTGCCGCGATGCGGGCTGGCCGGATTCGATCTGTGTGTGGCTGCGCAAGCTGCCGCCGTCGGCGCAGCGCCTCGCGTATCGACGGTAGCAGGAGAGCGGCCATGACGATCACTTGGAACCATCGCGTCTTCACCGTTCGCACCGTGGCTGACCTCGCCGCGTTCTTCGCGCAGGTCGCGCTGATCGAGCAAGGCGAGCAGCTCCGTCCGATTCCGAAAGCGTGCTGATGAAGTTTCTTCTCTGGCGACGGCAGTCGTGGCGAGACGATCTGCTGGACATCTCGATTCAACTCTCGCGCATTGAAGAAGGACAGGTACGGATTATGAGCGGACTCGACGACATCAAGGCCAATCAGACCAAGGAACGCGCGCTCGTGGAAAAGCTGCTCGGGATGATTCAGTCGGCCCCGGCCGGCACGTTCACGCCGGAGCAGCAGGCGGAGATCGACGCCATTGTGGCGGATCAGACGGCGACGCTCGGCGAGGATCCGTCACCCGCGACGCCGGTCTAGGGATGACGCATGGAGATCCCCCGCTTGGTGATCGCGCTGGCGCGTTCCCGAGCGGGGTATTTCCGGATGGATGCGCAGCAGTTTGCCCGAGAAGGCCGAGTCGATCGGGCACGGGAGTGTCGAGCGATCGCGGAAGCCTTCGAACGATTCGCGGACGACTTGGAAGCGCGGCAGCTCAGGTAGGCAGGCAACAAAAAAGCCGGCGGTGACGCGCCGGCTTCGCACACGACCCCGGAGGACCAAGGAGCCTCCGAGACCATGAACCTCTCAAGTATCGCACGAATGGCCATCGCCGGTTGGGACAGCGCGATCGACGTTGCCCGGCTGAGTCCGTGGGGCGTGCTGCTCCTGGTGATCGCGCTGGCGATCGTCCTAGCGGGCTGCGCGTTCCTGGGTTGGACGGCCGCAGGCGGCGTCTACGCGATCTGGATCGAACGCCAGGAGCGGAAGACCCGGATCGTCAACGAGGCACTGCGGCGGGCGCAGCGCGAGAACGACGAGTGGATCAAGGCGAGGCGCAAGCAATTGAGCGTCGTCGCGCGGTTCGGAGGGCGGTCATGAAGACGATCCCACGTCGCGAAACAGACGCCCAGCGCGTCCAGCGCGCCGTCACCGCCTACATCAACGACCGCATCGCCCTCCGTGTCTCCTGCAAGGCCGAGATGGACGCCGCCGCCCAGCGTGCGGACGCGGCGACCGGACAGGCGGTGCAGTCATGAGCGGCACCGACATGGCCGTGATGGAACGGGCCGGCGCGATCGCGACCGCCGCCGAGATCCGCGCCCAGGTCAATCTGATCCAGGAAGTGATGAAGGCCGTCATGAAGGACGGCGTCCACTTCGGGACGATCCCTGGCACGCCGAAGCCGACGCTCTACAAGCCGGGCGCCGAGAAGATCCTCAGCACCTTCCGGATCGCGATCGAGCCGATCGTCGAGGATCTGTCGACCTCCGACGAGGCGCGGTTCCGCGTCCAGGCGCGTGCGACGTCGCAGGCGACGGGCGTCTTCCTGGGTTCTGGCGTCGGCGAGTGCTCGTCGAGCGAAGAGAAATACAAGTGGCGCGGCGCGATCTGCGAGATGGAGTACGACGAGACGCCAGAAGATCGTCGCCGCGCCGTGTGGAAGCGCGGGACCAAACCCTACCAGGTCAAGCAGGTCCGGACGAACCACGCCGACGTCGCCAACACGATCCTGAAGATGGCGAAGAAGCGGGCGCAGATCGACGTCTGCCTCACCGTCACCGCCGCATCGGACGTCTTCGCGCAGGACATCGAGGATCTGCCGGAGGAGATGCGTGAGGCCGTCGCCAACGAGGCGCCTGAGAAGCCGCCGATTCAGCCGCCGCAGCGCAAGAGCGAGCCCCAGCCCCCAGCGGCCAGTCCGAGCACAGAGCCGGCGTCGGGATCGAGCCCGGCGCCGGCCGCCGAGCTGATCAACGAGAAGCAGCAGAAACGCTTCTTCGCGATCGCGATGGGCGCGGGCTGGACGAAGGACACGCTCCGGGAGTGGCTCAAGAACAACTACGGCCTGGAACACAGCTCGCAGATTCGGCGCGACCAGTACGACGGCGTCTGCGCGAGCGTCGGCACGGGACCGGAGCGGTAATGGCCACGCCGACGATCGACTTCGTCGCGTCCGAGCATCGCTACTACCTGGGCGATCGGGAGCTGCCGTCCGTGACGGCGATCCTCAAGGAAGTCGGGCTGGTGGACGATCGCTGGTTTACGGAGGAATCCCGCACGCGCGGGACCTACGTCCATCTGGCCTGCGCCCTGATCGACGACGACGAACTGTCGACGGAGTCGCTCGACCCGGCGCTCGGTCCCTACGTCCAGGCGTATCAGCACTTCCTCGACCTGACCAAACCCGAGTGGGTCTACGTCGAGCACCGCGTCGCGGATCCCGTCCTCGGCTATGCCGGGACATTGGACCGCGCCGGCACATTCCTGCTCAACGGTCACAAGACGCTGGTCGACATCAAGAGCGGCGCCGTGCCGCCGACGGTCGGACCGCAGACCGCCGCGTACCGCCGCTGCCTGCCCGAGCCGCATACCTGGAAGCGCGCGGCCCTGCAGCTGAAACCGGATGGCTCCTTTGCCATCCACGAATTGACCGACCGCCGCGACGAGGCGGTCTTTCTCGCCGCGCTGGCCATTGTGAACTTCAAGCGCGAACAAGGGATTCGATCATGACGCCACTGGAGCTGGTCGTGGACAACTCATCGGAAGTGAAAGCGGAAGCCCTGACGTGGCCGGAACGCGCGAAGGCGCTGAAGATCCTCGACCACGACAAATACTGCGACGCGGCCGAGATGCTGAAGAACATCAAGGCGCTGCGCGTCCGGATCGCCGAGACGTTCGACCCGCACGTCAAACGCGCGCACGACGCCCACAAGGCGCTCGTGAAGGAGAAGGCGGACGCCGAGGCGCCGCTGACCGAGGCCGAGCGCGTCCTCAAGACCGCCATCGTCGCGTACGACCAGGAGCAGGAGCGGCTTCGGCGCGAAGAAGAGCGGCGCCTGCAGGAGATCGCGCGGAAGGACGAAGAGACGCGCCGGCTGAACGAGGCCGCGGCGATGGAGGCCGAAGGCAACCGCACGGAGGATCCCGAGCTGCTCTACGAGGCGAACAAGCTGATCGAGACGCCGGCGCCGACGCCGGTCGTGACCGTCGCGCGCACGACGCCCAAGGTTTCGGGCGTGACGATGCGGGAAACGTGGAGCGGGCGCGTGACCGACAAGACGCGGCTGATCCGCTTTGTCGCCGAGCACCCCGAGTACGCGAACCTGATCGAGCCGAACATGGCGGCCGTCAATGCGCTGGCGCGGTCGCTGAAGGGCGCGCTGAAGGTCGACGGCGTCCAGGCGTTCGCCACGCAGAGCGTTGCGGCAGGGAGTCGGTAACGTGGCGACTCCGCGCGGCGGCAAGCCGTACATCTGGGTCACCTGGCTGAGCGGGCTGCTCGGTGGCAAGCAGTGCCTCTGGTCCGCCTGGTTCAAGGCGCACTACAAATACCAGAAGTTCGAAGAGGAAGCCTCGCAGCTCGCCGAGTGGAACCGCGATCACAATCGCATGATGCGCGATCGCCGCGAGGAGTTGGAGGAAGCGGGCTGGACCGTCATGGTCGAAAACCAGAACGAGTTCAAGCTCGAAGGTGCCGTCGCCGTCGTGGCCGGCAAGCCGGACATCGTCGCCACGATGCCTGGCCACGTGCTCATCGTGGACGGCAAAACCGGCCGCGAGCGCGATTCCGACTGGTGGCAGGTGCTCCTCTATCTCTTCGCCGTGCCTCGCAGTCGACCGGATCTCGTCGGCGATCTCGTCGGCGAAATCCACTACAAGCGCGGCGACAAGCGGATCACGGTCAAGCCGTCAGAACTGACGCCTGAGCGCCTCGACGATCTCGTCAAGATCATCAAGGTCGTTGGCGGCAACGAACCGCCGTCGAAGGCACCGAGCCGCGACGAATGCAAACGCTGCAACATCGGCGCGGCCGACTGCCCGGAGCGCTTCCGTGAACTGGCCGCGTCGGCCACCACACTGGCGGCCGAGTTCTGATGGCGCAGGTCCCCATCTTCCACGCGCGCGTGACCGACGAGGGCAAGTTGGAGCTCGTCGAGGCCGAACGCGATCGGCGGCGCGTGTGGTTGCAGTCGCTCGCCGGGAAGGCCGTCGAGGTCATCGTCCGCAAGGAGCGCCTCCAACGCACTCTCGATCAGAACGCGTACTTGCACGCCGTGCCGTTTCCGATGCTGGCGAGTCATATCGGCGATTCCGTCGAAGGCGTGAAGTTCGATCTGATGGGCGAGTGCTGGGGTTGGACGACCACGAAGGGCGGCCACTACATTCCGATCAAGCCGCACACGTCTGACATGAGCGTCGAAGAGTGTTCGCAGTTCATCGACTGGTTGATCCCGTGGGCGATGACGACGCACGGCGTCGACATTCCTCTACCGAACGAGGTCGCTGCCTGATGGCGATCGACATGACGGATCCCCGCTTGCTGTTTCCGAAAGGCGCCTCCCGCTTGGACGAGAAGACGATTGCGATCCGCAACGAGAAGATCCTCGAAGCCGCCTGCAAGAAAGCCGTGTGGAAGCGGGACGAGGGAATCTGCCGCTGCTGCGGGACGAAGGTGATCAAGGCGTTAGAGCTCACGCCGAAGCGCGCCGAGAGCCATCACATTGTCGGCCGGGCGGATTGGGCGGTGCGGTTCGATCCGCGCAATCGCGTGCTCGTCTGCGCAGTGTGCCATGAAGCGATCGAGCGGAACCGGATCCTGATCGTCGGCACGGCCCGGCAGATGTTCACGGCAGAGAACGGGAAGTCCTACCTCAACGCGGATTGCCCGCTTGAATTTCGAAAGGCAGCCTGATGCAGACCTACCTCGGCGATCCGTCTCTGAAAACCCGCTTCCTCGACGAGATCGGCAAGCACGAACAGATGGACGCCATCGTCAAGGGTACGTATGGCGAAATGCACGGCGCGAGGTTCGTCGGCTGCGCCATCGGCTGCTCGTTGCATTCGCTGAATCTGATTACTGGCAAGCAAACGATGAACGACAAGGATTCAGCGCAGACCGAACGCAGCGACACGGGCGACCATTCGCGCTACGAATCCGAGCTCGGCCTGCCCGTGTGGCTCGCCTATCTCGAGGATAACGTCTTCGAGAACCTCCCGGATGATCTCGCGATGACGTGGCCGCGACGGTTCGCGGAGGCGATTCCCGTCGGCGCCGTCGTCGATGACGTCGTGCTCGCGAAGATTCTGCGGTGGGTCCTCGCGGATGCGGAGTTCGGCGTGCGCTTCGCGACGGACAACGACGAGATCCGCGGCTACATCGACACGATCGTTGTGCTGTTCGACGCGGAGATCGTTGGCACGGCGACCGCCGAGCAACGCGAGGCGGCCGCCAGGGACGCCTGGGCCGCCTGGGCCGCCTGGGCCGCCTGGGACGCCAGGGCCGCCTGGGACGCCAGGGCCGCCTGGGACGCCTGGGACGCCAGGGCCGCCTGGGACGCCAGGGCCGCAGCACTGAATTCCGAGGTGAAAAAGGCTGACGCCTTCTTCCCCTCGCTCTCCGAGTATGTCTTGTCGCTCCTGCGCGCCTTGCCGCGGGCTCTCGTCGCCGACACCAACTCGGAGGTTCGCGCGTGAAAGCGGCGATCTGGATCCTCATCGCCTTGGTGGTGCCAGGCGGATCGCTGTTCGCCCTCGGTGCGTGGCTGTATCGACACCGTCAGGACCTTTCACGGGACGAGACGATCGATAGCCTCATTCGCCCGCCGCTGCCAAAGTTCGGCAAGTTGTCGAAGCGTGAGTACGAAGCGGTCCTGAAAGACGCCGCCGATCGGCGTGCCCGTGTCGCGGCGGAGCAGCGCGATGCGGCGCAGATCGCCAGTGGACAGCCGCCGGTCGAGCGACCGCGGCTGATCACGAGGTCACGGTGATCGAGAACCTCAAGTGTCCGGCGTGCGGCGGTCGCATGGTGAGCCGGAAGAACGGCAAGAGCGGCCAGCGGTTCTGGGGCTGCGCCTCGTATCCAGACTGCCGAGGGACGCGCGACACCGACGGTGAAGCGCCGCGCGATGGCCAGGAACGTGATGCGCTGGCGCCAAGCGAGCGCATGCGTGAGAACGACCGAACACGGTGGAGGCATCAGTAGATGGCCTACGTGCAGACCTCCTCGCAGCTCAAGATTCCGTTCGGAGGTCGCTGTCCGCGATCACGTCGAACGTCGCTGCAGGGCGCGCAGGTGGCCGTTGTGCGATCCGGTTCGCAAGCGAGTCGGATGCTCGTGCAGTACTACCTCGCAGGACCGCTGACGGATCTGCAGATGGGCGAGCGCGTCAAGTTGAAAGAGAGCCGCGTCAGCGCGAGACGGAACGGCCTGATCGATCGCGGATTGGTCGAGTACGTCGATGACGTGATGGGGCCGTTCGGCGCGGAGAACGGACGATACGGCCTCACGGGCTACGGGCGGGAAGTGGCGGGCGAACTGGCGAGGGCGATCGCGTAGGGGAAGGATCTCGCGCTGGCGGAATAGTCGTTGCCCGGATCACTGGTGCCGGGAAAGTGAGTAGACGCTAGCCATAACGAGAGGCATCAGCAGCAGGCCGAACGGTGCAAATCCGTGGCCGTCAAGGTGAATTGACACCGAGCGCTGATACGCCCATCAGGCGCGGCGAGAGCGGGAAACACGCAGCGGGATCGCCTGACGAACCGTAAGCCGCAAGGCGCGTGATACGCCGCTCATCCGAGGTGGAGTCCAACGGGAATCCTCGGGCGCGAGATAAAGCGGGAGGAAGGAACCGTGTCGTTGATACCGGAGCGTCTCATGGCGCTCATGACAGACGAAGAGAAGCAAGCCGTCGCCGCGATTGTCGATGGCTGGCGCTTTCAGCCATGCGCGGAGTGTCCGGCCTGCGGCACGCGGCTGGGCTTCAAGGTGCGCATCACCACCAGTGCTGTGGCGCTCGATACGCAAACGGTCACGGAGTCGCAATCGCCAATCAATCGCGGCGAGAAGTGGATGGAGGCGCTGAACGAGTCTGAGCGTCGGATCATCACAGAGGCCGAACACGCGGGCCTGCTCAATGCGTTCAAGCAAGCGGTGATCGATGAGAAGGGTTCGCTCGCGCCGGGCAACATGCGGAAATTCCTGATGGAGTTCCTGAGGTCGGCGCGTTCCGCGATCGTGCCGCGATTCGTGCTCGAAGAATACCTCGACGTCTTCGGGCCAGCGCGTCTGGACTTCTACAGTTCGCAGGGCATCTTCGCCGTGACGGCTGACGGCGTGACGCGGGCGTTCTTTCCGAAGAGCCGCTTCGCCGGACGTGGAAAGAAACCGAGCGTGGCGGGCGCGATGCCGATGCAGTTCCGCACCGAGGCGCGCATGACGGAGTGGATTCGCGGGCGGTTCGGTTACGTGCCGGTCGACGTAAAAGTGTTCAGCCAAGCACTCGGGCAGCCGAGCGTCGGCGCATTCGGAAAGCTCGTGCAGTAGATCGACTCTCAACGTGGGGTCCTCACCGCGCGGGATCTGAGGACTGACTGCCGACCGATCGCGATCGATTCAGTTTGGATTGGGCCTTACGGGAGCGATCACGATCGGGTGTTGTCCGTGAGGGATGCGGTTGAAGCCGTGGGTGTTCCACGGTGGCCGCATCCCCAGGCAGGCAGAAACGGCGAGACGCACAAAGGACCTATGACTGTTAAAGACATCACCGAGGAACGCGCGGCGCGGCGGTTTCATCAGATTTCCGTTCTGGAGCGCCAGTTGGGCATCAAGACGCGCGAGATGAACGACTGCAAGGCGCATTACAAGGAACTCAGCGAAGAGAAGGAAGGCATCCTGCTGCGCTTGCGGACGGCCGCGCGCGACGAAGGCGAACTGCCACTGTTCGATCTCGACGGCGATTAGTTTCCGAGGACACGCTGATGATGTTTGGACACAAGGCGGAGCGGTTGGAAGCGCGACGCCTGAAGTTGGCACGGAAGCGTCGCGGAGAGGTGTCGGAATTGAAGCGGATGTGGCGGATCTCGAGCCAGCCGCCGATCGTGACGCCGCGACCGTCGCGCGTCTATTTGCCTCCGCCCGGCGTCATCGCCCGCGGCTTGCTCTTCCGTTCGTACTAAGGACTATATGCCCGCTGATCGCCTCCTTCATCCCAAGCTCGGACACTCAGACAAGGTGTCGCGCCTCACTGATTTCGAGTTTCGCGTCTGGACGCAGTACATGTTGTCGGCGGACGACTACGGGGTCATTCGGGCCTCTGCCGTGACGCTCCAGGCCGACAACGACGCCCTGGCGATGAAGAAGGCTCGCGTCGTCGAATTGGCGCTACAGCACGTCATTGAGGCTGGGCTGGTGCATGCCTTTGAGCATCAGGGGCGTCGGTATGTGTACCAACGTGATTGGCAGGACTGGCAGCACATCGGGTATCCGCGTTCAACTGTCAATCCGCTGCCTCCGCCTGAAGAATTAGCTAAATGTTCGCCGAAAACTCGGAAACATTTCGAGCGACGTTCGTCGAATGATTCTGAAAATCTTTCCGAAACTTCGACCCCTTCTCGCACGCGCGAAACGGCTACGGCTAACGGCAATGGCTTTGGCAACGGCCAGAAGGTAACGACGCCGCAGAATTTGACGCAGGCCCCGGCCGATGACGTGGCCGAGCGGGCCGGCGAGTTCTGCCGCCGGTACGCCGAACTCTACCCGCTGCACCGTCGAGGTGCCCGCTACCTGCCGAAGCCCGCGTTGGATTTCCAGAAAGCCTGCGATCTGTGCTCCGTCTGGCCGAACGACCGTCTCGAGAAGCTCGCGATTGTCTTCCTGAAAACCGATCACCAGTTCGCGCAAGACGGCAGCCGGACGATTGGTCAGTTCGCAGCGTTGGCGTCCTGGTGCGATGACCGCTTGCGGGAAGTCGAGGCGGGTGTATGAATCTCGCGGCCTGCGTGATGGACGCGCTCGCGATGCGCGATCGGCTCAAGGCTGATGGGTTGACCGGTCCGGCGCTTGACGCGGGGCTCGAAGGCGTGTTGCGGGATACGTGGCCGAAGCCCGATGCGGACCTGGAAAGCCCGCAGCACGCGCGGTGTGGGACGTGTCGGGGTTACGGGCTGGAGATGCGGACGTGTCCCGGCGACTCCCGGTGTGGGATCACGCGGAAGCCGCACGCGCCGCACGAGTACGGGACGCCCTGTTGGTGCGACCTCGGCCGGAGGTTCCGCGAGAAACAGGCCCCGACCGACGTCGATGCATTGGCGTTAGCGGCGAAGCAGAAGAAGCCATCACGGTGGGGTCGCTGATGGCGTACGACGCCTTTCTTCTACTGCTCAAAGCGCACGGTTTGCCGTTGCCGCAGACGGAGTTCGTCTTTCTGCCCGATCGCAAGTTCAGGGCGGATTATTGCTGGCCGGAGGCAATGGTGATCGTGGAACGGCAAGGGGGTTTGTTCTTCAAAGGCGCGAAGGCCGGACGTGGGGCGCATGCGCTGCCGACCAACATCATCCGGGATTACGAGAAGTCGAATCTGGCGCAGTTGGCTGGGTACGTTTACCTCCAGTTCACCCCGCGCGAACTCGAAAGCGGCTCCGCGTTGCCGACGCTCAAGATTCTGCTTGGACGGGCCGCATGACGAAGCGCGCCGATCTCGTCCAGCGCAACGCCGAACACGAGACGGAGATCTGGCTGCTCGTGAACGAAGTACAGGCGCGGGCGTTAATGGTCGGCGAAGTGCCGGAGGCGATCCGCGACATGGCCCGCGCGGCCGTGGATTGGGAATGGGAACTTGCCAAGCGCGGATCCCGACGGGATGACGCACTACCGCTCTTTGCCTCGGAGGGTTTGTGAGCGGGACGTATCTCGATTTCCTCGCGGCGAAAAAGCGAATCGTGATGAACAGCGGCATCGACGCGCGCGCTGTTCTGTTGCCGGCGGCCTTGTACGACTGGCAAGCCGCGCTCGTGCGTTGGGCGCTTCGCAAAGGTAAAGCGGCGATCTTCGCGGATTGTGGACTCGGGAAGACCTTCATGCAGTTGGCGTGGGCGAACGCGCTGGGGGTGCGGTCGTTGATTCTCGCGCCGCTCTGCGTGGCAGAACAAACCGTCGCAGAGGCGGCGAGGCTCGGGATCGTCGTGGCCTACGCACGGACTCAAGTCGAGGCTGATGCCTCGGGCGCGCGGATCTCGATCACGAACTACGAACGGCTGGCTGATTTCGATGCGACGGCCTTTGACGCGGTCGTGCTCGATGAGTCCAGTATTCTGAAAGCATTCGACGGCAAGACGCGCAACGCGCTCATCGAGACCTTTGCGAAGACGCGGTACCGTCTGTGCTGCACGGCCACGCCGAGCCCGAACGATATTACCGAACTGGCGAACCACGCCGAATTTCTGGGCCTAATGACGCGGCCGGAATTCCTCGCCACATGGTTTATTCGCATCGGCGAAGGCCATCGCACCACGACCCATCACGGCTGGCGCATGAAGAATCACGCCGTCGAGCCGTTCTATCGCTGGCTGGCGTCGTGGGCGATCGCCATCGGTAGTCCGGCCGACATCGGATTCGATGCCAGCGGGTTCGAGTTGCCGCCGCTGCGGATCCGCGCCGAGATCTTGCGATCCTCTGCCACTGGCGGCGACAGCCTTTTTCCTGAGTTGAGCACGAAGGGCATTCAGGGACGATTGAATGCGCGACGGACGTCGCTCGACGACCGGATCGACGCCGTGGAGCGGATCGTCGCTGACGCACCGGGTGCGTGGCTGTTGTGGTGTGGGCTGAACGAGGAAAGCGATGCGCTCGCTACGCGCATTCCGAACAGCGTCAACATCAGCGGCGCCGACGCGTACGAGGACAAGACTGCGGCGATCCGCGCGTTCGTCGCTGGTGACGTGCGCGTCATGATCTCCAAGCTAAAAGTGCTCGGCTTCGGCATGAATTTTCAGCACTGCCACCACATGGCCTTCGTCGGGATGTCTGATAGCTACGAAGGCTACTACCAGGGCATTCGCCGCTGCTGGCGCTATGGGCAAACGCGGCCTGTCACCGTGTCGATTGTCGTCTCAGAGGCTGAGGCGCAGATCGTGGAAAACGTACGCCGGAAGGAAGCCGCCGCTGCGGACCTGTCCGCACATCTGCTCGCGCACCTGTCGGTGTTCGAGCGCGAGGAATTGGCATCATGACCGTGAGAGAACTTATTACCGAGGTCCAGGCGTTGCCGCCCGACAAGTTCGTTGTGTTCAGGCATACGCGAGACGACGCGCCGGACGACTATGAAACCGTGGACTGTCATTGGGACGGCGAGGAAGCCTTCATCGACATCCACAGCGCGAGCGAGGACGAATGACCGGAGATGTGACGACGGGCGACGGCTGGAAGCTGACGAATGGCGATTGCGTCGAAGGCGTGGCGAGCCTCGACGAGAACAGCGTCGATCTGTCGGTGTATTCGCCGCCGTTCATCAGCCTCTACACCTACACGGCCAGCGAGCGCGACATGGGGAACTGCGCCAGCGCGGCGGAATTCTTCGAGCATCTCGGCTTCCTCCAGCGGGAATTGCTCCGCGTGACGAAGCCAGGCCGACTGACCTGTGTTCATGTGGCGCAGGTGCCGGCAATGCTCGAACGCGATGGCTACATCGGACTCAAGGACTTTCGCGGGCAAACGATCGAGTCGTTCAAGGCCAACGGCTGGATCCATCACGGCGAGGTCTGCATCGACAAAGATCCTCAGGCGCAGGCGATTCGTACCAAGGCGAAAGGACTGCTGTTCGTCCAAATGCGGAAGGATTCATCGTGGTCGCGTCCAGCGCTCGCGGATTTTATTTTGGTCTTCCGCAAGCCCGGGGACAACGCGACGGCCATCCAGCCCGACATCACCAATGAGCAATGGATCGAGTGGGCGCGACCGATTTGGTACGGCATCCGCGAGAGCGATACGCTCCAGGTCGTGGAAGCCCGCGCCGATGAAGACGAGCGCCACATCTGTCCACTGCAGCTCGGCACCATCGAACGCTGCGTACGGTTATGGAGTAACCAAGGGGAGCTCGTGTTGTCGCCGTTCACGGGCATCGGATCTGAAGGCTACGAGGCGATCCGATTGGGACGTCGATTCGTCGGATTCGAGTTGAAGCCGACGTACGCGGCCGTTGCGGTGAAAAACCTGCGTGCCGCTGAACTCGCGAAGACGCAGGGCACGCTGTTCTCGTCCGAGGTTACAGCATGATCGCAGCCGGACGGCTGGATTACGTCGGGAGGCGGGAAGAGCAGCAGCATCAGGCACCAAGGAAACGAAAAACAGCATGACACGATCGTTGAAACTCGGCGACACGTTGAACCTTCCCGCTGATGAAGCGGTGACGCAGAAGTACGGGTTCATCGGTCGGTCCGGTTCGGGTAAGAGTTACGCGGCGATGAAGCTCGCGGAACTGTTCCTCGGGCACGGCGCGCAGATCATCGCGCTCGATTGGGTGGGGATCTGGTGGTCGCTTCGGCTGGCGAAGAACGCGAAATCGGTTGGATTCCCGCACGTGTACATCTTCGGCGGTGAGCATCAGGACGTCGATCTCCGGCCCGAGAGCGGGGCGTTGATGGCCGATCTCATCGTGGACAAGCACATTTCCGTCGTGCTTGACGTGATGCACTTCCGCAAGGCCGAGCGCACGCGATTTGCGACAGCGTTCGCGGAGCAGTTCTTTCACCGGAAGAAGACGGCGCGGACGGCCTGTCATCTGTTCATTGAGGAAGCCCAAGCCTATCTGCCGCAGATGGTGCGCGGCGATGAAGCGCGAATGGTCGGCGTCTTTGAAGACATCGGCAAGGTCGGACGCAACTACGGCATCGGCAATTCATTGATCAGCCAGCGCCCCCAGGCGATCAACAAGGACGTCCTGAACCAAGTGGAAGTCCTGCTGGCCTTCCAAACGAACGGGCCGCAGGAACGTAAAGCGATCGCGGGCTGGACGGCTGAGAACACCGACGCCGGGGCCGCGATGATTCAGCAGCTCCCAAAGCTGGACGTGGGACACGCGCTCGTGTGGTCGCCCCAGTGGTTGCGCATCGCGAAGGAAGTCCACATCGAGGAACGGGACACCTACGACGCGAGCTCGACGCCGACTCAGACGGCCAAAGCCATTAAGCCGAAGACGATGGAGAAGTCGGATCTAGAGCAGTTGGGTGAGCAGATCGCCGCGACGATCGAGAAGGCGAAGGCCGATGACCCGCGCGAGCTCCGGAAGCAGATCGCGGAGCTGAAGAAGGAATTGTCGAAAGGCGCGCATATTATGCGCACCGAAAAGACAATCCCAGCCAAGCCGGTCCTGACGGACGCTGACCGGGCGTTGCTCGACAAGCTGAACACGAAGCTCGACAACATCGCAGCCTGGCTCGGCAATCGGCCCGGCATCATCTTCACAGATCTCGAGGATCGGCTGCGCGCCTCCATGCTCTCAGCCGTCACGAAGGTTGACGAAGAGTCGGTGCAGCTGCGCGCGATGTTCCTGAAATCCGTCGAGGCGAAAGGCTTCCAGAAGATCCTCGGCAAGCTGGCAACGGTCCCGCCGCAATTATCACAAAATCGTGATAATCGTCCTCCCGTCGCTGCACCGAGGCTGCCAGTTCAGTCCAGAACACCTGTCGGACGCCAGCAGAATGCCTCCGGCGACGGACTTGGTCGCGGCGAGAGCAAGGTCCTGACCGCGCTTGCCCAATATGCCGCGCTCGGCGTGCAGCAGGTCAAGCGCACCCTCCTGGCGGCCGTGGCCAACATCAGCCCGACCAGTAGCGCCTACGATGGCGCCCTGCGAAAACTGCGCGATGCCGGGCTGATTCACTATCCCGCCCCGAACCTCATCGCCCTGACCGATGCAGGTGTACGTGTCGCGCCGGCCGACGTGGCGCCAGCCACGACCGACGACAAGATCCACGGCTTCCTGCGCATCCTCGACAAGGCACCGGCCAAGGTGTTTCGCGCCCTCACCGACGCCTATCCCGAGGCGATCGAGCGCGAGGAACTGGCGGCGCGCAGTGTCATTTCACCGACGAGCAGTTCGTTCGATAGTGCGCTACGCACGTTGCGCGATCTCGGTATCGCCACCTATCCCGCGCCAGGCCAGGTCCGCGCGTCAGAGGAGCTGTTCGGGTGACATCGATCGTTGACGGCCTGCGCGCGCTGATGGATCGGCGGGTTCGCCTCGCGGAGGAGCTCGCTAGCGTGGATGCGGAGCTGCGAGAGCTGCGGGCGTTGCTCGGTGACGTCGGTTCAGTTCGTGACGACGATCTCGTAACGGCCATCGTCAGGCACCTGACGACGAACGGTCCGCAGATGCTCGGCACGCTCGTCCGCGATACAAAGCGCTCGCGCCACCTGGTGCTCTCTGCGATCGACGCCTCGGCCGGCCAGATCGAGCTCGTCGGCAACACCACACGGCGGATGGTCCGCCTGCGGGCGAGCGACAGCGACGCGGCGCCGTACGTGAAGCCTGAGCCGAAGCCGCGCATCCTCGCGCCTCGATCCGGAGACGTCGTCTGCGTCCGCGACGGCTGCGGCGTGGTCTTCCGGCCAGGCGGCGGGACGTCGGGGCTCTACTGTAGCCGCGCCTGCTACGACATGGTTCGAAAAGCCGGAGGCCGGCAACCGGTGCCCGCACGGCACGTGGCGGACGCGCCAGCGCCAGAACCGCCGAAAGCTTCAGCAGAGAAACCGGCGTCACCGCAGCCCGAGCGCCGCTGCAGCCGCTGCTGTCACAGGTTCCGACCGACGACGGCCACCGAATTCATCTGCCCGGGCTGCGTTGGTGCGCCGAAGGTGAAACGCGCGCCGGCGGATCCCGAACTCGAAACCACGTGGCGACCAGGTCGCGACGCGGCCTCGCTCACTGGGACGAGTGAGGCGACGCGCGGCATGGGCGGATCCCTCGCGACGGAGCACAAGTCGCATGCATAACCGTGGGCGTTGGGGGATCGGATAGGCTGATCATGAGTAACCCGACACAGAAAATGCACGACGACGAGAAGACTTTTGCGCGCGGTGACAGCGTTCCCGGTGTTGGGCGCTGGGATCTACCGCGTTTACTGAACGGAGATTAGTGACAACGTGTCGATTTGCAAGGGTTGCGGCGGCGAATGGCATCCGAATCCTGCTAACCACAGACCGATCTACTGCTCGCCCGCATGTAGAACTCGGCATTTCCGTGCGAGCAATCCGAAACGTGTGAAGCGGTATAACGAACAACGACAACTGAATCGACACGCGCGCGGATTACGTTATGGGAAAAATGCTCGGTGGTCTGTGCTGGACGATGCGCAACGTGCGCTGGTCGATGATACGGCTATTCAAATGGCCAAACACGGCGCCGCGAAGTATTTCAAGACGGCACTTATAGCCGGACTGCGATGCGCGACGTTCGATGATTTCTTTTCAAGTGCGCTGTTTGGGCTCGTCCGTGCGGCTGGAAAATGGAAACCAGGCCGTGCGAAGTTCACAACTTATGCGTTCCACTGGACAGACGCATACTTAAGAATTGAATTACGGCGAATTACCAAAGAAGCACAGTCAGTTTACGCGGTAGATCCCCAAGCTGAAGTACTGGAAGGCTGACCACGCGCGACAGAGACATTTGTTCTTATGACTGAGAAACTTGATCGGGCGGCGTTCGGATCTCTCCCCTCCGCCAGCCCGCAGGAAGTGCATGCGACGGCGCTTGAACTGCTCACGGAGCATCTGCGACAGCGTCATCGGCTGTGGAACGAAGGCGGCGAGATTCATTGCAGTTGCGGCGATACGTTTTCATTTCCGCGTGTTGGGGCGGCGCTCGCCTCCTCCCGAGGCCCGCAGGAGTTTCAGATCGTCAGCATCGATCAAGGCGCAGGCGGATGGCGCGCGAGCCTCGGTGATCTCTCCGTGGTTCGGCCAGAACCGCAGGAGGCTCTGCGCGAACTCTGCTGCGAGGCGCTGGCGAAAGATCCAGCCGTCATCGCGGTCGTCGAGTCCATTGTTGGCAGAACGTCGGAGATCGCCGATGGCGAGATGCAGCAAGTGCGGAGGAACGAAACTGACGGATCGGCCTTGTCCGAACTGCGGCCACTGGAACAATCGGGACGTGCGCCTGAGTTCCGTGCGTCCGCGCAGGGAGATTCTCATCGGCCACCATCAGCCGCACGTTCAACGGCAGACGCTTCGAGCACTCGCGCGGAAGAAGAAAAGCAAGTAGTTTCATCCTCTCGAAGCCCGACACCAGACCCGCCCACAATTGATCCGGCGATTATGGCGCTCGCAGAAAAGGTGCTCCGGCGGGATCGGACGATGACGTTTCCTGGTGAGGCATATCGCCTCGCTGCGGCCTTCAAGGAAGCCGTGTCCGCCTTCCGAGGCTCCGTGACCCGCCCCCCGGAGCCGCAGGGATGGCGAGATATTGAAAGCGCGCCACGAAATTACGAGTCGGTGCTTCTCTGCGCGGCTCACACTCGCACAGTGCGCGAAGGCTATTGGTCAACCGAGTCAAAGGCGTGGCAAACGTTGATTTGCGAGGGGCCGAACGATTTGCTGTGGACGCACTGGATGCCGCTGCCTGGTCCGCCGAAGGACGGTTCACAGTGACCGAATGGCGTGACGTGAGCGGATGGTTCGGGTTTTATGAAGTATCCAACGAGGGCAGCGTCCGTTCTGTTGCCCGCGTGGTTACGCGCAGTGACGGTAAGCGGCAGGCATTCCCGCGGCGAACACTGCGACCTGTGTTGAACAGCAAAGGTTATCTCGCCGTGCGCTTGAGTGCGCCGACGAAACGGATAGTCACGCCGGTTCATCGCCTTGTTGCGATTGAGTTTGTTCCAAACCCGAAGGGTCTCGATCAGGTCAACCACCTCGACGGAGTCAAGATTCACAACGTAGCGACGAACCTGGAATGGACTGACTCGGCTGGTAATCGCCAGCATGTGTGGCGAATGGGTCTGCGTCGGTCAGTGCCTTTCTTACCGGCTCTGCCGTCCTCGGGCGCAGCCAAGAAGGAGAACGTGTGAAGGAAAGCTATCGCGTGAAACACGGCGGCTTGATGCGGTGCTGCCTTCAATCGCTCGACGACGCGATGGTCGCTGCCGAGAAGCCGCCATCGGAAGGCGATCGAGTGACTTGCAAGTGGTGCAGCGATCCAGACGGCATGATCTTCACGAACGGCGCATGGCAGTGGGCACGCTCGCTTGAGTGGAAGTTGCCGTCCTCGGGCGCCCATCAGGAGACAAAACCGTGAGCGAGAAGAAGGCGATCAACGCTTCGACGATTGCGCGGATCGCGGGGAACATCATGTCGGGTTATCGCGGCGGCGCTGAGCAAGAGGAGGATGATTACATCCAGTGCGCTGTTTCGCTCGCCCGTCGTATTGCCGCCGAAGTTGAACGCACCGAGGAAGGCGGGGTGTCGTCTTCGGGTGGCCCGCCGCACACCCACACGAAGAACGAAAGCAAGTAGAGACGCGCGTGGACAGCCAGTGGCCGCTTCGAGTGACGGGATCTACCGCAT
>Ga0247666_1000164_pt1 | contig 27818 bp, 33 predicted proteins | sample CNK07_metaG_FD_183025 | JGI IMG/M metagenome (GOLD analysis project Ga0247666, IMG submission 183025) | Soil microbial communities from Purdue University Martell Research Forest, Indiana, United States - CNK07 | ecosystem: Environmental > Terrestrial > Soil > Temperate forest > Bulk soil...
TGTGGTGTCTGCTAGCGTACCAGCTCAGACGACTGGGGCAATTGGAGCAACGAGCGAAGCAGGTACTACTTACGGAGAGGGTGGCCTAACGGAATTCGGGTTATTACATCGATATCCTACGAGGCTAGTTGCCCTGTCTGCCTTTCTCTATACTATGCCACAATTCTATTGACATGCATCTGATGGCTGCGCGAGTCATAGACCTAGGCGGAAAAACTACGAGTTCCATAGGTTCAGGAAAGCAATACACGCACTAACCATACGTTCAGACTAGCAATGCCAACCGCTATCATGAGCGTCGTAGCGGTAAGCCAGATACGGTTCGAAAATATTCCCATCCGTCGTTTACTGCTAGTAAAGAGTATCAGCGGTAATATGGCAAATGGCAGCTGTACGCTGAGTACTACTTGACTGAGAATGAGCAGCCTTGCTAATCCTGAGCTGCCATATAGCAACGCAATGCATCCTGCAGGCACAATTGCTAAGACTCTTGTCAGTATGCGGCGCGCCCAAGGCTGCAGCCTTACATTCAAGAATCCTTCAAGAATTATTTGACCGGCAATAGTGGCTGTGACGGTGGAGTTTTGCCCGGAAGCCAGTAGCGCGACGGCAAAGAGTGTACTTGCTGCGCCGACTCTTAAAAGCGGTGCTAACAGCTTGTATGCCTCCCCGATCTCAGCCACACCTCCTTGGCCATGCATATAGAAGGTTGCTGCTGCTAGCAAGAGTATCGCTATGTTCACAAAGCAGGCTATAGCCAGTGCTATCGTTGAATCGATGGTCGCAAAGGCGATGGCTTCTGTTTTACCTTCTAGACTTCTGTCATGCGCTCGTGTTTGCACGATGCCGGAGTGCAAGTATAGATTGTGCGGCATGACTGTGGCGCCTAAGATACCCACGGCTATGAAGAGCATTTGCCCATTATGAAAGAGCTCCTTTGTTGGCAGCAGGCCCTGCACTATCGGAGTAATAGCTGGTTGTGCAAACCATAATTCGAGTACGAAGCATAGCACAACCGTACCGATAAGTGTCATGATGAATGCTTCAATGTAGCGAACCCCTTTTTTCTGTAGCAACAATAGTACTAGCACATCAGCTCCCGTGATTATGACGCCTACAGCCAAAGGTATATGAAACAGCAGCCCCAGGGCGATGGCGGTGCCAATTACTTCGGCAAGGTCACAGGCGATAATCATGGTTTCGGCCATCAACCAAAGCACAATGTTTATGCTTTTTGGAAATGTATCGTGGCAGAGTTGGGCGAGGTCGCGACCCGTCACGATGCCTAGCTTCACGGCTAGGTGCTGCAGGAGCATGGCAAACGCGTTGGATAGTAGAATAACAAACAGCAGCGCATAGCCAAACTGCGAGCCACCGGCCAGATCCGTGGCCCAGTTGCCTGGGTCCATGTACCCCACGGCTACCATATACCCAGGCCCAGAAAAGGCTAGCAGCTTCTTATAAAACGAAGCTGTATTTGGCATCACAATAGAGCGGTGCGTTCGGCCTAAACTCATAGCATGTTATTGCTTAAGCTGGGCTAAAGAGTAATATCCCGCCTACTGCCATAGTAAGCAGCAGGATTATCATGAACATTGATCTATTAGACAAGGGATTTGTGGTGGTTGTTTTGAATGAGTCATGCATCACGCGTACTGCTCTCTTTGTTGCTGCCTACATTGACTTCGTAGCTTGTATTGGTCGCTTCAAAGAAGTTCACCAGTTGTAGTGTGTCATTAGCGGTCGCCATCCATTTTGCCGGGTTGCTGGCTTTATAGTGGGGCCTGAAACCAAGCTCTTCCAAACGGCGGTCTGCTAGGTATTTGACATATTGGTTGATGTAATCGCTATTAAGCCCAAGGATGCCGTTTGGCAGCAGGTCACGGTTGTATGTTTCTTCCATTTCGACGCCATCAAGGATCATGCGCTTAATTTCGTCGGCGAATTCCGGCGTTTGCAAGTCTTTGTTCTCTTCTAAAACGGTCAGAATAAGATTGATACCAAATTTTAAATGTAGACTTTCATCACGCACCACCCATTCGATGAGACTCGCGAAATTGCGCAGCAGGTTTCGCTGACGAAAGCTTAAGGCTACCATGAAGCCACTATAGAACCAGATTCCTTCGAGGATGATGTTATATGCTACCAGATTGCGCACAAAGTCTTTCTTACCCTCAGTTGTGGTTATATCCAGCGTTTGCTCGGTCATTCTTCTTATGAATTTGGTTTCAAACTTTTCTTTGCGGACCATACTTGGCGTGTCGACATGCGCTGCATATGCTGCTTCGCGGTCGATCGGAAACGTTTCCAGCACGTATTCAAAGCTCATGCAGTGGTTTGCTTCTTCCCACATTTGTTTCGCAAGATATAGGTGACATTCGGCGGCGTTGATATATGGATAGACGCCGAATGCCAAGGCCTTGTTAACAAGCAATTCGTTTGGATTGAAGTAACTCATGAGAAAGGTAAGTGCGTGACGCTCCTCATCGCTCATTTTCTTCCAGTCAGCCAAGTCCTGGCCTAGCTGGATCTCGTTTGGAAACCAAGTGTTTGCTACAGCCTGTTCATACAGGTCGTATGCCCATTGGTAGTGAATCGGTTTAAGTAGCAAGCCGTCTTGAATGCCGGTGCCTAATATATTCATTGTATTATTCCTCCAGGGTAATTCATTATTGGCAGCCTTCGCAGGCAAATGCGTCGCCTGGATCCGTTGGCGTATTATTTGAGGTGACCCTAGCCGTGGATTGCGCCTTGTGTTGCTCTGCGGCAATAGCTTCTGCAATTTTTTGTAGCTTTGCTTCTAAACATTGATCACTCATGTCAAGCTTTTCCACCTCGTTCATGAGCCTTTGGATTGTCGGGTTTTTCGATATTGCCATGTTGTCCCTCCTTATGCGGCGTGAGCAAAGCTAAAACCGACCTTTTTTGGACCAAGGGCTGCTGTTTTGTTCACCTTTATAGTGCTTTGCTCGGCAGTATGTCGTGGTTTGACATGCAAATAGTAGGTCGTCTTAAGGCCTTTTTTCCAAGCTGCGCTGTAAATGTTCATCATCTCGTCGATATCGCGTGTCTCTAAATACATATTGCGACTAATGGCCTGATCTACCCATTTCTGCGCTCGTGCGGCAACCTCTATGAATGCGTATGGGCTCAACTGAAAGCTTGTCCGGTATATTCGCTTAACATGTTCAGGGATCGCTGCAATGTCAGTCAGGTCTCCCTGCAAGCGCAGTACGTCATCCTTTACCGTATTCCACAGCCCTAATTGTTTCAGGTCGTTTACTAAATTAAGGTTGACCTCTAAGAACTTGCCATTTAACGTAGCGCGGCTAAATAGCTGGCTGAACCTCGGATCTAGGCCGGGAGTTGTGCCTGACACGTGGGCGTTGTTGGCGGTTGGCGCAATAGCCATAAGTGTGGCATTACGCATGCCCTGCTTGACCTTTGCTCGCAAGCTGTCCCAATCCAGATGCGAACTCTGGGTGACGTCTATTTTTATCCTACGGTCTCGAGCATCAATATTGAGCGTATCAATAGGCACTAAACCCTTGCTCCAGCCAGATCCTTTGAAATTTGGATAGCTGCCACGTGACTGTGCAAGATTCGCACTCTCATCAATTGCATAGTAGCTAATGAACTCGGTTAGTTGGTCAATAAGCTCGTATGCTTCCTCGCCTTCATAGCTATAGCCTAGCTTTTCGATGACGTCAGTAAACCCCATGAGCCCTAAGCCGACAGCGCGATTTTGCAGGTTTGCGTGCATTGCTTCAGGAATGGGCGTGTTGGTAAGGTCGCATAGATTATCGAGCTGATGAATGGAGCTACGAACCGCTCGCTCGAGCCTTGGCCAATCGAAGGTGTGGTCATTCTGTAGATACACGGATAGGTTAATACTCGACAAGTTACACACGGCAATGTTTTTAGCATCCTGCGGAAGAGTGATCTCAGTGCAGAGATTAGATAAGTGGATAGTCCCTGTGTTGCTGTTCAGCGCACGAATATTGATAGTGTCTTTCCAGGTAATCCATGGATGAGATGTAGCTTGCAGGGTGATCAGTATCTGTCGGAACTGTTTACGAGCACTAATCTTTTGGAAGTTACGTAGTTTGCCAGCCTCCGCAAACGCAATATATTCGTGATATCGCTTGCTAAAGGCAGACCCAAATAGCTCACATAAATCTGGCGTCTCGGCTGGATCAAATAAATACCATGGCTGGTTCCTCTCAGCGCGCTTCATAAATTCATCGCTTATAAATACGGCCGTATTTGCGGTTCGCGTACGTAAGTATGGGTCACCGGAGTTTTGTTTCAGGTCGAGGAATTCAGGGAAGTTAAGATGCCAGTTTTCCATATATATTGCCGCTGCTCCAGCTTTTTTGCCCTTGCGGCTGACGGCGCGGAGTGCTGCATCAATGACATTCATAAAGGGAATTGGCCCAGTTGATTCAGTATTGGTGGTTTTTACTGGTGAGCCAGCGGCCCGGAGCTTATTCATACCGATGCCGATTCCACCAGTGCCTTTAGCGACCCACATCACATCACGCACTGACTTAGCGATCGATTCCATATCATCATCGACTTCGAGCAGGAAACAGTTACTAAGCTGGGGAAATGAACCACCGGCATTTATGCGCGTAGAGCCAGCCGGGTTGCAATCGAGCTTGCTGATAAGTTCATAGAATTCCAAGGCAACTGCCGTGGGGTCGCCTTCGTTGAGGCTGAGACCCATGGCAATGCGCATGCTGGTGAATTGTGGTACTTCAATTGTCTTGCCGTTTTGCCCCCGGAGCCCATATCGGTTCCTGTTAGTCATGACACCAAGGTAGCGCATGAGGTGATCACGACTGGGGTCTAGTGCTGCAGCTAACCTTTTAACATCAAAGGTTTTAGTTGTCATGCGTGTATCAAGTAACCCGGCCTTAACGCCTCGTTTCAAATACTCAGGAAATGTACGCTCGTGTAGTGCCTGGAGTTCTTCGTCGGTTTCATAATCACCTAGGACACTTTTGTAGATCGTTTTGAGCAAGAGGCGAGCTGCGATGGTGTCGAAGTCTGGATCATCTTTGACGCTTTGCAATGTGGTTTGGATCACTGCCTCATCGAGCTGCTCGGTTGTGATGCCATCGAACAGTGTAAGTTGCACCTCAGTTGCAATCTGAACCACTTTGGCAATCTGATCATCTAGGCCTCGGCTAGCACGCTCCAGGGCTCTGTTAATTCTGTTCGCGTCGTACGGCACTTTTGAACCATCGCGCTTAACTACGCTGATATTCATTGCTCCTCCTTTTTCTGCCCCATTTTGGCACCACGAACTAATCGTCCGTAGCCTTGCAGGACGTTTTGATATTAAAAAAGCCACCCTCGAGGTGGACGGAGTCATCTTCTGGTGCTCGCATCACCAGCGCCATTGCTCCTTGCTCGAGAAATTGAAAGATAGTAGGCGGTCTGGCTTGTCGCGATAATGCGCATCACAGTTACGGCATAGTGTGGAGTCTCACCACGTTTCCCCTAACGAAGCCGGGTTCCGAAGCCCGGTATCTCCTGGCGCTATAGTGTTGCTCTCAAACACCATATATAGCGCGTATATCTGATCATATTCTCTATATTCAGTGCCGTCAATGACATTAGCGTAATAGAATTTACTACATATGAAGTTGAGATGAACGGTTATTTGGCACTCTTGACGATTGAGTGCCAAAATAGTATTGTATAGGTAAGATGACAGTTCGCCAGCAGCAGATTTTACGCTCTATCATAGAGCAGTATGCCGAGGTGGCCAGTCCAGTCGGGTCTAGTCTACTGGCACGCGCCTTTGGAGTCAGTAGTGCTACTATTCGCGCTGAGATGGCTGAATTAGAGCGCGGCGGATTTATTATGCAGCCACATACTAGCGCCGGCCGTGTCCCTACAGATAAAGGTTATCGGTTCTATGTTAATTCACTCAGCGAAGACAAAGAAGTCGTACCCGAACGCCGAGCCGAGCGTGCGCTCAGTGCCCGTGTGCAAGATGCCGGCATGCCGGAGCGGACCATCCGTAATGCCGTAGACACTCTGGTAGAACTGACTCATAACCTAGGGCTTGCAACCATTGGCGATCAATTATATATGAGTGGTTTGGGCAATTTGTTTGGCCAGCCTGAGTTCGTGCAGGCTGGCCAGGTACAGCAAGTGGCCCAGCTATTGGATAATCTCGAGCCGTGGTTGCGTGAGACGGCTCCGAATGAACCACTAAATGTCTATATTGGTGGCGAAAATCCTATCGGCCGTACTGCGGGCTGCACGCTGATTATTAGCCGTTTCCATAGTCCTTATTCCGATCGTAGCTACATTGGAGTATTGGGTCCAACCCGTCAAAACTATCGAGATGTAACAAACCTAGTACGTCGTACTGGCCAAACGCTTGAGGAGGTGTTATGAGTAAACAGCCACAGCCAATTATTGAACCAGATGAGAATCAAGAGCTATTGCAAGAACAGATTGATTCCTTAACTGCCGCATTGCAGCGTGAACGTGCCGATGCTACAAATATTCGACGTCGACATGATGAAGAGATACTTGCACTGCGCGGTCGGGTTAAGGCAACTGTTGTCATCGCATTGCTACCCGTTATAGACAATTTTGAGCGCTCGCTGAAGCACGTGCCGAAAGACCTGGAAAGCAACGACTACGTCAAAGGTATTCAGGGAATTGTAAAGCAATTCGAAAAGACGCTCAGCGACCTCGGTGTCGAGAAGATTAAGACTGTGGGGGAGCCATTTAACCCACACTTACATGAAGCGGTCAGCATGGAAGATGGAGAGGGCGATGAAGAGGTGGTCAGCGAAGAACTGCAGCCTGGCTATAAACTCGGTGACGAAGTCATTCGTCATGCCATGGTACGCGTCAGCCGCAAATAGCGGATTAACGTGCCGCATAGATAGGAAAAGGGTACTGCTTTTGAGCTTTCTCGCGTGTCTGGCGACGAGCATTGTCATCCGGATCGAGGTACGCGCACTTTGTAATAATGGCTGCCATGATTCTGCTGGAAGGGTATATACCATGGTCTAGGAGGCCTTCTGCCAATCGAGATCCAAAACGAGGGTGCTTCCAGCTGTCCACAACAACCTCCACAATTCCATCCCCGGGACGTTCAAACGTGGCCGAATGAATGAGCGTTGCTCTGGTTGCCCGAGGAGCTTCCTTGGTGACCATACCAAAGCTATTGGCGGCCAGGTAAGGCTGGGTCGACTCAGCACCCCAAAAGCGTTTGTCGCTGCCGATATAGTGACGGCTAGACCAATTCAAGACGATAGTAAGTTCATCCACCTCTGTAGGTGGTCCGAATGACTCGCCACTTAAGGTGTGCGTATTCGCCACGAGTTGACGTATGCGCGTAACCGCCTCTTCGTTCATCGAAAATGCCATGACGCCAGCAGCCTCAGCCGTTTCGACAAGCCGTGGTCCTAGGTAGAGCTTCGGGGCAGCCACTTCAAAATACATAATTTGAAATAGTATAGCATTTTCTCGTATAATATGGTATTATATTAGCTGCAAAACAAGGTTGCGGCAATGACTAAAAGAATCGAATCAATGGCAGCATTTGGAGACCAGTATATGGCGATGCTCTCTAACGCCGATTCCGTACGTGGGGAGAGGCACGCATTCGCGAATTTTAGAGTAACTTGGCATGGATATGATTGGACTGAACGTGCTGCCAATGTCGAAGGTAACCCAAACGAGGCAACTATTTTTAATGGCGCCATACTAGTAGGAGCATTTGTATTGTTCGCTGAGTACCATCGCTTACAAACAATACTGGCCACGCCGACCACAGCAGGAAGCCGACCACTCCCCTATCTACCTTCGTTTAGACGTGCAGCAAGCGACGTCGTTGCAGGATCGGAGTTCGCGCCCGGCGTAGAAGCATGGAGTAGTCTGATATGGGCTCAGGGAAAAATGAACGCTCATCAGCCACAGCTTACTGATAATGGCCTGCGGATCTTGAGCGCACTAGCGGACATGCCAGAAGGCTCAAGAGTCGCAGCACACAACGGTAAGCAACTCTACCGGCAAGAGCTTCCATTTGAGATCAAGCAAGCACCTCTGGCAGCACCTCCCCCACCTGAGGTGCTGCCTCCAGGTGAGTGGCAATCACCAAACTAGATATTCTATAGCCGTAACTACCGCAGGGAGTTCTTCTCTATAGAACTCTCCTGAGTCACGAGAAGAGCACAAAGTCTATAATTAGCACTCTTGACATGTGAGTGCCAAATTTTCTATGATAGAGTGGTATTAGCACTCAACATGGCTATTTGCTAACGGAAAGGATCCATACATGGGAAAAATTATAGGAATTGACCTTGGCACGACCAACTCGGCCATGGCAGTCATGCAGTCCGGTAAGCCGGAGATTATTGCCAATAGCGAGGGGCAGCGCACAACCCCTAGCGTCGTTGCCGTGAACAAGAATAACGAGCGATTGGTAGGCCAGGTAGCGCGCCGCCAGCAGGTGACGAACAGTAAGAATACGATTTATGAAGTGAAGCGCCTTATTGGCCGCCGTTGGGAAGACAAGGAAGTACAGCGCGATCTAAAGCTGCTCGGCTACGAAATCGTGAAGAGTGGTCAGGGCGTCAAAGTAAAAATGGCGGATAAGGAATACAGCCCTGAGGAAGTCAGTGCTATGATCCTTGGCAAGCTAAAAGCTGATGCTGAAGCATTCTTAGGTGAACCAGTAACAGAAGCGGTCATTACCGTACCTGCCTACTTCGACGACAGCCAGCGCCAAGCCACCAAAGACGCTGGCAAAATTGCTGGCCTAGAAGTGCGGCGTATTATTAACGAGCCAACTGCCGCAGCATTGGCTTATGGCCTAGACAAGAGAGATAAGAAGGACGAAAAGATTGCCGTGTACGACCTCGGCGGCGGTACCTTTGACGTATCTATCCTGGAGTTGGGTGATGGTGTATTTGAAGTAAAGAGCACCAATGGCGACACACACCTTGGTGGGGCTGACTTTGACCGCGTCTTAGTCAATTACTTCGTTGATGAATTTAAGAAAGAGCACGGCATAGATATTGCGAATGACAAGGCCGCTATGCAGCGCCTGCGTGACGAAGCTGAAAAAGCCAAGATAGAACTATCCACCGCCCAGGAAGTAGACATTAACCTACCCTTCCTAACAGCAGACGCCGAAGGCCCGAAGCACTTTGAACATAAGCTGTCTCGTGCCAAGCTAGAGCAGCTTGTTGGTGAGCTTATTAACAAGACTGCCGAGCCTTGCGAGAAAGCACTGGGTGATGCCGGTCTGAAGACCAGCGATATCGACGCCATTGTCTTGGTAGGTGGTATGACCCGCATGCCTGCTGTTGTTGAGAAGGTGAAGCAGATTTTTGGTAAAGACCCTATGAAGGGTGTAAACCCTGACGAAGTTGTAGCCGTCGGCGCAGCCATCCAAGGTGGTGTGCTGCAGGGTGATGTCAAAGACGTACTGCTCTTGGACGTAACCCCCCTGTCTCTTGGTATTGAGACCATGGGTAGCGTGATGACTAAGCTCATCGAGCGCAACACCACGATTCCAACCAGTAAGTCAGAGGTATTCAGTACTGCAGCCGACAATCAGCCACAAGTAGAAGTGCACGTACTGCAGGGTGAGCGCGGTATGGCTGCCGATAACAAGAGTCTTGGTCGCTTTATTCTAGATGGCATCCCTTCTGCACCGCGCGGTGTTCCTCAAATTGAGGTGACTTTCAATATTGACGCCAATGGTATTTTGAACGTTACAGCCAAGGATAAAGGCACGGGCAAAGAGCAGAGTATCACTATTAGCGGTTCTGGCAATTTGGACAAGGCTGACGTAGAGAAGATGGCTAAAGAAGCTGAGCAACACGCCGAAGAAGACAAGAAGAAGCGTGAATCTGTCGAGGCCGCAAACACATTGGAAAATGGTATTTACCAGGCTGAAAAGATGAAGGGCGACTACAAGGACAAGATGTCTGAAGACGATCTTAAGTCCCTGGATAATGCCGTAGAGATTGCCAAGAAGGTGGCTAGTGACGACAAAGCCGACAAAGATACTATAGAAGCCGCCGCGAAGGCGCTGAATGACACACTCATGCCGATTGGTGCCAAGATGTATGAAGCTGCCAAGGACGAGAAACCTGCTGAAGCCAGCGAAGGTGAATCGACTGAGAAGAAGGAAGATAAAAAAGACGATGCCGTTGAAGGCGAAGTCGTTGACGAAAAATAGGTAGAGCGTAAGCGTCTGCCTCGGCTGGACAAACCACCTGAGGCAGGCGACAATACCACTATGCTTGGATTTAAAAAGAAGACCCTCGAGGCAGATAAACTAACCGTGCAAGTCCACGTAGTGGGCAGCGCCGAAGTATTCCGTTTAGCTGAAAAGATTTGGACCGAAAATCAACGGACACTGAGGACCGATGCAAGCACCGGCAAAGAGTTTCTCCACTTTGCCTACGCCAGCCCGAAATGTGTTGTATGGCTCCAACGTGATCCGGGTCGTCAACAGATATTTGAGCTCGTCGTACGTTGGGAGAAAGATATCATCCATGAAGTGTACGTGCTGTTAAATACGCCTCACCCAGACGGCGACGTGACACGAGCGAAGCAACTGCTTAATAGCGTGCTGAGTACTCCTTCAATAATATTGAGCAATGGTAATAAATGAATAAGCGAGACTATTACGAAGTTTTAGGAGTGGGGAAGAACGCAAGTGCCGATGAGATCAAGAAGGCCTTTCGGCGTCTAGCCGTGCAGCACCACCCGGACAAGGAGGGCGGTGACGAGACGCGGTTCAAAGAGTTGAACGAAGCTTATGAGGTGCTGAAGGATCCTAGCAAGCGCCAGCGGTATGATCAGTTTGGTCATGCTGGCGTGGGTGGCAGCACGGATGCTGCTGGCGGCAATCCCTTCGGTGGCGGTTTCAATGGACAGAACGTTAATTTTGATTTTGGTGACTTAGGTCTCGGTGATATTTTTGGTAGTTTTTTTGGCGGTGGTGGCCAACGCCAACGAGGGCAACAGCGTGGGCAGGATGTCGAAGTACGGATAGAGGTTTCGTTTGAAGCTGCTGTATTTGGCACTGAACAGGATGTTCACCTGAACCTTGATGACACCTGTGAGCACTGCAACGGAACGACGGTTGAACCAGGCCACGAATTGAAGACCTGTGACACCTGTAAGGGTGAAGGGCAAGTGGTTAATGTCATGCGTACGATCTTCGGCAACATCCAGCAAGCTAGCGTTTGTCCGACCTGCAGAGGTACTGGCAAGGTTCCTGATAAGGTATGTACGGTATGTCATGGCAAGGGCACGCAAAAACGTACCCAGAAGATTACCCTCAAGGTACCAGCTGGTATCGATGACGGGGCCGTTATTCGTTTGCGCGAACATGGTGAGGCCGCAGCCAATGCACCAAAGGGTGATCTATACGTGCACGTCCGGGTAAAACCACATAAGCAGTTTACCCGCGAGGGCGACCTTATTCTTAGCGAAGAACATATCGGCATGGTAGAAGCTGCCTTGGGTACCGAAATTGATGTGAACACCGTTGACGGTCCGGTACGCATGAAAGTACCAGCCGGCACCCAGAGCGGTACGGATTTTAAGTTGAGCAGCCATGGTGTTCCTCACCTGCGTAGCGAGGCACGTGGTGCACACATCGTGACGGTCACCGTGGACACGCCCACTAAACTTACAAAGAGTCAAAAAGAGCTTCTTGAATCATTTCATCTGGCTTCAGGTAAGAAGGGCTGGTGGTAAGCATGGGTCCCAGCAAGGTGCTTATCCTAACGATAGAAAAGACTAGGCAGTTTGCCGGCTCGCGGCATGAGGCTGGTTTACAAGCGAGATGCAGGCGGCTACAGGCAATTAATAAAGACCTGCAATTTTTTATAGCCTCTATTGATGAACTACTTATTCGTATCGAGAATAACGAAGTTACCATTCACGATGGCCGGAACGACCGAGACTTACGCGACTACCGGCTTGTGCATGCCTCAAATGTAAGCTTTGAACGTGATCATTTCCAGGCTGTGGGGTTTTACTTACAACACTATGGCGTGCCATTTATAAATGTTGATGACGTACGGGGTACGCCATTCGGAAAGATATCGCAGATGGTACTCTTTGCACTCAAGGGTGTCCCCGTCCCAGATACGCTAGCGGTGTGGAATCATGAAGCACACCGTAAACTGGTCCAAGAGCTATATAGCCCCCCCTTTATTTTTAAGTCGAATCAAGGGGCAAAGGGTAATGACAACTTCCTCATCGAACGACGGGAGCAGTTTGATCAGCTCCTTATGGATAAGGGTATGGATGGTTACATAGTACAGCCCTTTATCCCAAACGATGGTGACTACCGCATACTATATATCGGCAATGAGCGGCTGATCATTTACCGTGAATCCCAGGGTAACTCACATCTTAATAACACTTCGCAAGGAGGTGATGGCCGTTTATTGCAGCCTGCGGATTGTCCAGAAGCAGTGGTTGCTGTTGCCAACAAAGCCAAGGAGGCATATGCTCGTAAAATCGGTGGGGTTGATGTGCTTGTAGACAAACACACAAATGCCCCGTATGTTCTAGAAATAAATAACACTCCAGCCATTTTAAGCGGGGTGTTTCTAGAGGAAAAAAGCGTTAAATACGCAGCATTTATTACCGATCAGCTCCAAGGAATAGAAGGAAAAAATATATGAAGTTATATTGTGTCATCACGCGTGAAGCCCAGAAGGAAACCCATAGTTATCAGTATCTTGAGCAAGCCTGCCAGCAACGCCATATAGAGCTTGTACCAGTGCAGGCTGATACCTTTGATTATTCCCAAGATATGTCGCAGTTTATCGAAACGCCGTCGATGCTGTATAGAATGGGTATTGGCGAACGCACCGCTATTCTCGAAGCACTGCTATGCCGGCCAGGTGTCGCAACCTTTTACGATGACGTCAGTTATATTTTTACCCGCAATGGTTGGGGTCCGACGATTAAGCAGCAAGCCGCAGGTCTACCGACCATTCCGACCATATTTAATATAAGACGTGACCAAGAAGGATATTTTGAGCGCTATGCAGAGCATCTGGGAGGCTTCCCGCTTATTTTAAAGGCCAGTGGTGGCAGCCACGGCGCTTCTGTTTTGCGTGTGGATTCACTAGAATCATTGCGCTCAGTAGTCGGCTACGTAACTGAGGGTGCGGCAAGTTTTGCCCTCCGTAAATATATTCATGATGCAACTCATCTGCGTATGGTGGTAGTTGGCGATCAGGTGGTTGATGCTATCCGCTATCTACCACAACCTGGAGACTTTCGGACGAACGCAGTAGCAGTTCCTGAAGTAGAGGCCTATCCCCGGACTGAGCAAACTAGAGAGTACTTTGAGCTCGCAGTGAAGGCAGTTGCCGCAGAAGCTATAGAATTCGGTGGTATTGATTTACTAGTAGATGCCACGGGGACTGCTTACATTGCTGAGATTAACTTCCCTTGTAACTTCTCTCGCAATCAGATGACCACGCATGTGGATGTAGCCGGCAGCATGGTAGACTACTTGCTTGCCAAAGTACACCGCCTGCCGCTGAACGACAGATAGATTGTATTGCTGGCGATCGTACGATACTCTAGAGAAGGTTATGGGTGAAATGAAAAAAGATCTTCGTATCGTTGGCCGAGCTGAACTGGTTAGTTTTCCTGAATATGGTTTAGGGGATATCCCGGCGCGTATTGATACTGGTGCACAGACTTCAGCAATATGGGCGAGTGATCTTAGGGTTGACGATGAGAAGCTCAGCTGTGTTCTTTTTGACAGTAGTAGCCCCTACTTCACTGGCAAGCGAATAACCTTTGATGATTTTGATGATTTGATGGTTGCCAGCTCAAACGGTATTGCCCAGAAGCGATTCAAGGTTAAGTTACTCGTTGGTCTGCACGGTAAGAAAGTTCGCGCTTCATTTACCCTGGCAAATCGTGAAACACAGGTGTACCCAGTGCTTATCGGTCGCAATGTACTACTTGGCAAGTTTGTGGTGGATGTAAAAAAGGGGAAGCCTTTGCGCGAGGCTGAACAGCAACGTAGTATTGAATTACAGTCGCGACAAAATCGAATTGAGGAGCAAACATGAAAATAGCTATTTTATCGAAAGGTGCTGCCAACTACAGCACAAAGCGTCTTAAAGAAGAGGCCCTGAAGCGTGGCCATGAAGTACGTATCATAAACTACGCTAAGTGTTATATGACCATTGAAAAAGGTAATCCCGTAGTGTACTACAGGGGGGACGTACTAGAGGGCTTCGATGCCATTATTCCTCGCATCGCCCAAAGCTATACTAAGTATGGCTGTGCTGTCGTGCGACAGTTCGAAATGCAAGATGTCTATACGACAGCAAAATCAATCGCCATTGATCGATCGCGCAATAAGCTGCGTGCTTACCAGCTTTTAGCTAAGGCAGGTGTAGGTGTTCCTAAGACGGTGTTTGCTTTTGAGACTGCCGATTTAGAAGATGTCATTGAGAAAGCTGGCGGCGCACCGCTTATTGTGAAGGTCGCAAGGGGCACGCATGGCAATGGTGTGGTATTGGCTGAGACGAACAAGGCCGCCAAGGCTGTAATGCAGGCTTTCTACGTTGAGGGCGTGACATTTTTGGTGCAGGAGTATGTCCAGGAGTCAGCAGGCACCGATTTGCGAGCAATCGTCGTTGGCAGTCAGGTTGTCGCTAGTATTAAGCGTCAAAGTCTAGATGATGATTTTCGTAGTAATACTCACCAAGGTGGTGTCGGCGCGACAGTCAAGCTCAGCCTTGAAGAAGAGCGAACTGCCGTGAGGGCTGCTAGGGCCATGGGACTTCCAGTTTGTGCAGTAGATATGATGCGCTCTGACCGTGGTCCTCTAGTACTAGAGGTCAATTCTTCAGGCAGTCTTAAAACTCCAGAGTTGCTTACGAAGCGCAATCTAGCCAGTAAGATTATTGAATATATTGAGCAGAATGCCAAACAGCGTAATCGTAAAGACCGTGTTGGCGCCTAGGCGTCGTGCTGCTGCTATCCTCGCCGTAGTATTGCCCTGCATTGGCATAGCCTCTATGGCAGTAGCGCATCATGGCTATAGCAGGGTAACCGCCCATATCGGTAGGCAAACCTATCGTCTACAAGTAGCAAACACCTTGGGCGCGCGAGAGCATGGTCTCAGTAACCGCTCTTCGCTGCCAGCTGATCAAGGTATGTTGTTCAGCTTTCCGGATCAGAGCATTCGTTGTTTCTGGATGAAAGATATGCATTTTCCTCTGGACATAATCTGGCTTGATGCTGAGAAGCGAGTACTATATACGAAACCTTATGCTATGCCGGCTAGCTACCCGCATACATACTGCCCCAGTGAACCAGCGCAGTATGTCATAGAGCTCAATGCTGGCGAGGCCGCCCGCAGTGGTGTGCAAAAGAGTCAAACGCTTACGTTTTAAACAGTCCCCTGCTACTATGAAATCAAGATGAATCATAATCTCTTGCTGCTCATCGCTTTGGCCCTTCCTGCCATCGTCTTTGCTGTTTTGCGTATCAATGCTAGTTTAGTGTTCTTAAGCCTCTGCTTGGGCATGGTGCTGGTGCAATATGTTGCCAGTGAAGCGAATCAACTCATTCACTTAGCGGCTGCACATGTTAGTCCGGTGAGCACGAGCACCATACAACTTGCATTATTGGTGGCCCCGGCTGCAGTCACTAGTATCGTGACAATCTTTAGTATCCACGGGCGACTAAAGACCATGATGAACTTGTTGCCATCAATAGCCGCCAGCGCCTTAGTGATTCTTCTGGCCGTACCGCTACTTCCACCAGGATTGCGTTACAGCTTGCAAGGCCAGCAAGCTTGGCACTATTTGTCAAACGCTGAGGCACTGGTCGTAGCAGCCGGAGCAACGGTCAGCCTATTCTTTTTATGGACACAGCGTAGTTTGTTCCAACGACACGAGAAACGTCGCCGTTAATCCACGTGCCACTTCGGAAAGTACTGAAATGGGTTTGGGAAACGCCTGCTATTTTCCAGAAAGGCCTGTTTCGTGGAATAGCCAATAGGAGTTTGACCCTCTGGAGGCAATTCGCTGCAGCATTGCAGGTGCAAATGGCGCGACCACCCACCATTCTCGTTATGTTGGTAGTCGCCCAACGTTGCAATATGTTCACCGGCTTTCACCGGACCAAGCTTGGGCAATGCTTTAGATAAGTGGCCGAAAAACAGATAGACGTCAATGTCTTGATCTGGTTTTAGAAGCAAATAATGGCCATAGCTATGTGCTTCAGCTTCGAAGCCAGTGCGGACGATTACACCATCGCATGGAGCAAAGACCGGGGCGAGGTCCTTGCAAAAGATGTCGATGCCCATGTGAAGCGTGCGTCCCTCTTTAGCGATTTGTGAACCCGTCAACATGGCGCTGCGATCTTCACCGTAACGGCTTACCAAGTAGCGTGTCTTACTGACACTCAGGAATCGATTATTAAATTGTTGACGATGTTCGGGTAGCCTTGGATTGAGGCCACGCCGTTCGTAGTCTGCAAAAAACGCCCGAATATTTGCTTCAATGGGTATCGTCTTTGGAATATCGGCAAAATCCAAGAGCATAAGCTTGGAGCTTTTGAATAGGGCAGGTAATGGTTCAATGAGTGGCATAGGGTGATCCCTTCTATTTTAGCTTAGTGGAACATATGAAACCGCAAAGTCATTATATTGTCTTCGCTCGGCGCCATCGTCGACATGAAAGTTTTGAGGCAGAATGCCGAATCCAGGGTCGATAAGGCCATAGGAAATACGATCAAAGTGGCTAAACCGTCTCCCATTTTTGGCTGCTGCGAAAACGACACCGGGCATAGCTAAGTTGCTTTCACCATACAGGGCATTGATCGTTTCCCCTTGTCCTTCTAACAGTTGTCGTACAAGCAGTCCAGAGATTGCCTCATACAGTCCGCGCTTTCGATAATCCGGATGCGTGCTGGCTTCAGTAATTTCTATGATGTGAAGAGGGTCTAAGCCTTCAACGACTATACTGCCCGACTCCGCCATAGCAGTTGAAATGATGTGTTCACCATGCTGTGCATAAGCGATGGTATTATTTGCACTGCCGAGTAACTCAATCACGTCTTGCTCTGTATAGCCAAAGGCGCTATATAGCTGATGAAAACGAGGAGCAAGCCGTTCCGCATCTGCGCGGTCAACGGTGTGGTGGGTAAAGCCATAGAGTTGCAAGGTGGCCATCGGGTCCTTGCCATCGGGTTGAAGTTCATCCGCGCACACGAGCAGCTCATGATGTGCAGCAAGCTGCCTTATGGCTTCTCCACGAGCTGGTTCATTATATCCGGTGTAGGCGATAACGAGATCGTCATGCCCGGTGTTTGCTAGCGGAATAGCCGCCTCAACATTAAGCCCCGCATCTTCGAGGGTAGCTAAAGCTCCTGCGTGTACCACTGCTCGAATAGTGAGTCTATCAGTTGCTTCTAGTGCTTCTAATCGCCCTTGCTGTTCGGCGACCTGCTCTGCAAACCCAGGAGCGGTCGCCTGGGTCACAATTTCCTCGGTAAAGAATCCTCGCAAACGATTATGCGTGGTTACCGTTGGCGGCCAGACTGCTCCGATGGAGCTGGTCTGGCTTGAAGTAAGTTGTTCTGATCCTGACATTACATTCCTTTAAGATATAAAAAAGCCCCGAGCCGTAGCGCGGGGCAGATATGCTAAAATAAGCAGCGCTACGGCCTCAGCTTGCGGCTCTGCTTCTTGACATATGTGGTTATAAACAAATAGTCCATCAACAATAATCTTATCATAATATATACGATATGCACAAATGGTGAGTTGATATGCGGCTATTCCCAAAGCGTACTGTTCAGGTAATTTGTATGCTTTTCGCTACCGTTTACACCCCTAAGGGCAAGGGTCTAAACGCACTTTTATTTGATCTGTTACTGCTTGTCTTTCCGTGTTACCTACCTTATAAATATACGGGTAGGTGGGGTTGGCTAATAACGTATTGCCTGCCGCCTAAAATAGAAAAAGAAATAAATACCAAAGAAACAATAAAACAACTAAATAAATCTCAAACCTAAAAAAACTACTTACCTAATCAATGAATATAAACATCTACAGCTACAAATAAAGACCTAAAGAAATAAATCAAAAAACATGAAGCTATCTAACACTGAATATACCTAACCAATAAGAATAATCTGCATATGATTGAACTACCCAAAATAACCATGAGACAAAGGGATATCCTGAACCTCTTGTATCAACATAGGTTCTTAAACCGTATCCAGATACAAACCTTGTTTGGTCATAAGGATGCCAAAAACACCAACCTCTGGCTTAAAGATTTGCGTGAGAAGCACTACATCGAATGGATATACTCCACGCATTTTGCTGAGAAAACCAAGCCAGCCGTGTACCACCTCGGCATTAACGGCATCCGTCGCTTCCGGCAAATCGGTATCCATAAAGATCACATCCTCAAATACTACCGTGAATCAGGCCGCAGCCAAGCCTTTATTGACCGCTGCATCCTACTGGCAGATGCCTGCATCGCCTTGAAGTATGGCAACAAAGGCTTTACGCTCGACAGAAAAGCACAAAAGGATGACTTTTGGTTTCATTACGATACTGAAGCCGAGCTTGCCGAAGATGGTTATTATGAATTCCTCCACGATACTGACATCCATCCCAGCCTGTGCTACACCAAGTTCGGCTATGACGATGAGTGGGAAGAAACGACCCTCGCCAGCTATACCGTAGAAGTGTTTGACCCCACAGTACCCAGGTATAGCATGCGCAAACGGCTCAAGGACTATGTGAAGTTCTTGGACGGCGACGAATGGCAAGACGAGATGGAAGAGGAAAACCCACCAATTGCCTTGTTTATCTGCCAAACTAAAGCTGACATGATCTACTGCAAACGAGCAACCAAGAAGCTGCTTGAAGATGCCTGGGATGCCGAGAAGATTCATATGCGCTTTACGACAACCGACTCAGTGAAGAAACAAGGGTTTAGGGCGAAGATATGGGAAGAGGTTGCGGCGCCGAAGGAGGACTAGCATGCGGGAGTACCAAAGTAGCTCGGCCCATAGCCACACTTCAAAGCAGACCGACTCTCCAGCATGACGTGTCAGCTCCAAGCCTTGCTAGGGCTATGAAAAAGCTGGGGCGAATACCCCCTGAAAGGATAGTAGGGCTTCTTTTTAACCTGGCAATGCTAGGCTAAGCGTATAGAACTCAAAACCTTTGCAACATAGCCGCAGGTACCCGCATCTGTATGCCTAAGTGTACTCTTTGGTTATTGTAATAGTCGAGATACGCGGTCAGCGTATCTCGCTGGTGAGAGAGCGGGACGCTCTTTCGCCAGAAGTATCCAATGCATTCAGTCTGGATCGTACGGTTAAAGCGCTCAATATGGGCATTGTCATTGGGCCGGTGAAGGCGGGAATGCCTGGTTTGGATGCCTTTGCCATGCAGCCTCTGCTCAAAGTACCGTCCGTACTCTGGGCCATTGTCGGCCTGTACCATGGAGATTGGAAAGCCCCAAGCGTGCTGTGCTTCCAGGACTGCCTGTGCAGCGAGTCCTGGACTAAGCTTTGGTACCAGGATGACATGCGTCATCCTGGTGAACAGGTCAATGACCGTGTAGTAATACAGTCTTCTGCCGCTTGTCGGATCCACGTGGTGAATCGTATCTGTTTCGACGAGTTCACCGGGTTTGGTGGCATGTGGTCGGTGTGGGTTGTCTGGTCGGACTCGTTTCTTTCTTCCGTTGGCCAGGTGGTAGCGCCGGAGGATACGGCGCACGCTACTCAGACTGACGCCGATAGCCTCGCTCACCGCATGGGGACTGGTGTGTGGTCGGCTACTCAGTGTCGGGACGTGCCACCGGAGTGCGGCTTGGCGAAAGCTAACGCCGGGTGTCCGGTCGGGCCGGTTCTCGTTCTCCAGTTGGACGTGCTCGTTGAGCCTGTCCCACTTTTGTTTCCAGCGCCAGATAGTACTGCGATGGACCCCACAGCGGTTGGCAACGGTTTGCACCGGTAGTTTGTCCCGGACAAGTAGCTGCAGGGCCAAGGCTCTCGCCTTGGCCAGATAAGGATTGGTAGAATAGGCCATGGTAGGCTCCTTTCTATTTAGGTGGTACTAAACAGTGTAGGATGCCTACTGTTTTATGTTGCGAAGGTGGTGAGATGGTACGGCTAAGTGTACAATAGTCTAGTATTATGGTATAATATATACATGAAAAGCTTTTCCCTTGACATTCATACTGCTTTGGAACAGGCACCGATTATATATGCAGACGAGCATCAGGAGGCGGCCCATAATGCTGCACTTGTACGTGCCGTAGGTATTAACACTGCCCCTGATACTGCGACTATAGATTGTGGTGTTGGTGAACGTCCAATAACTTCTGGCAATTCCATAGTTGTATCAACTTTGGGCGAACTAGCAGTTCTTCAGCAGCAGTTCATGGCAGAGGTAGGTTTTACGAGTAGAAGTTGGAGGGCTTACCATGCTTCCGTTATTCAGCACGAAGGATCACATGCCCATGCTGCAGAGCAACTGGGGGCGGGTAGGGTATTATTCGGCTTACAGGTTTGGCGGCGCTATCCAACGAGGAGCGCCAGTGAATTCGAGATAGAATGGAATGTGGCTACTAGAGCTGTCGATTTTGTAACTACAAAGTTAGGTTTTGCAGCCACGTTTGCACACCCTATAGACCCATCGGATCATGACATGTATAGCATCTATGACCTAGGCTATTCTGGTATCGAGGAACTGGGCAGTAGGATAACCGAGCATAATAATATAAACCCAAAGAGCATACCTCTACCTCTAGGTTATCGCAACCGAAGAAAGGTTTACGCACCATTGTTGGGGCGAATTATTCCAAGATTTTGAAGTGTTTCTTAAGCTTGAGTACCTGGAAAGCTCGAGCCAACACCCAGCCTTATTAATTATCGCAAGCTTCCAGAACTAAATATTATCGGAACTCAGGGTCAAGCTCTTGCCCAAAAGTGTATCTCCAGTCATTAGCAAGGCGCGACTCGGTTGTGGTATCCACATGTAGGGCACGGAAACGTGGGTGATCAGGGACGACGGTTCTTGCGAAATCTTCATCGTCCATAAAAAGGAAATATCCGTTAGGGTACCGACTTAGCAGCTCCGCCCAAACAATGGCTTTTTCATTTACGAGGCCATTACCCGGAAGGTCCTGCTCAAGGATATGACCTCTAAGCAAATGACCCACAACAGCTTTATATTTTGCCCAAGTTCTTTCGCGTCGGCTTGTTTGCAAAGCTTTCTTTTCCTCGACCGCCAAGTTTTCATACTCCGTTTTGTCCTCGTCAGGGTTTCTTTCGCTGAGCAGGTCACTGTCTAAGTCTTGGACCAAGGGGCTGTCACTCGTACTCTCGGTAAATTCAGGGTTATACATATCAGGATAGGCTACGTGCGAGCGGTCATCGGATAGGCTCTTCAAGGGACGAGTTGACACTCCGCCCCCTACCTCGACCCTAACTCGCAATCGGCTCTTTGCCGCACGCAATAGCGGCACCCAGGCAGGTCGGAGTAAAGACTCTCCCGCGTCATCCGTATTGCCTCGCACACGATCCCAATCAGGCACAATAGCTATAAATTTATCGCTCACAATTGATGCTTGAGCTCTCGACAAATCGTCTGCGAAATAAAAATCGTCGAGTTCTTTAAGTTCTTCAAAGTCAAAGAGCTTTGAGGCTTCTTCAAAAATTGACGCCTCTAATTCTAAAAGTGCCTCAAGCGACTTTAGGGCGAACTTTTTTTCTCGGGCTACGAGATCATCATAATACTCAGGCGGTACCTTCTCCGGAGTAACTGTGACATTAGGACTTTTCGCTTGTTCAGCTGCGGCTTTGGCGGCAAGTCGATTCTTCTCCCGTTCAACGGTGTCCTGGCACGCTAATTCGATTTCAAGACTCAATGAAAAGGCTTCTGGATTGTAGGGGTCATCAAAATCCGGGCAAGCCGTTCTATCCAGGATGTTATCGAGCTCGAGCGGGCTTCGCTCTTGAGAGAGGGCCTCCGGAAACATATTACTATTATAACACTATATGATCAACAAGTAAAGCCACTATTTAAATTTCTGTCATGCATGTACTATCAGTAGCTGCAAGTTTTGCAACTGCCCAGCTCGTCAGTTCCGGTATGTTCTCAATCTTCGGCTCAAAGCTCGAGAGTTTTGTAAGTGGCACCCAACGATACGTACTATATTCATTGCTAAGCATGATGGTGCCCGACTGAAACAAGCCAGCAATATGTGGAAGGACCACACTGTTGCCGTCTTTTTTTCGAAAAAGCAGATTGTAACTCTCATGTGGCAGTACCTTCACTTTTGTGCCTTCGCCAATCTCTTCGTCCTTTTCTCGCTTCATGCCTGCAAGCAGGCTCTTATCGGTAGTTTCCATTTTGCCGCCAATAAAGGAATAGACGCCATCATAATCGGCCTCGCCTCTTCGCTGAGCTAGCAGCACAGCTTTTCGGTCCGCAGATAGAATGATGAGTTTTTGACAGTATTGGAAAGATAGATTTGATGACATATTATTTTTATCGCAAACAGCCGCCGAGCGGACTAGCTCCAACTTCAGCAGCTTCAAGGGCATCCAAGAGTAGAAATGCCTTAAATTTCCAAGCATCACCTCTTCTGTTGATAGTAGCTATACTCAAACTTTTCGTCATAGTGCCATAGGGTAATTAGTATTACAATTCACTATACCTGCTTCAAACATAGCTATACAAGCAAAGTTCTAAAACTAGACTCTTTTGGGTTATTACACTGAAGCTCTCAGCGGGCCATAACACTACTTCAGGAGTAGAGGGTCGTATATCAAATCAATCACTGGGCTTACTATTTCTATGTAATCGACGGCTTAAACTTCAAGTTTGCGATGCAGCGTCTGTGTATATTAGACCAAGACTTTTTCCATCAAACTCCCTAGTTCGTCTATAAAGGCAGCGACCGTGTTTTCCGACAAGGCATTTATTATTTGCAGTGTTTGTAAGTATCCGCTGACTTGCTCTGATGCTCGTTTTAATTCGTTTTGATTAGGTTCCTGCTTACGATATTCTTGCGCGAAGGCTATAGTGCTCCTCTTGAGGCTATTAACAACGTCACTATTGGCATCTGACGAGCCAATGATGCCTGCTCCTGCGCCCTCCATGTGCATGACACTAATCTGCATAATCTTTTCAAGAAAGTGCTCCAAGCGAAAGGTGTCAGACATAAACTAAGTGTAACAAAAAAATGCTGAGCGACTCCATATTTACAACAGCCCCTAGCTTACCTAATCGACCTGGTAGTCCCAACCCGGCTGCCATTGTTTAGTAACGCGCCAGTCTTCGGCAAATGCCTCCTCCCAGCTTTTACCTCGTAGCACAACATCAAGCGCGAGCTGTGGCGCTTTATGAGCAACAATTGCTACGTTTTTCCCGTCATAGTTTTGCTTCAAGAACGCCAGAAAGTCGATCACCCGCGCCTTAACATCTTCATAGGACTCACCACCACCCTGGAAGCTTTCGTTTATGGCTTTCTTTTGCATCGGCTCAACAATATTGGATGGTTTCCCGTTAAAATCACCGTAGTTGCATTCGCGCAGGCGGGCATCAATAACGATAGGTATGTTATCCTCGAATGTGAGCCTTGTAGAAGCCACTGCTCTTTTTAGATCCGAGCAGTACACAACGCTGAACTTTCTAACATCTATTTTGTCTCTCAAGGCGATAGACTGCCGTACACCTAAAGCTGAAAGTTCGACATCAGAGCTGCCTGACGAAATATTCTTTTCATTATCGGTTGTCGTACCGTGCACAAAATATGTAATAGAAATAGCCATCGCTTTTATAAGTGTAACAAAAAAAAGGCTCCTGGAGAGTCCTAGACGGTATCGAGCAACTTCAGGAGCTCTTCCACATTCGGAAATAGTTGCACCTGTTTCATCTCTTCCGTAGTAAAGAATCGCAGCTCCCGGCATTCGTCAGATGGCGTGAAGTCGAGATTATTTAGCTTTATCTCATAAATAACATTCGCCATGTAGTATTCGGAGTTAAGACGCTTGCAAGACACAAAGTATTTAGGAGATGGTGCTACGTAAGTGACGGTTAGCCCGGTCTCTTCGCTAATCTCACGCTTTAGACAAGCTATCGGATCTTCATTGTGATCTAACCCACCTCCGAGCATCTCCCACATGCCGTTATCTTCGAGGCTCAGAAGAATGCGGTGTTTAGCATCAATGACAATGCCTTTGATGCTAACTCGATAGTAATTTTCGTCGGACATGCCAATATAATACCAAACAAACAACACTTCTGGAGAAGTGCCTAAGGATAAGCAAAATTGGAGGCCCTTTTGCGCGAACTCTCGAATGAACTGAGGCTAGTATTCCAGTTTAAGCCCAGTTTTACTTGCAAGTTGCTCTATCCATCTTTCGAGCCTCGCAAACTGCGCATCGCGAGCAGTATTATCTGTTTCGATATCGTCTAGTCGTTCAGGAAAGTGGTCCAGCCTGTTCAAGAGTTTGTCATGACTAGCCTTAAGGTCGGCATATCGTGTCTTACGCTTACGAGTTCTTGATGCGTACTTTGTGCAAACTGAGAAATAATCTCAGATAAGTCATCAACTGCCTTGTCGATCTTTTTGTCTAAACTTTCGAGTGTAACTGCATTTGCGATGTTGCCATTGTAGCTTAGTATGATTTCCTAGCGCAATGAGTGCATGACTCATTATAGGGTTCGAGAGTTTACATTGTGGGTATTTCTTGGAGGCTTTTATGCGAGTTTTCTGAAAGTTATCAGATAAGCAAGGGATGTATTACGGGTACTTTCGGACATAGGCTGATAATAACACTTCTGAGATGAATCGACGCAACCAGCTCTTTGGAATCGTAACCTGAAATTATGTTGTACGAAATACTTGGAGGGCTGTGTGCGAAACTATTGCAACCAGGCTACAGAAGGGCCCTCAGGTAGTTATAGCTTCAATGACTTGACAATTGTGCATACAATACATACACTGTATACATGAGTAATATCCAGTACACCATACGTAATATCCCGCCCGCCGTTGATGGAGTAATTCGAAAACGAGCTAAACAAACTGGTAAGTCATTTAATCAAACCGTAGTAGAGTTGCTGACCCTACAAACCTTTGGTACCTCTCAGCCTCCTGTTGACGATTCTTTTAGTTGGCTTTACGGCAAAAATACGTTGGATACGTCTTTCGATGATACTATCAAAAAACTATCTGCGGTCGACGAAAAGCTTTGGTCATGAAATTCATTCTTGACACTAGCGCTTATTCTGAATTTAATCGTGGAAATGAAAAATTGAAGCAGTGGTTCCAAAGTGACCACGAGATTATCGTACCCCTAATTGTTGTAGGTGAGCTACGCGCAGGCTTTGCAGCTGGGGATAGGAGGGATGACAATGAGCAGCTTCTACAGAGATTCCTCGACAGCCCCAATGTGCATACAGTAACCATTACGGACGCCTCTACTCATTTATTTGCCCAGACCTATCTCATGTTACGACGAGCAGGAACGCCTGTTGGCACGAATGATCTATGGATAGCAGCGATATCGGTTGAGCATCAATGCCCTCTGCTGACTGTCGATAGTGACTTTTCACGGATTAAAGCGCTCAAATTACTGGAGTTGCAGTAGTTTTACTTGAGGGAGATGCGTAATCAAGCAAAAACGACCCGAAGGTCGTTTAAACGTAAGCGTTATGGAGGTGCAGCGAGACGGTAATTTACACTTTTTGATAGACGAGATGCAACGATGGCGAACTATCATCAGTAGTGAGTATGCAGCAGCTAGAGCCAGGAGAACGGTCTATCATCAGTAGCTATGTTCCCGTGAGATTAGCACTGACTAATATTAGTAATTTAACAGCTGCTAATAATGGCTAACAGTGGTTAATAGCTTCTCGTACAAATAAGCGCATATAAGAATCAAGTTTCTGAACCCTGTTATTGCATTACACAACGTAAACAACGAATCTCTCGTATATATAAGATTTAAGCCCAGTCAGGCACATAGCGAGCATGACGGCGAGAGCTTGAGTCAGGGTCATAAGGTCGAATGACACCACGTTCTACTGCCTCATTTATCCACCTAGATGCTACCGTTGATGAGAGCGTCCCTTCTCCAAATCGCGACCTAAGCGATTCGTTGGTCATTGACTGACCCTTAACGTGCTGTAGGCAGCAGTGCACAGATAATTTACACTCCCTAATCACAGAAATGGAACGTTGGAGGGGTATTATCGGTGATATTTACCTTGCCAGCAAACATGATAGACCACGCTTTTAGGGTTGATATATTCCTTGTGAGGTCAACATCATAGCTATCCGTACAGTTGACTATGAGAACCTATTAGCGCAAAGATAACTATCGTATCTCCGTCCATTAGATATAATGCTCGGATATCGCCACTTACACTCATACTCCAGTAACCTTTGTATTCACCTTTGAGCGGATGAACCTTTAGCATGGGTAACGTAGGGTCTACGGCAAATAACTGTACTCGTTCATCGAACTGAAGCTGTAGCTTATGCGGTAATTTCTTATATTGTTTTTTAAACTTAGGCAAATAGCGAATAGTCATGGTCTACTTTTTAAGGTCAGCTAGAAACTCTTCTACACTATCAAACTCTTTGCTTGCCTCGCCACTTTTGAGTTCGGCTTCTACTTCCGCAATCAACTTTTCTAATTTAGGCGTCATTTGCTCAGGGGCATACAGCTCAATACGACGAGTTGCTGCTACTTGACGCAAGTAAGCGTTTACTAACGTGCTAAGAGTAAGTCCCGCACTGTTAGCAACCTCTTGGGCGGAGGTCTTCACGTCTTTATCAACTTTAACACTTATGACTGTATTCATACTACAGAGTATATTCTCTGTAGTTTATTATGTCAACTTCCTCAAGTAAGAAGGACTTCTGAAGGGGTCTTTTACAAAATGGTTATGCTCGAGGCTCGTCATACAATCAGTCGCTGCTAAAACTGGCGCTAGCTAACTGCGGCAATAATACTATCGACTACTGCACTGAGTGGCTGGGTTGCATCTATCATCGTGACCCCGCGTTCGCGGTATGCTTCTTCTGAAGACTTATGCCAACTCAATATTGCCTTTTTCTCGTGCGGGGCAAATCCAAACTCTCCAGAGTCTCGGTTGTCCATTCTGTGTTTTAGAGTAGGCTCATCAAGATACAAATAGATGACTTGGTCGAATAAGTCTAAGACTGCTTCGTCATTTTGAGTAGTGCCACAAAGAAAAATAGGCTTATCTTTAGCGTTCGCCTTGATCCGTTCCACATGCTTGCGGTCCAGCATATAATTGTTCTGTTCATGCCATGCTTTAGTGCGAGCCGCAGCCGTGCCTAGCCACTCACTTCATTTACCAGTAGCTTTGTTGAGTAGTGAGCAATACCTTCGCCTACGTCGTAGGCCTCATAGCCAAGTCGTTTCAATGCATCGCACGAGCTTGTCTTACCGGCTGTCTCAATCCCTGTTAGGTAAATTAAGAGGCATGTCTGTATTGTAACAAACAAAAAACTCCTCAAAACAGAGGAGCGTTAACCAAAGTGTAAACTTGGAGGGCCAGCGTATACTTTCCTGAAACCCCAGATATCCACCAGCCTCTTTGAAGATTTGCAGTTACTCTAACCCCAGTTCGACATAAGCACCTCCTTTAATCTGTTCCGTGTACTAGGGCGTTAGCCCTGGTACACTTTTGTTTGTAAGAACAAAACAAACAAAGGAGATGCATATATGGAACTAGTATCTTT
>Ga0247666_1000167_pt1 | contig 27490 bp, 36 predicted proteins | sample CNK07_metaG_FD_183025 | JGI IMG/M metagenome (GOLD analysis project Ga0247666, IMG submission 183025) | Soil microbial communities from Purdue University Martell Research Forest, Indiana, United States - CNK07 | ecosystem: Environmental > Terrestrial > Soil > Temperate forest > Bulk soil...
TGGCACCGGCGCCGGAATGGGCGCCGGATGAGCTTTGGCCTTGCGGAACCGAGTGCCGAGGGCGTTGCGCATGTCATTGACGTGCGGCGCCAGCTCGGCGGTCTCGGGACGCTTGGCCAGACGGCGCGCCAGGGCATAGGTGGTGAGCGCATCGCTCCCCGCCGTGTTCCTGGCCGCCGTCACGCTGTGACGGATGAACTGCGCCAGCGCATCCAACTCGTCCGCCACCGGCCCATAAGCCTCGGCGAAACTCATCAGATCGCGGATCTGCGCCGGATCGACGCCGCCTCCGCGGACGAGCGCAGTGCTGTTCTTCACTGCCATCGCCGCCAGCTCGATGAATTGCTGGGGCAGCGATGCGGCAGTGATGAGGCTGCGGTTGGCGCTCGTTGACGCTGGAATCACAAAATTGGGTATCAGTTGCCGCATGGCGCGAATCTCATCGACGCGCGCCTGCGCGCTATCCGTATGCGACTGCGAAACTTCATTCACTGTGGACACGTGGTCCTCCTTTTCTTTCTTGTCAACTGCTGTGGTTAGAGCGCACAGTGGAGACATAAGGCGGAGCACGGCCTCTGAAGATTTGCCTTGCTGCCTCGGCTGCGGTGCTGCGAATGAACCGCATGCGCCGAGCGGAAATGAACCGAATACGGTGACGCCTGCCAGTCAACGTTCTTTGGACGGAGCGCGACGAAATCAGCAACGGAGCGATGAACGCTTTCCCGGAGTCTCCGGTGGGCTCGGACTCGTCTGACCGATCGATGGAAATCGCGCCGCGTCTGGCGGAATCGAGCAACTGGCTGGATGCCTGGTCCAGACGGTCGGAGAGTTCCGCCATCCGCGCCGCACTGTCGATCCAGCGTGCCGTGGTATCGATCAGACGTCCCGGAACCTCGGCGGCCCCTTCCGGCGCCCGCGACGCATCATTGACCGTGTCGCGCAAACCGTGAACGGCACGCTCCAACTGTGCCGCCGCCCGAGAGAGCCAGCTCGAAACGCGCTGATACTCACGCGATGCCCTGACAGGACGCTCCGTAGCGAAGGTCTCCGAGGCCTCGATGACACGGCGTGAGGAGTCGAGCAGCCGCATCGACGAATCGATGGCCCGCTGCGTCCTCCGAAGCGGCCGGCGCCACGGCTGCCGCTGTTTCCGGCTCAATCCGCGCGAGGTCCCACCGGCGCGCCACGAATCATCCGCGGCCGCTCTCGCTGTGTTTCTGTAGCTTGTGACTTTCATACTCTTACTTAGACGCAGCCAGGTGGCCGAAAAAGGGGGTCATTTTGTAAAACATCAGCTACAGCCACGAATATCCATCAATATGCAGAGAGGTTGGAAAGACGACTTTTCAGGCGTCGACTCAGAGGAAGACAATGTCGCGTTCTATCGCGATGGGGAGAATCGAGACATCGATTCGGTCGATCGAGACATCAAGGTCGAGAATCTCGACATCGCAGTGAAAAATCGAGACATCGATGTGGAAAATCGAGAGATCGCAGTGGAAGAACTTCGACATCGCAGTGGAAAACCGAGACATCGCAGTGGAAGACCGAGACATCGCAGTGGAAAACCGAGCCCCTCGCTGTGGAAAACTGAGACATCGCAGTGGAAAACTGAGACATCGCAGTGGAAGACCGAGAACATCGAAGCGGAAAACCGAGACATCGCGGTGAGGAACCGAGACATCGAAGCAGAAAACCGAGACATCGATGTGGAAAACCGAGACATCGATGCGGAAAATCGAGGCATCGTTGTGGAAAACCGAGACATCGATGTGGAAAACTTGGACATCGGTGTTCGAAATCTGGACATCGATATGGTCGATCATCACATCGATGCCTCAAATCTCGTCGTCGATGACGCGGACCTTGATGGCGTGCAGCCACTGCTCCTGTGTGCCTTCCTAGGAGGCTACATGCACGTGGTGACCGGGACGCTCGCACTCGCGGCGTCAGGCGCCGCCGCGCATGATCCTGGTTACGCGATTGAGGAATGACGAACCCTCGAGCCAAACCGGGAGAAGGGTCACGACGGCGATGATCGCAGCCGCTGGAAACAGAAACAGAAGGTCGCCAGTGATTCCTCGGGAGAAGAGGGTTCCGACCAGCATCATGGCCAGAAGCGACGCGGGAAAGACCCACCAGAGTCGAGGATACGTCACCCTGATATGCAAGTCGCAACCGCCATCTTCATTGGCCACCACGTATCCGTCAATGACCGGACGCAGAGAGCTATGAATGGCGTTCGGATACGAGCGCACGACGAAGGAGTTGACTCCATCGAACTCGCCGTTGAAGCGCCCGTCGAATAGGACGAACCCCTTTGGTCGCTCACGGCCCGCGGCGAAGAACGACTCCAGTTGCATCCTGACGACGTCGATCGACCGGCTCACACGAAGAGCCGCGTCGAACGTCGGCAGCCGTCGTTCCACGATTACGATCACTGGACTTTGCATTGTTCGAGGCGGCTAATCCGCATTTCTCGCACCATTCAGGGTTGAGTGACATCGGGATGATCGTCCAAACCAAGATTGGTGTCATCCTGAGACCGCCGGAGCCGCCCGCTCGAATCGCGATGCTTACGCAGCGCGTGCTCGGCGGCGCAGGACGTCGAAGGATCTCAAACTTCGCAGATCGTGTTCGTCCAGCGCGAGCGACCGTGATTCAAAGACCGCTTGAACGAGATCTTCGCATTTTGAGATCCTTCGCCGTCCTGCGGCGCCGAGGATGATCTGCGCGAGAGCAACGTGGTGCGCGGGCGCCTCCGGCAGGCTCAGGATGACACGTCACGTTTTGAGCGCACCGCCAACGCCTCCCGGAGTTCAGGATGGCAACAAGCGCGTCACGCAATGCCCATTCGCACTGCTCGCACCTTGCAGCAAAGCGCGGCCGCGCGCGGAGCAGCGATCAAACAACGACGACGAGGCCCAGCGCGGCGGCGGCTTGCCTGCGGTTTTGCGGATCGCTCTCTGCAAAGATGACAACGCCCTTGACGGTCGCTCCCGCCTTCTCTGCGTACCACCGGTAGACCAATGCTTGACCGATCAGCTCGGGTGTCAAGAAAACTTTTGCCTCGCAAAGGTAGATTTCACGACCCTTCAACGGAAAGCGGGTGGCCGTTTGCTGCCCCGACTCCTCTTTTCCGGTCTCACCGCTGTCAGGAAACCAGATGGCGTCAGCGTAAAGGCCTTCAAGGCAGTACTCCCAGACAATCGTGCCTCTCCCGCCGTGCTCGGTGTGCCACCAGCGTCGAATCAGAGCTTGCTCGCGCGGATTCCCGTTCGACACGGACGCACGGAGGAAGTCGCTCATGCGGTTTTAGTCAATCGGCGTGATCCGGCAGCGGCTAACGCGATACTTCCAAATGGTGTCGACAGGCTGCGTATTCAGCGTTGCTGGCTCGTACTTCCATTTCGAAAGAGCGGCAATGGCGGCGTCAGCGCACGCGGAGGACGCGCCTTCCACGATTTTGGCGTCGCGAACGGAACCGGCCTTGGTGATTACGGCCTCGAGAACGATTGGCGCGCAGTTGCGTGGATGGCTGCACTCTGGCTCAACGCGTTGCAGCAGAACGGGTCGCTTCACGATTCCAGCAACACGGCTGGCTTGAATAGCCGGCGACGAGACCATGATTGCGAGGCACAGGATTGGAAGGATTCGCATATTGTGCTCGGCTAATGGATCAGCCCGCAGCCGCGCCTACCGCACGCGAAAGAATACCGCACTCGCAGGAGGCGCGTTGCCCTTGGCGCCGGCTGCGGCGCGAAGTTAGCCGGCTGCGACGGTGAACGTGCAGGCGCCGTGCCCCTGCTCTGCGAACACGACGATGTTGTACTCGCCAGGGATGAGACGCTGCGCTGGCGTGCGCTCGCGGTAGCCGGCCGGAAGTACTCCGTACGTGACCGAAGCGACTGGAGGATGCCGCGGACCGTTCTCGTCCAGCTCGCGATCATGCCGTTCCTGAAGCTGCGCGAGCATTGCGACGATCTCCGGAGGGGCCTGATCCACCGGCCACGATTGAAGCGACCCGCCGGTGACGGGAACTTCCTCGTACTCCCCGGCAATAATGTCCCAAAGCGTTTCCTCGGCGGCATTGGTAACGAGAAGCATTTCGATGGAGAGCGGCCATTCGAAATGGAAGACGATCTCGCCGCTGGTGGAAACGGATATGTTGACTTCGCGGAACATAGTCAGGTGTCTCTGTGACCTTTGTGCCTCTGTGGTGACCGGTTTTCCAAATTGACCTGCGACCAAAGTTAGACTTCGTCGTCCCAGGGAGGTGCCGGCAGCGCGCGGAGAGCGGATTCGTATCGTTCCTGGTCGTATTCGCGTTGGAGCTTCATCATGTCGAACATCTCCGCCGCAAGTACCGCGGCCATGTGCTCGACGGCCTGAGCCTCGGACAAGCCCAGGCTCTGGAGGCGCTCATACGTTGCCTTCGCCTCGGGTGGATCGCCGCCCTTCACCTGAGCGCGTACGGTCTCCCGCATAACCTGGCCGACCCGTGCTCCATCCGTGCGTGACTTCTTCATCAGTGTCTGGCGGACCCGATCTCACTACCTTCGAACCGCACGCGAAATAGTACCGCACCGGCGATGCAGCAAGTTGCCCAAATTAGCGCTGTCACGGGCGGCTTGCCAGCGCACCGATCACGAGAATCATTAGGGCAAGCATTGCGAGCGCAGATCTCGACAGGGTCGGAATGTCTGTGACATAGATGATGGCGTTTGAAAACGTCGCCGCCGGCTGAAATTGCGGATAGAACACGATGCTTGCAGTACCCGGAGCATGTGCCGGCGTCACCACCTCGAGTACGGTGTCTGAAAAGACCCAAATCTGCGCGTTAACGCCGTCAATCGTCACGCGAGCTAGGGGGCAATCCGGGAAAAAACAAAAAGGTGTCTCGAAATACTGCCCGTTGATCCTTATGTGGTCACCACCCTTGGTATGGACGATGGTAGGCGTGACGTAGTCGAACCGCACTTGCTGGCCCGAAGCAGTTGCCCCAAACAACAGGGCCGCGAGAATGACTGAAAAGCTGGTGAATCGGAATCGCCTCGCCATCAGAGCCGCCTAACGGTCTGCGCTTCAGCCGCGCAGGCCGCACGCCGGATCGTAGCATCTACGCTGAACAACTGAACGGGCTGCGTCGGCTGCAAGCGAGACTTAGACCGCCCCACCGGAAACGCGCAACCACTGAGCTCGGTCGCTGAATTGAACGGTAGCTTCAGGATCAACGTCCACATCAGCAAAATCGTCGATCTGCACAAAGCTTGTCGCGATGACCTCGCCCGCGGTCGTCCGAGCTTCGAGGTCGAGGTTGGTGTCCAGTCTTCTCTGATGTCTCGCTTCGGTCGCTGCAGTGATGCTGGGTCTGACCTCGGCATACCTCGCGCTCGGGTGAAACGGCCCAAACGCTACCCCCATGCCGTCGTCGAAGCCGTCGAGCGATACGTGGCCGATCAATTGGCCGCTGGCGTAAATCTCGATCATCGGCATTCGGCGGCCTAGCAGATCTGCGTTCACCTGCGCGAACCGCGACGCGCTGAGTATAGCGCTCGCAATGCAGCCCGCGGAGCGCTTCGTATCAGGTGCAACCGTTAGTTGACGCGCACGCCAATTGCCGTGCCCACAGGAAATCGCTTCTTCAGCTCCGACTTGGATGGGCCCTCTGCGAACCCTAGACAAACCCATGACTCGCGCGTGGCGAGCTTGTCCGCAAACTCGACGGCACCGATGGTCAGCGGTGGCTCTGTTTCGACGGTGTCGCCGATTCGGACTGTACCCGCTTCCACCTGGCCTGTCAGAAACGCGCCGCGCCGAGTGATCTCGATGTAACCCTGAACTCTGAATGTGGCTGCCATTCGTGCGCGCTAACAGCCCCAAACTCACGGGCTTGGAGCCGCAACGCGAGATGGTACCGCACGCTGGACGGAGCAAGGTGCGGCACAACGTCCGTTGCAGCGCCGAATCAGGCGCCGGCTTCACCGCACGTCGATGTGCACGGAAAGGTTGAACACGACGTCTACCGGTTGCCCCCTGCGTGTTCCTGGCTGGAAACGCCACTGCAGCAAGGCGTTTGCGTACGCGGGCCCCAGACGAGGGGAGGTGCCGTCACGAAGTACTTTGACGTCGCGCGCACGACCCGACTTGCTGATCACCATTTCGAGGATCAGTGGGCCAGCGACTTTCATGCGGGATGGAAGGGGCGGGTCAACCCGCTTAATGATGATTGGTGCCGTCACATCGTTACTAGTTCGGATCGGCGCTGGCGGAATGAACGCCACTGGCACGGCCGTGTTGGTGCTTGATCGTGTGCGCGCTACGTGGCCGCCGAGTAACGGGGATTTCTGCTCGCGAGAACAAGCGACGAGCATGAGAACCCATACAGCCGTGAACACCCGCCTGCGCATTTTCGAAGACCGATAGGACGCGATGATGACACGGCCAGCAAGTTGCGGCCCCTCGTCCGGTGGAGCGACGAGTCAGCCAGGCCATTGGCTGATTCCGGGAGGGCTAACGAACTGAGGAACGGATTGGCTGTGTGTCGCGCCGGTGATCTTCAGCGTTGTTCTTCCAGGAACGCAAATACGGCAGCGCCATTCCGGCCCGAGGGCTTCGCTGTCATCGTGTGGCAGTCGCTCTCCAGGAGCACCCGCTCTCCGGCGGCGACCCGCTCGTCGTCAACGGTTACCTGAACACGGTGCACGCCCCGCTGCGGGAAGAGGCGCAGCACATAAGGCCGGGGAGCCGCGGCATCGTGGGTGATCGATCTGGCGTCGAACTCGAGCTCTTCGGCCGGCCCACCTACCCGAGCCTCGATCATCGCCGCGTAGCGCTTGCCATCGTCCGCGTACTCGCTTCCGTTCCAGCGAAGGATGTGAGGACTTCCCCTCACCCCGCACTCTCCTGCACCGCCCACAAGACCGGTGATGATCTCTGGAATGCCGTCGCCATCCAGGTCCGCGACGTTTTGGGGCATGGCGAGAGCGTCGGCAATTTGCTCCAGCTTTCCCTCGACGACGCGCACAGTGACGCCCGACGGCGGATGCTTGAGGTGGAGCTGCACGGCAATGTCTTTCGGATCGACAAGACGGATGAACGACAGCTCGATCGCCCCGGCCTCGAGACGCATTCGATCGAGGACCACACCGCGGCCCCTCGCGGCATCGGGAAGTCGGACGAGCAACAGCTCACCGTCGTCGCTGAAGTTTCCGTTGTCGATGCCGGCGACGACGAGACGCGGACGACCACTCTTGTAGCTGCTGTAAACCGCCGCACAGGCAAGGTCTTTGCCGGCGAGCGGCCGGATGCGATTCATCAGCGTTACGTCCTGCGCAATCAGAGGAAACGCCAACAGAAGGAGGAAGGCGCATTGGCGGAAGATCGGGGCGGGACGTCTCCATGCGGTTTTCATCGTGCAAGCCTCTGTCTTAACGTCTCCAAGTGAGCGCTTTCGGCCCACGCGAAGAAGTGAGAGCAAGCATATCAATCGCGCGCGAATTCACGTACTCGCGAGTAACACGCGGCCACGCGGCAAGGTGTCGTGTCCGCTGCGATCGCTATTTGCGCGCCGGTTGGGGCACTTCTTCGAACGGTACGCGGATCACATTCCCCGCTTCGACAACCACACCGTATCTGCCAGGGGAGATTACGGCTGCTCGCGTGCCGTCCAGCACGACGAGGTATGGCTTATTGGACATGTCACGGGTCGGGAGTTCTTTGATGTACCGCGGAACGAGATACGTGGCAAGGTGATCAACGTTGCCGTCGAGTGGTGGGTATCGGCCCTCGGCCGTTCGATAACTCTCCAGGGCCGTCGAGATGCTACGGCAATCTGCCACCGTCCGCTTTGCCTTGCTTCGCGCCCCAGCATCGAAGAGTGATTGGATCGCGGTGGCGAACGCGAACCCGAGGACGATGCCGAGCAGGAGTGTTCCAAGGACCTTCATTGTTTTCCGAATTTGCCGGCGCCCTTTTGCACTTCGATCTTCGTCCCGTCAACGAAGAAGAGTTGGACCGGGCTCCCATGAAAAGGAAAAGTGAACGAACCGCCCGCAGTTGGCTGGCCGGCCTTTTCGAGTAGTAATTGGTGCCCGCCCGGACGGATCACCGTTCTTGCAAAATCGATCTTCAACGCAACAACATGGATGGCCGGTGAATCTCCGTACATTTTCTTGAGCACCGCTTCGAACAGGCCGCCGTGCGTTTCAAGGTACTGCAGTTCGCCGATCTTCTTGCCGTCGAGGAGGACACTTCCCCCGGCGTATGAGTCTGGTGCAGCGATGACGATCCCGTTCTCGATGCGGCGTTCGCCGGAGCAAGCGATCGTTGCGAGCAGTGCCAGAAACGAAATTCGGAAGTATCGAGTCATGGATGGAGTTGCGACGGCCAACAGGCCAAGACCACCGGCGCGGACCCCCAGACGAAATGGTACCGCACCGGGGACGCAGCAACGCGTGGCTCGACGTCCGCTTCGTCGTCGAGTTGGGGGCTCGCCTCGCTAACGGCGTTTGGCCACTGACCCCTGCATCTCTTTGACCGTTTCAGCAGAAGTGAAGACTGCGGTTATCGCAACATCGCACGTAGAGGGTTCCTTATCACTACTCTCGATAGAAAAGAGAGCCCGGCACTGCGCCGGGCTCTTTTTGTCTGAGGTTCGTGCCCCCAACGAAACCAAGCTCACGGGGCCTAGTGGCCTTAGAGGAAGGGACGGAGACACAGTGGCTGCAACGACCTTCTCATCGGTAACGCCAAGCGCGTGATCGCCGTTCGAGACTTAGCGGAACCGTTGACAATCCGATCACTCGAGCAGGCTGATCGAAGAGCCCTCCACATCCAACCAAAACGTGGATCGGAGTTTGAAAAGAAAGCGTGGCATGACCGATTACGTTCATGAGTTCACCCATACCGTTCCGCGCCGCCTCGGCGGCGAGTATCGGATCCGGGCAGCCACGGAGCGGCGGGGAAACATCTGGATCGGATGGCTCGAGTTCTTCTCGCCACAAGACGGATCGATCCTCAGGACGGATGAGGAGACATCGCAGCCAACGCGCGGCGACGTGGTGTATTGGGCGTCGGGTCTCGAGCCGGTCTACCTGGAAGGGGCTCTCCAGCGCGCGCGGTAGTGATGAGCTCTCGCCGAGGGTGTTGGAAACCTGGCGCGTTCCCAGACGTCAGAGAAGGGTATGCCCGACCTCACTTCGCGCTCCCTGATCGTCCTGAAGGGCCTGCTCTTTGGCCTGATCGTTGTCTTTTCCGGCGGCTTACTCATTCTCGACGCGCCGCGACTTCGTACTGCTCTGCTTGTCACCGTTCTGGCGTGGTCATCAGCCCGGCTCTACTACTTTCTGTTCTACGTGGTGGAGCGTTATGTCGATCCGTCGCTGAGGTACGCGGGTCTCGTTGCTCTGATCAGGTCGTTCCTGGCGTCAAGGAGTGCATCAGCAAGTGCCGGCTCCAGGCGCAGTGCCGATCCTTAGTCACCGTTTCGGTTCTTCGTAGAGTCCGAACTCGTTGCCGGCAGGATCAGTAAAGGCGGCAAACGCCCCCATGTTCTGCCCAATCTCCATGCGTGGCGTGACGACATTGCCGCCGGCGCTCTCGATTCGTTTCAGCGTTTCCGTGATGCTGTCGACCATGATGTAGGTTCGGGTACGTTCATCGGGCGTCCGGTCGCTCTCCTTGACCCATGTTCCGCTCACGCACCCCGTGTCATCAAAAGCCAGGTTTCCGTCTCCGCGTTCGCGAACCTTCCAGTCGAAGATGTCCGCGTAGAAACGCGCAGAATCCTCGGCGCGATTCGCGGGGATTTCGAGGTAACAGATCTTTCCATGCGGCATCAGAGCACCTCCGGTAGTATTTGGGACCAGGTATTCTCTCGGGGCGCTTCTACCGATTCGGTTTGAACACGGCGTCGAGAATGTCTGCCATCCGCGCCTGATCGAACGTCGCAGGCCTCGTGATCAGCACGAATAAGCCGGGTCCGGTGGGCTTCCGATCGCGTGAATGCGGTCGTTACGTGTACGTCCTTGCCTGATGGCACCGTCCGCGCGTCGAGGGCAATTCCGGCGTCGAGGTGCTCGAGTGCGGGCTCCCCCTTGTACGTTTTTGAGAACCAGTTCTTCACGAATACGGGAACATCCTTCACCGAGCGCACCGCGATGATCAGTCGCGTCTGGTTCGGTTTCCCTTGATTCCAATAGAACTGGTAAATGCAGCTCGCCTCGCTCGGGAACGGCTCGCTTTCCGTTCCCTCGAGATCGCCGAGAAACCGTTCATCAGCTGCAACGAGGTCCAGAACGGAACCGGGACAACGCAACCCACTTGCCTTGTGAACCGCGCCATCCGCCGCGCGCGACCACCCGGCCCTTGCAGCCGAATCGGAGATTTCCACTTTCGCCGCCGGCAATTGCGGCGCGAACGCAAGGATGTTGATGAGGCCCAGCGCAACAATGTAAGTTCGTGTCATGCAGTTTTCCCTTCACGGAAAGCATATCGCCGTGCCGGCCAACACGCCAATAACGCTTCCTCCTGGAGATGGATGGCCCAACGGTTCGCGCTCCCGCCGCGCAGCCCGCACGCGAAATCGTAGCATCTACGCTGAACTTGCGGCGTGCTGCGCCGAAACGCTCTTGGAGCGGGGCGAGCTGCGGGCCGGAGTCCGCGAGTTGGGCGGCACCGGGCCGATCGCGATTACTTGGTTCCGGCGTCGGTGATTCTGAGGGGCGGCGACGTTGTTTCGTTTCCTGCCAGATCGCGGACTGTCACGACCACCGTGAAATCAACGGGCGTCTTGTCGTTTCTCTCGGTCCAGTCGATTAAGACGACTTGCGCTTGACTGAACACAGCCGGTTCTCTCAAGCCTGCGGGCGGTGTTCCTCGAAGAATGCGCCATGACACACCCAGTTTGTCGACCGGCGTGCGGTCGTCTGACGGCGGCACGGTGAAGCCTACGAAGACTACGGCCTTGTCCGCGCAGGTATCGAATGTATACGAGTCGCCATGTAGGGTTATCGGATCATGACCTCGCACGACTTTTAGAACTCGCAACGCCGGCACTACCGGCGGGTTGCGGTCGACCTTCTGCTCCTCGGGATCGAGCACATGTGGCACGACAATCAGCGGCGAACAAGCAAACAACCTGTCCCAAGTAAGTGCCGCGAGAAGTACCGCTATGACCCGATATTTCATTCGTGTGTCGCCGGACGGACAAGCGCTTCAGCGGCGCGGTCCGCGTCGCGCAAATGGTAACGCACTCGCGATGCGGCCGATTCGCGGGCCGTGTCCGCTGCAAGCGCGAGTTGGGCGGCCATTCAGTACGACGCGGCGCAGTGCCGACACCTGGTTCCGACTGACGGGACATACAATCCTTTAGGAGTCTGGAATGCGAGCTTGCCGCAGTTGGGGCAACGAAACCATCTGAACTGCAGTGTTCCAAGTAAGAGAAACCAGAGCAGCGAGGCAGCTAGAAGCAGTTTGTTGCCGGTCTCGATCGCAGGAATCGCGAGCGCGAAGACGCCAACGATGGTGGTCAGGCCCCAGAGGTTGTGTTTCGTTTCGAGCTTCATGGACGCCCAACGGCTTTGCGCTTCACCCGCACGAACCGCGACGCGAAGAAGTATAGCGCCGCCAAGCGGCAACGACGCGGTTCGTGTCGGAGGAGGAACGCTATTCCGAGAACGCTTGCACTGAGGCAGCTCAAACCAATGATCGTGAGTGTACGAGTCCGAATCACGTGCGCTGGACGCCCAACGTCTCCAGGTGAGCGGCTTCGGCCCACGCGAGAAGTGTGAAAGTAAGCGTATCAGACGTCGAATGCCGCAGCGAATGGGGTCAGGTCTGAAGTATGAAGTGACGGTGCCGAATTGTCATTAAAGGGCAGGTTCCGTGATCCGTCACTTCATACTTCAGACCTGACCCCATTCGCTGCGCACAGCTTACCGTTGCGTGACCCCCCATGGGCGCCTGACTGGTAGATTGCCGAATCTTCAGCCCACGTCTCGGACGGACGGCACAACAGGAGAACAGAGTGATCGTCTGGCTGGGTTACCAAAGCTGAGCGGCTTCGGCCCGCTCCTTGCTCATGCAAGATAGCCTACCAGCGGCGCGGCGGGCCGAAGTCCGCTTGAGCGCCGAGTTGGGCGGCTGGGCCACTCAGACGAGCCACCGATCTCATGCCCTCCAGTCCTTTCTGAGTGAACCCAGAGTCTTGTCGGATCGCGCATCCCGTCCATCGGGAAGTATGAGGTGGACGGCTTCCGGCGGAAGCCCGAACAACTTCGCGACCCAGCGTTCCGCCCTTCCAACACGCCAATCGGCACGTGGAGATCGAAGTCTGAGGTCTTTGTAATTCGTGATCGGTACGTCTGACATAGTGTCACCTCGTTGTCGATGGCGCCCAATGGACCTGCGCTTCAGCGGCGTGGCCCGCGACGCGGAATGGTAACGCACTTGCGACGTGGCGGCGCAGCGGGCCACGTCCGCTGCAAGCGCGAGTTAGCTAGCCAGCATTTTGCGTGCTCGAAAGCCGGATTCAGTGAGTTCGATGATGCCGTAGTCGTACTCGCTAAGCGCTTGGCGTGCCGTGTCATTGGGTTCAGCACCGATGATGTCCAGCGTTGTTACAGGAGGGTCATGCGAATACTCGCCATGATGAAGCTCGATTACCTGGAGTAAGGAAAGCCACGCACCGTCTGATGTAAGGTCGATCGGGTTAGACCAGAGCGTGAGTTCATGCCGACGCGCGCCGTCTTGTTTAGCCCAGACTGCTTCCGATGCTTCGCGGTTCTCCGGGCTCGGCACTACCCACAGGTCGGTTCGCTGAGCGATCTCGTGCAACTTTGGGCCGGTGTGGGGGTCGAAAACCAGCGTCACCACATATTCGATGGGAGATGTCATAGCTGGCTAACGGACCCAAGCTCACCGGCTTGGAGCCGCACGGGAGAGTGTAACGCACTCACGACCCAGCAAGTTGCGGCTCCAAGTCCCGTGCAGCGCCGAGTTAGGCATCTCTGGGCTCTGAGATCACACGCCGAATCGGCCGAACGTTTCGAATTGAGTCAGGAATATGAAAATAGCGGAGTCGCTGACTCTCTGGCGACACGGCGACACCGAGTAAGCCCGTCCGGATCTTGAGAAGAACTGTTCCTGCCACGACCGCACCGTCGAGGGCTTCCAGATAACAGGCGTCTTCTCGTGGGACGACGAAGTTCACCCACTCCACAACGCCGGTGACTTCCGCCCTGCGTATCGTTATTGGACCACTTGGAAGCACGACCATTGGGGCATCAGCAACGTCGACAGGAATCGAGACCGGGGTTGGGCCGTTCGTCTCATTTGGGCCTGCCCACGCGAACGTTACTGCGGCCGTGATTCGATTCACCAGTTCGAGCAAGGTTCGAGGTGACGTCTCGTCAACGATCTCCGTTTTCACCGGCCGATCACCTGAGAGTTCCGAAACCTGCTGGGATGAGAGCTCGTGCTCGGGTATAAGTCGTACTTCTGGACCCGATCTCCACTCGAGATACGAGACTGGGAATTCTTCAAGGTGTGAGATGTCAACAGTCTTGAACTTCGGAAGGTGGCCTTTGACGAACCGCAGGCACTTAACATCATGTGCGGAAGCTTTCCTGACTGCTGGTTCCGTAAACCCTGATGCAGACACAATTGACCTGTCGGTGATCGACGGCATGTCGCTGAACTTCTGACAAAGGCCTTCGACGATTCCTACATGGAGAGGCCGCGCTTCATCTTTGACCTCGGCCGCGATGAGGCCGCTTTCCTTCGCCGTCGCGATGATGATGTCGACATCTCGCTCCGATTCTGAAGCCTCGTCGAGAACCTTCTCCCCTAGAGTCACGGTGATGTCTTCAGTGTTCGCTGTGAGGTAGAGGAAGCCAGTGATGTAATGAATGTCGGTTTCGGACAGCATCGTCGTTTGCGTATGCCTAACGCCCGCGGTTCAGCCGCGCGGGGCCGCGACGCCATAGTAGCGCAATCTGCGGAGCGGCAACGCAGCGGGCCGCGTCGGCTGCGACCGCTGAGTTAGCCGCAGGATGCTATTCGGCGTTGTCGAGGTCCAGCTCTGTAACGCGCCCTTTGTTTAGTGTGACTTCCACTGACAGAAAGGCGCAGTCTCTACAAGCTTTCCATGAAAGCGCCGCTGCGCCAGTTGGATAGCGTTTAAGCGAGTACCCTGGCTTTTGGGCGTACGCCGCGACGATCTGATTCTCGGTGCTTCCGAGCTGGATGCCTTCTTCCGTGCGCAAGGGCGGGAAGTGCCGGAGCGGCGGTGCGGATGACGGGCAAAACTCTGATGGACTTGTGCCAACCCGAACCCCCACGACCTCGGGGTTCCTTGCGTCATGGTCGTCCAGAGTGAAGGAGATGAACATACGCCGATCGACGTAGCAAAGAGTGCTGCCGGAGTTCTGGACTTTGCCAGGACCGTACTGATTAACGATCTGAATGCGATGCCGGTTATTGGGCGCGACGCAAAATGGCCCGAGGCAAACCGCATTTGAATGAGGCGCGGTTGCGAGTAGTACAAAAAGCGCGAGTGCCTTTGGTCTAACGAGCATGTTTCAAGCGGCTAACGTTTTGCCGCTCACCGGCGCCGTGCTTCACATGGCAGGAGCGACGCTCGATGATGATACGCCGAGCACGGCAGCGAACGGCACGGCGTCCGGTGCAGCGGCCGACACCAGTCAGCGGAATTTGTGGGCCTTCCGTTCGGGCACTGTTCCGGTCCAGCCACCGAGGCGGGACGCCCCGATGGCCGCGGGCGAGACGCCCACACTCCCTGGCGCACGGGGCTACCCGACCTCGGCACTCCTTGTGTCAACCTGCTGCGGCCTGATCGTCAACATCGGGCCCGGAGCTGGCTTCAGGACCGGCTTCCTTTTCGCGATCGGCGGACAGGCGTGCCGGTGTGGATAGGTGGCGTCCAGTGCGATGTAAGACGGATCGCGGCGGATGCATTCGGCGGTAATCTCCAATGCTTCCTGAGATTGGCCGAGGCGTTTGCTGGCTTCATCCAGCCGATGCATCGCCAACCTGTGCAACGGTTCCTCACCTTTGTCCTTGCCACAGGCATAGTCGGCGATCGTGACGAGTGCATACGCGGATCGGATTCCAAGGGCACGGAAGTCGTTGATACGTCCATTCGCATGGATCGCGAGGATCGACTGATCGATCCAATCCAGCACGCGGTCCCGAGGATACTGCGATCGTCCGCAAACCTCGGCGGCGTGCATGGTCGCAAGATGTTGGATCGAGGTGATGCCCAGCTCTTCGAGGACATCCACAGCCCCGTCGTCGACGCCCTCGAGGAGGCGCACAGAGAGAACGGCCGCGGTCGTCTGCGCATGATCGCGCGGTTTCTACTGGGCGCGCCTCAGACTCTCCCGCAGGATCGCACACGCTCCTACTGGTCACCCACGACGCCGGCGATGCGGTTCCGGTCGGCTGGAGCGCGGCGTTAGGTGCTCTTATTCCAGTTGGCGCGTTCCGTCGTATAGTAATCAAATCCTTCTTGCCGTTGTTTTTGCATGCGCATGACCAGTCCTGGGAGATCAGGGAAGATGTCATCCACGTCGATCCAATTGCTTTCGAGCGCACGTTTCAAGCGATGCTTGGTTTCCTGCGGAATCACGAGTTTCGTTAGGAGAGTCTTGCCATGATTCTGTTCAACAGCTTCGATGTACCGCTTGTGATCCCAAACCAAGTCATATTCATTGTATGACACGTACGACATGAATAGACTCTTTTGGGCACGAATGCGGTCCTCAATTACGGGTGGTTCGAGCAGGATGAGAAAGCCATCTCGATCCGGTGTGCCAGATTGATCGCTTGGAATAGCTCCCGACGATGAAGTAGCACTTCCATGGTTTGTGCGAGCGACAGGTTTTGACATTTCAATAAGAAAAGACAGCTTATCCCGCTCAGTACACGAATTGAGTGCAGCAATCCGATATCCGCCCTTATCTATTCGGCGACCGAGAAGGGGAGGAAACGGAAACTCGGTGACATTCAGACAGTAGATTGCAGCGTCCCGATCAAGGTGATTCGACACCGCGAAATAGCTGGCGACGAAGATGCTCTTGGTCCAATCCAACAGGCGCGTTGGTACGCCAAAGTGTTGGGCAAGAATGATTCGATGCCATGGGTCATGGAATTCCCACGTTTCCGGTGCGTAGCGACGTCCAATTCGAGCGAATTCCCTGTAAACGTCACGCTCTACCTGGGACATCCATGAACCATCATCGAGATCGTCCGGAGGCGGCGCAAACTCTTGCGTGCCGCGATAGAAGGATGGCACGAGGTCCCACGACGCGTCCGATTGACCACGAAAACACTGAAACACGTCGGCCGAAAGCCCTTTATGGAATGCCAGAAGATCGGTGATGTCATGAATATTAATCGTGTTCATCGTTAGGGAATCAACTCCTCGCACGCAACTTGTTATTGAGCCCACCCTCCATCACGGGCCAAGAGCCCCTGACGGATATTGAGCGACTGGGCTCAGCGCAGAACCGATCGTAACATGCGGCTAGCAAATGTTGGCTCATTTCGCTTTTTGGTGGTAGCGCCGTTATGAGTCGGCTGACGACGGCGAATCATCTTCTAGGAAGCCGCGGGCGTAGTGGGCTCCTTGGCCTCGGGAACGACGCGCCGGATTACCTGCTCTCGAAGACGTTGCCGCCGCTCGACTCCGCTTCGCGGGTCAGTGCTGCAGTTTCCCCCGGAGAAAACCCGCTGCCGCCACGCATTTGCATTCGATACTCAAGCCGGCGCAGTCGGTATCCAGGTTCTTCAAAAGCGCTTCGCGAAATCGCGATATACCACGCTCACTTTAGCGGACGAGGGCCTCTACCGCACATCCGCCTTCACTTCCCCCGCGGCCAGGATCAACTCCAGCTCCTTCGCCGGCATGGGCACGTTGATCAGGTAGCCCTGCATCTGGTCGCAGTTGTGGCGTTTCAGGAAGACGGCCTGGTCGGTGAATTCGACGCCTTCGGCGATTACTTTCAGGCGGAGGCTGTGGCCCATGGCGATGATGGCGGTGACGATCGCGGCGGTGTCGGGGTCTCTCGTGATGTCGTGGATGAAGGATTGGTCGATCTTGAGCGTGTCGATGGGGAAGCGCTTCAGGTATGCCAGTGATGAATGGCCGGTGCCGAAGTCGTCGAGGGAGATGCGGATGCCGATCTTCTTGAGGTCGTAGAGTGTGCGGATGCTCAACTCGGGGCTGAGCATCGCGCCGGACTCGGTGATCTCAAGCTCCAGCAGACGCGGGGGCAGGTCGGTCTCAGTGAGAATGTCGCGCACGATTTCTGTGAGATCGATCTGTTGCAATTGCACGACAGAAAGGTTGACGGCGAGCGACAACGTATTGAAGCCGGCGTCGTGCCATTTCTTCGCCTGGATGCACGCCTCGCGCAATGCCCACGTTCCGATGGGAATCATGATGCCGATGGCTTCGGCGATCGGGATGAAGGTCGCCGGCGGAATGTTGCCCATTACGGGGTCGGTCCAGCGCAGGAGCGCTTCAATGCCGGTGATGCGATTCGTGCGCAAATCGAAAATGGGCTGGTAATGCACGGCGAGCTCATTGTGCGAGAGGGATCGGCGCAATCCGTGCTCGAGCGCAATTCGTTGCAGCGCGCGTGAATTCACAGAGGCGTTGAAGAGCTGGTAATTGTCGCGGCCCTGTTCTTTGGCCTGATACATCGACGTATCGGCGCTCTTGATCAGAGTCTCGGCGTCGGGACCGTCTTCGGGGAAAACGCTGATGCCGATCGACGTCGTGATGTAGAACTCGCGTCCTTCGATGTGGAACGGGTAGCGGACGGCTTCGAGGATTTTCTGCGCGACGACTGCGGCATCCTCGGCATGCACAAGGTCGGGGAGGAGCAGCGTGAACTCGTCGCCGCCAAGGCGGGCGACAGTGTCGCTGTCACGGACGCACGACTGCACGCGCGCGGCCACGGACTGCAGGAGCTGGTCGCCGATGCTGTGGCCGAGGGAATCGTTGATGACTTTGAAGCGATCGAGGTCGAGGAAGAGGACGGCCACGCGGGTGTTGTGGCGCTGGGCGTGCGAGATCGAGACCGTGACGCGGTCTTTGAACAGTAAGCGGTTCGGCAGCGTGGTCAATGCATCGTGATACGCCAGATGCTTGATCTGCTCCTCGGCGTACGTACGTTCGGTGATGTCGCGGACGACGCAGACCATCCCGCCGCCGTCGATCGCGGTCAGGGAGATCTCCAGCGGAAAGGTGGTGCCGTCGTTGCGAACGCCGCTGGCTTCACCGCGCCAGCGTCCGCGTTGCTGCACGAGCGGGACGACGGTGGTGATGACGCGCACCTGCTCGGGCGGCTCGTAAAGGTCGCAGATCGAGCGGCCGGTGAGTTGTTGCGGATCGGGATAGCCGAACAGTTTCGCCAATGCGTCGTTGACATAGGTGAAGTCGAGTCGACTGTCGAGGATGCCGATGCCGTCCATCGACGCAGTCATCGCTGCCGATTGCTGCCGCAGCGTCTCCTCGGCGACCTTGCGTTCGGTGATGTCGGTGCCGACGTGCAGGTAGCCGGTGAGGTGTCCGTGCTCGTCGCGTAGTGCGGTGACGGACAGGAGGACGGTGAGCGGCTCACGGTCTTCGCGGACGTAAGTCCACTCACGCTCTTCGAGCCCCTCGCGCGCGGCGCGGCGGACGAGCACTTCGAAGCCGTTGAGTTTCTCGCCGAGCTCGAATGCGAGGCGCCGGGCGTGTTGCTCGAGCTCGGATTCGAGGTGAAGCTCGGTGATGTTGCGGACGCCGATGACGTCGATCGCGCTATAGCCGAGCATTCGTTCCGCGCCGGAGTTGAAGACGGTGATGATGCCGGATGGGTTGGTGGCGATGATGGAGACGCGTGTGGCCGCGTCGAGCACCGCTTTTCGCTGTGCGTTCGCGGCGGAAACCTGCTGGTCGGCGAGCTTGCGCTCCGTGATGTCGAAGACGAAGCCTTCGAAGACTTCGGCTCCTGCCTGCAGGTCGATGGCGTGCGCGTTGAGCTGCACCCAGATGGGCGTGCCATCCTTCTTACGCCACAGCAATTCGTGCTCGATCGTGAAGCCGTTCGCGGCGAAGCGCTCCAGCGCGTTCGCGCGCTCACGTTCGTCGAGGTAGACGTCGGTGGCGAGATTGCGGCCCTGCAGGTCTTCGATGGAGTCGTACCCGAGGATGCGCGCCAGCTCCGGATTGGCCATCAGAATCCTGCCGTCCGGCGTGGAGCGGTAAATGCCGACCGAGGCGTAGTCGACGATGTTGCGGTATTTCTGCTCGGACAGCAGCAGCGCCTCCTCGGCGATCTTCCTCTCGGTGACGTCGTGGATAATCGAGTAAAGCAGCGTCCGTCCGCCGGCGACGATGGGGCCCGAGTGCACCTCGACGTCGCGCAAGTCACCGTTGGCGAGCCGGTGGCGGAAGACGAAGTAGCTGCGCCGCTGCTGGGATGCGTTGGCCATCTCGCTGCGCACGGCATCTTCGTCCAGCATGTTGATCTGCCAGATGTGCATCGAGCGCAGTGTGTCGATGTCCCATCCGTAAAACTCGACGGCGGCGACGTTGGCATCGACGATGGCACCGGTTTCGGGGTCGAGGAGAATCTGCACGGCGCGGTTGTTTTCGAACATCTGCCGGTAGCGCCGCTCACTCTCGCGCACGGCGTCTTCCTGACGCTTCTGTTCGACGGCCGAGGCAACGTGCTGGGCCACGAAGACGAGGAGATCGCGGTCGCGCTCCGTGTAGCGAACGCTCTCGTCGTAGGTCTGCGCGCCGAGAACGCCCCAGGTGCGATCGCCGGTGGCCAGAGGTACGCCGAGCCAATCGACGGAGGGGGCGCCGATCGATTCGACTTCACCGCTCTTCCTCAGCTCTTCAAATTCCTCGGGCGTGGCAAGCAGCGGTTTTCCAGTGCGGAGCACGTACGCCGTCAATCCGCGTCCGACCGGACGGCCTTCGGGCGCAACGTCGTCGAATTGGTCGACGAAGTAGGGGAAGGTGACGATGTCCCGGACAGCGTCGTACTCGGCGATGTAGAAGTTCGTGGCTTCCATGAGGCCGGCCACGATGTGATGCACGGCGCCGTAGAACTCCTGGAGGTTGCGCGCGTCGCGGCTGAGCGTGGCGATGCGGAAGAGCGCCGACTGCATGGCCTCGTTGCGCACGCTTTCGGTCACATCGTGGAAGTACCAGGCGCGGCCTCGGATGCGCCGTCCCGAGATGATCGGCACGGAGGCGCGGGAGAGGACACGGCCGTCTTTGAGGTTGACGATGTCGTCGCTGCGCACTTCGTCGGGATGGGTATAGAGATGGTTGACGAGCTCGATGAACTCGTCCCAGTCCTTCACCTTCTCCGAGGCGAATCCGAGGAGCTCGTTGTCGTCCGCGGCCCTCGCTGCCTCCTCGGGGATGCCCCACATCTCCAGAAAACGGCGGTTGTAGGAGAGGATGGCGCCCTTGTCATCGACGACGAGGATGCCATCGAGCGTGGCCTCCTGCTGGGCACGCACGATGGCCACGGTCGTCCGGAGCGATTCGTGAGAGGCGCGGGTCCGGCCGCCGCGAAGCCACTTGGCGAGCGCGCTTCGAGCGTGCGCGAGATGAGGGGGATGTACTTCCATACGGGTTGGCAGGTCTATTCTAGGTGAAGTTCCGTCCGTCTTGTTTCAATCGTCCGTCCGATTGTGGGATCGGAAGAACTCCCACTGCATCCAACTCGACCGGACGTAAAACGCGACGAGTATGGCAATGAAGATCTGCCGCCCCACCAGACAGTAGATGAAGACGGCCAGACCCACCAGCATCGAGATCCAGATCGAGATGGTGAAGGCGAGCCGCTCCTGGAGAAACAGCCGAAAAAAGTTACGAAGGATGCCGTTGCCGTCGAGCGGCCCGATCGGAAGCAGGTTGAATATACCCCAGACCAAATTCGCGTAGGCCATCACCGGCAGGAGGGCGGCAAAGAAGCGGTCATGGGAGACGTAGCCGACGTTGGCGATGAGCAGACTGGTGAGCCAGGCAAGAAGGAAGCTCGAGGCCGGGCCGGCGGCGCTGATGAGGAGGTCCTGCCACGGTCTGGCGCGGCGCTCGTTGTAGGTGGAGCCTCCCATCCCTTCGAGAACGATCGCGCTCGATCCGAAGCCGAGAACACCAATCATGGTGGCGTGACCGAACTCGTGGAAAAGGATGCTGATCAGGATCACCGGCGCCCAGAGCAATGCGTTCTGCATCCCCACCGACTGCACGTTGAGGATGACGAAAAAAGCGATGAGCAGCAGGAAGCTGAAGTCGAGCGTGATGGTGGTACCGAGAATCGTACCGAGGTGGAGGCGACCCATGAGGTGGGGGAGTATACGTGGCGTCGGGGAGTCGGGAGTGGGGTGTGGGGAGTAGGAGAGAGAATCTTAGTTTCACGCGGAGGCGCGGAGAACCCGGATGTGTTCTCCGCGCCGGCGTCAACTCAACCCTCGGGATCGATTCTGGGTCCGGCATCGGTGCCGTCGAGGAGGGACACAACCAGCAGAACCACAGCAACAAAATCCATGGGCTTTCTCCTATAGTGAAAAAGAGCTTCGTCAGTGTTGCGGACCGGCCGCCATCTGATCGATCGCAACGCCGCTGTCGTTGCGAATTCGCGGCCCTACTGAACCTTTGACGTCTAACGACGCCGTTTGTCGCTCGGATCTACGCAGAAGGCGCGAAGATGCTTTCTCCGCATCTCCGCGCCTCCGCGTGAAAGGGTTTTGACTGACGACGTTACCCGTTCGGATCGACGCCCAAACCCTTGTCGGTATTCAGCGAAGAGGTGGCAGAAACGCCTCCGTTCGGATCGAGCCCCGCTCCTCGATCTGTCGTCGCCAATGCCGTCACACCGGAAAGAGACGCAACCAACAGCAGTACCGCTACGAAGTCCATGGTGTTTCTCCTTGACCGATGAGTACGGCAGCATCTGTCCGGAGTTTGCTGGATACACAGGTCCGTCACGATTGCCTTACATTCTTTACGGGAGTCGCGCGTCGGGGGTCGGGAGTCGGAGAAGGAATCGGCTCCGACTCCCGACTCCCGACTCCCGACTCCCGACCCCCGCGAAACCTGTAGAGTTCGCGCGTCATGATCGTCCACCTCATCGACGGCACGTACGAGCTGTTCCGCCACTTCTACGGCATCCGGCGGTTCAAGAAGAGCGATCCGCCGTTTGGCGCGGTGGCAGGCGTCCTCGGGACGGTCGTCCAGATGCTCGAAGGAGGGGCGACGCACATTGGTGTGGCCACCGATCACATCATCGAATCGTTTCGCAACGATCTCTGGCCGGGCTACAAGACCGGCGCGGGAATCGATCATGCGCTGTGGCGGCAGTTCCATCCGCTGGAAGAGGCGCTCGTGGCGATGGGCGTTGCGACGTGGCCGATGGTCGAGCTCGAAGCCGACGACGCCCTCGCCTCGGCGGCCCACCTCGCGGCAGGCGATGCGCGTGTGGAGAAGGTTTGCATCTGGACGCCGGACAAGGATCTCGCGCAGTGCGTGGTGGACGCGCGTGTCGTTCAGGTGGATCGCAAGAGTGGAGCGATCCGCGACGATGCCGGCGTCCGAGCAAAGTTCGGAGTAGCGCCGGCGCTGATTCCCGACTACCTGGCGCTGATCGGCGACGCCGCGGACGGCTATCCCGGCATTCCGCGGATCGGCGCGAAGACGGCCGCCGATCTGATCAAGCGCTACGGTCCGATCGATAAGTTTCCCGCTTCGGTCCTGGAGGGCGAGCGCCGCGAACTGGCGATGCTGTTCAAGAATCTGGCAACGTTGCGAACGGACGCGCCGCTCTTTGACGATGTGGAAGAGCTGCGCTGGCAGGGAGCGACATCGTCATTCGCGGCGATGGCGGAGAAGATTGGGGATGCGCGGTTGGCCGCAAAAGTCTTAACCACAGAGGCACAGAGATCACAGAGATGAAGCGATTCCTCTGTGTCCTTTGTGTCTCTGTGGTCGTTTTCTCAATCAAGGTGCCAGAATTGTGCAATCGAGCGCTTCAATGTGACCGAAGTCTTTGTCGAAGGTCACGAGGTGGCCTCCACTATCGATCGCCGACGCGGCGATCCACATATCGTTCACCGAAACGGGTCGCCCCGCACGCCTTTGACGGGCAAAGATCTGTCCGTATCGGCGGGCAACGTCCGGCGTCGTCGGCAGGATCGAGACGAAGGCCTCGGAAAGGAACTCGGTCAGAACACGGCGGTTGATGCTTGCACGCGAGCCCAGCTCGAAGGCGCCCTCCAATTCACCAAGCACCGTCACTGGAATGAGAAGCGCCTCGGCTAACGCGAGCAGCTCGGTCAGCTCCTGATGTCCGGTGCGCATGTGGGAGTACGCCGAGGTGTCCATGACGATCCGTTGCACGGTCGTCACCGCCAAAGCGACTCGTCAATGACACGTTGTGCGGCGACAGCTTCCTCGACCTGCGCGAGGTCATCAGCCGTCCATGTGGCATAACGCGCCAATCGTTCGCGGCGGGCATCCGAGCCGACGGCCTGACGGAGAATCTCGAGAACCGTGGTGTTCACGCTCCGGCCATGACGCTTACTGATGCGCCGAAGTTTCCCGGCAACATCTTCCGGGATGCCGCGAATCGTCATCTGCTTTGCCATGCCTGCATGCTAGCACGATTGTGCCTGCATTCCTGAGGAGAATCAGCAACCACAGAGGCACAGAGATCACAGAGATGACGCGATTCCTCTGTGTCCTCTGTGTCTTTGTGGTGAAATGCTTTTTCACCTTCCCCTCATTCGCTCATTGGCGGAGAGAATCGCTCCTCCCATTGCGCTGAGCGAATGGACGGATTGCACGGCGCCGCAGGCGATGGCTTCTCGGGGCATTCCGAAGACCGCGCATGATGCTTCGTCCTGGGCGAAGGTCATGGCGCCGGCGGTGTGCATTTCGAGCAGGCCGGTCGATCCGTCGTTGCCCATGCCGGTGAGGATGACGCCGATGGCGTTGCTGCCGGCGGATTGCGCCACCGAGCGGAAGAGGACATCGACGCTTGGTTTGTGGCGCGAGACGAGCGGGCCGTCGTTGAGCTCGACGCAATACTCCGCGCCGTCGCGGTGGACGAGCATGTGACGATTGCCGGGAGCGATCAGGGCGCGGCCGTCGACGATGCGGTCTCCGTCCGCGGCCTCCTTCACCTCCATGCGGCAGCTCTGATTCAGGCGTTGCGCGAACGCAGCGGTGAAGACCTCCGGCATGTGTTGCACGATGACCATGCCCGGCGCATCGCCCGGCATGCTCTCGAGGATCTCGCGCAGCGCTTCCGTGCCGCCGGTCGACGCGCCGATTGCCACAACCTTGCGCGTCGTGCGTGCGAGCGACGCGCGCGCGGCCGGGAGGATGACGTCGGGGGAGTGCCGCTTTTCGATGATCATCGGCGGCCGCCGCGGGAGAAGGCGGGCGTGCGCGGCGGCGCGGATGGTCTCGATCAGCATCTCGGTCGACTCGTTGAGGAAATCGTGCAGCGCGACGCGAGGCTTGGCCACGATCTCAACTGCGCCTTCCTCCAGCGCCTTGAGCGCCGTCTGCGTGCCGCGTCCTGCCAGCGCCGAGCAGATGACCACCGGAATGGGGTCGGTGGCCATCAGCTGGCGAAGGAACGTCAGGCCGTCCATGCGCGGCATTTCGATGTCGAGCAGGATCACGTCGGGCCGGTTGCTGCGCATCTTGTTGCGGGCGATGAGCGGGTCGGCGGCGACGCTGACTTCGATGCCTGGGTCGCGGCGGCAGATGGCGATCATGGCCTGACGCATGACCGCCGAATCGTCGACGACGAGAAGCTGCAGCCGCGGTTTCATGGTGACCGGCCGTTAGAACTGCACGAGCATTTTCAGTCCCACGCGCGTGTCGCGGGGACGCGGCACGCTGTAGTTCTGCTGGTCGAGCGAGTCGTAGTCGAGGAGAACGGACGACGACACTTTCTGCAGGTTCGGAATCCAATACGCCACACCGGCGATGTTCCGGCGGCGTTGCTGGGCCGTGGACGAATCGGGCTTCATCTCGTCGTGCCGCAACAGCAGTTCCCAACCTTTGGTCAGACGGGGATTGAGCCACACCGACCAGCCGTTTCCGCTGATCTCGCGGCCAGCAGCCGAAGTCCGGTCCTTCGTCGTGAGGTGTTCGAAGCCGGCAGTGAAGCGCGTGTGCTCGTACGTCACCTGCTGCAAAAAGCGCTGCCGTGCGTCGCCTTTGACATAGTTGTCGTCGTCATAGAAGCCGGTGACGCGCAGCCCTTTTCCCAGTGTTGAACGCGGCAACGGGCGCACGGTGGCGCGAATCTGCAGGGCCTTCTGATCGTTCGTCTCCGCCTTGCTGTAACCCTCGCCGTTGTAGATCCCGGCGTGAATGTCTCCGTAGTCGCCGGCGAAGTTGTAATGACCAGATAGTCCGGCATCGGACGACGTGACGAAGCCCTCGCGCTCGATGAGCATCGTGCCCTGAAAGCGGTAGCGGTAGATCGATTCGGTGTAGTCGAGGAGTGGCGTCTGCTGCACGCCGAGGCGCACCCACGAGCCCTTCGTCGTCCAGTCGTCGAGATTCAACTGCGCGTAGCCGTATTTCAGCCGAAACGTTTGCGAGCCGTTGAGCGAGCTGCCGCTGCCGGTTTCGCGCGCAATGTCGGGCGTGATGCGGAAGGAGAGGTAGTGATTGAGCTGGCCGGTCACGTTCAGATAGGCACGGCTGACGTTGAATGAGTCCGGATGAATGGTGTTGCCGTCGCTGTCTTTCGAAGCAGGAGAGGCGATGTATGTGTAGTCGGCGAAAAGCGTCGCACCGATTTTGATCGATGGCGTGTCGGCCGATGCCGGTGCCGTTGCCGTTACCGCCGGCGGCGACTGTGCGCTGACGGCGATGCTGCTGAGAATCGCGATGATGCAGGCCAGTGGCTTGAGAAACGGATTGAACGCTCGCATGGAAGCTCCTTTTCGTTACTGCGCCGGCTGCTGGCGCTGCGATCGGCGATAGGCGGTTGGGCCGGCGTGCTCCAAAGAGTGAGTGGTGCCGGTCAGACTCTCTGCATGACCCAGGAACAGAAGACCGTTTGGTGACAGATGCTGCGTCAGACGATTGATGACGTCGGTTTTCGACTCGCGGTTGAAGTAGATGAGAACGTTGCGGCAGAAGATTAGATCGAAGGATTCGCGGATTGCGTAGTTGCGGTCGTTAAGATTGATGCGCCGGAACTCGATCATCGATTTTAGCCGGGGATGGGCGCGCATGCGGCCTTCTTCGCTGCGGATCCCGCGCAACATCCAGGCTTTCCGGAAACGCTCGGGGATGTCGTTGCTGCGTTCGATCGGCCAGACGCCTTCGCGGGCCGCCGAGAGAACGCGCGTGGACAGGTCCGAGGCCAGGATCTCGACGGACCATCCGTCGCTGTCGGGAAAATGCGTGCCGAGGACCATGGCCAGAGTGTACGGCTCTTCGCCGCTGGAACAGGCCGCGCTCCAGACGCGGATCTTCTTCGGGATCGTGCCGGCGTCGCCGAGGGCGCGCCAGTGCGGCAACACCGTCGCTTCGAGAAACTCGAACTGCTTTGGCTCGCGAAAAAAGCGCGTCTCGTTGGTCGAGATGCAGTCGAGCATCGCCGTGCGCTCGTCGGCATTCGCCTCGACCTGTTCGTAGTAGTCCTTGAAGTTGTCGAGACCGAGGGCGCGCAGCCGCCGCGTCAGCCGGCCGCTGACCAGCGCTTTCTTCGCCTCGGACAGATGAATCCCGGCCTCGCGATAGATGAGCTCCTGCAGCGACCGGAACTCGCGGTCGGATAACGGGCGGATGGCGTTTGGCTCGATCATGGCGTTCTACTCAACAGAAACGTGGGCGCTTGTCGAAAGGCCGGCAGATCCATTCGAAGGCTGATCCTCGATCGCCGCCGTAACCGCGGTCAGAATCTCTTCGGACGCGAGGATTTTGTCGATGTCGAGGATGACGACGAACTTGCCGTTGCTGGTGGCCATGCCGAGGACGCAGTCGACGCGAACGCGCGGACCGAACGCCGGCGCCGCCTGGATCTGATCGGGGCCGAGCTCGACGACCTGGTGTACGGAGTCGGTCATCACGCCCATCACCAGCGCTTCATCGTCGACGTGCAGCTCGACGATCACGACGCACGTTCTGCGCGTGATCTCGGTCGGCGGCAGGCCGAACTTGATGGCCAGATCGATCACCGGCACGACCGTTCCGCGCAGGTTGTGGACGCCGCGAATCCAGGGTGGTGTGCCCGGGACCCGCGTGACCACGCCGCATTCGATGATGTCGGTGACCTGCAGGATCGAGAGCGCGTACTCCTCTCCTGCCAGGAAGAACGTCAGGTACTGATTGAGCGACTTCACTACGTCGTTGGTCTTCATGGTCGTGTCCTAGAAGTGCGTGTAGTCCGCGTACGCCGCCGGAGCGGGGTTCTTT
>Ga0247666_1000168_pt1 | contig 27479 bp, 44 predicted proteins | sample CNK07_metaG_FD_183025 | JGI IMG/M metagenome (GOLD analysis project Ga0247666, IMG submission 183025) | Soil microbial communities from Purdue University Martell Research Forest, Indiana, United States - CNK07 | ecosystem: Environmental > Terrestrial > Soil > Temperate forest > Bulk soil...
GTTCCAGCCCGGCTCAGGGATGGGCAAATCAGCCATTTTTCCTCCATTCTTCAAGTGCGGCTTCGTACTCCTGCATCAGTTGAGCATTGTACGCCTTGCGCTTTTCAACCTCACTGCGAGGCATGGAAATCGAAATGGGCTCAAGCCCTACCCACACCCCATCGCGCCAGAAACCCTCGTAGGGATGGCGTGGCATGTGACGACGCCATGAACCATCAGGGCGAGTCGCCCAGGCTCTTTCTTCCAGCGAATGGTCGTGTGGATAGTCGTGGTCGCAGATCGGACAAGCGAATGTCCCAACCGCTTCCGGTACTGAGGCTACTTCTTTAGGATTGGCCGGGGGATTAGACATTTTAACTCCTACGCGCAAGGCATTCCTGACAAGCGCATCTCGGATAGCGACGAGGGGCGACCCACCGATGGATTAGGCGCGTCCACCAATGAAGTTCCCAACTGGCCTTGAGCGGGGCAGCGGGAATCCATCGACCATTCACCAGTTGCTGCACTGTTGGTACTTCTTTAGGATTGGGTGCTGTCATTGTGTCTCCCATTAAGATATCCGTCATTGGATGCCTGTCGTGGGAAACAAAGATGCTCCGGCGGGAGACCGTCTTTGCTTGTCGGTGAGCCGTCCATCACCTATCCCACAACATAAAGAATCTGCACCGCTTTACCCCTACCAGGTCGACTGATTTGTGCGAGAGGTCGGTGGTAGCCGCCTAGCTTTTGTCAGTCCTTATGCGGCATAGCCCTTTAACAGGATACCGGCGGTGCCTATGGAGTCTTGTCGAATCGAACGACAGCGTGGCGGGAGACCAGACAGCATCGGAACCACGCATCCCAGATAGACCCCTAAAAGATAGGCCAGCACCCATACGTACTGACCTATCAATCCGGTCTTACTTGTTGTCCGCTCAACCGGCCTTGCGGAAGGGCTGCTTAGCTGGTGAGGCTCTGCAGATCCTCGATCGACAGCTGGCCATTGGCGATCTTCTCCAGGAGCGTGGTGACCAGATCACCCTGATCGCCGACCTTCTCGGCTGCCGACTTCGCGGCACGCGCTGCCCGACTGACCGGAGTGCTGACACCACCAGCCCGCTTGCCAGGCTTGAACTGGATCATCGCATTCTGAATCTCGGTGTCGGACTTTCCGGCCACCTTGTATCGACGAGCGATGTTCTGGAATGACACTCGAAGCGACGTGCCGTCAAGCACATCATGGATTCCTTCCTCGCCATAATGCGCGATGGCAGCCGGCACGCTGTCCCAAACAAGAATCGGAACTTCTCCGAGGGACTCGGTGCCCTTGGCGGTTTTGACTTCCTCACGCTCGAAATGCGCGCCTTCGGGTACGTCTAAAGGCGTTGCCGGTGCAGCGGGAGCTGCCGATTCCGGCTGTGTTGCTGTTGCCATAATGACTGGTCTCCTATTGGACCTGTTGTTCACCAGTGATGCCACTGGCAGCTTGAACTGCCGCTACTACCATAGTAGGTTCGCAGCTTTTTAGCAGTTCGATAATTCTAGCTTTCCTTCTCTTCCCCATCAAAGGCAGAAGTCGTAACATCCACACTCTACATCTATGACCAGTGAGAGTTACTGTCCACTGATCTTTGTGGTGATCGAGCTTTTTGTCGTTAGATCTAAATATCGGTCTTACACTAAATAAGTTAGCAACTCTTTCAGCTGTATCAAAGTCAGTTGTTACTGCTTGCATGACTGGTGTTCGGTGAGCGCTTGTTGTAAAGCATCCTTCTCCTTCCCACCAGCCAGCTAGCCAGATAAGATCATCATGGCTAACGTCTGGAACATGCAAATCTACTTTCTTTGTAAGTGCCTTACCGATAGTTATTGGTGCCCACGACATTTAATATCCGAGTCAGACTGTACCATCAATATACGCATACTGGGCACAGTTGTCCATGCCCGATTTCATATCTGTGCGACATCCCTTAGCAGCGATTCAAGCATCTTGTCGTCTTGTGATGGGCGCCAGGATTCAGGAATCTTGTACCAACCAACTAGATCTTTCTTCAGTTTGTTTTTGACTCGAAGTTTACAGAGTCGGTATCCTGTAGCATGTCCAAGCCACCATGCGGCTGCGACGAGGGCGAGGCATATCCAGTTGCTATGCATCTTTGTCTAGCTCCGTGTTATCCAAGAGCCACATGGCTACTTGTTGTGGGGTCATCAGGCGGAAGCTTGCGACATTCTTGATGAATGTAGCGCGATATGAGTCGAGAGCTTCCAGGGTCATGCTGGTGCGAAGCCGTTGGGGCTGACGCAGGCTTGACACAAGCAAGCGATCTGCGGCAGCCATGATGGTCTGAGGGGCTACGCCATGCAAGCGTGCTATCTGTCGCCATGAGGCGCCGGCTAGCCAAGCAGCTAGCACCCATAGCGGACGAGATGGATCCTGCAAATGAATTATCATCGAGGAGCCTATGTCATCAGTCAAGTCGCGACCAATAATATCTTTCAGGCGCATCTTGTCGCCATCAGATAGCTGATGCTTGGATAGAAACATCTCTGCGTCGACAGGCTTCATCTTGCGAAGCGCCGACAAGTCATCCATCGTGAGAGTGCCGAGGACTTGATTAGCCATCTGACATATCCACGATCTTCTTGTGTTGCTTAGGGCCATGCAAGCTCTGGCACAACACCTTGCAGATATCCTTAGCGTAGCTGAATGCGCCTTGATGTCTGTCATTGATTAGCACATCGACCCAATGTTCAGCGAGCTTCTTGCCAGGATACAACACTAGCCGAGTTGTGTCAGACATGACAATTACTTTATTGGATCGAGTGTCAAGCTCGATGGTACAGTTGATTTGATATTTCATGCTTCGCGTCCTTGTTCTTCCTTCCCATAAGCCCGCTCCATTCCCCTGACTAGTGCAACCTGCGTGTCATGCGGAACTTCCTGAGCGACACGTAGCTTGCTTACGTTCGACCAGAAATTGGCAAACCGCTTGAGGACTCGAAGATGAGAGTCAACATGCTCCTCGTGATTGTCTTGTGTCATAATGTCCTTGAGGGATATGTAAGGGTTGTCATCAAGTCGATCCTGATGATCTTCCGTGAGAAAAAGCCTGTCCATTTGGCATGAGCGCCATGAAAAGCACATGCCGCGCATAGCAACATCGGCCAGGTGCCATTGGTAAACTCGCAGCGCCATAATCCGCTGACGCCACCTTTGCGGTCGCAACAGGCGCATTTGAGCTTGACCCAATCCGAGTAGGCCAACACCTGAGTTGTCGCATCGCTTTCGACAGGCTCAGGTGGAATGTAGCCTTTGGGTGGATGAAAGTAATAATAAAGGATCAGTTGTGCGGCTGTCACAGAGGCCAGATCGGATTGCGTCTGAGCAGTTCCGCCTCCCATTGGTCTGCTTCTTCGCGTATCTTCTTTGCAACTGCAGGTGGGTGTTCGTCGGCTTCCATCAGATCCCATAGTTCGTACAATCGCTTCTCGATATTCTCCCGAGGGATCTTGGCAATGTATTCCTTATTCATTTGCATCTTGGCCTCCCGAGCCAGATATCCGTCATTGGATACCTATGTAATTTAATGCAAGCAGGCTATCTTGTCAAACGCTCGATCATGAGTTGACGCCATTCGAGAAACTTCTTGTACCTCACATCGCTGCCACTTCCACTTTCTGCCTCCCAAGCCTGATCTACAGTCGCCTGAATGAACTCATCCAGCAGGTGTCTGTCATTCTCGCTCAGTTGATCCATAGGATCTTCATGTGCCAACTCGGGGTGATGCTGAAGCAGAATCTGCAAACCTTCCTCAGCAAGCATATGCAACCTCTGAGGGCCTATATCGCTGGAGGTGTCTCCTGGCATTGGTGGCCCAGGGTCAGCCACTTCCAAACATGCTTTGATTGCATGGAAGTGGGCTGCTGTGAATTCATCTGCTGGCATTTGTGTCTCCCTATAAGTTGATAAGATCGCCGCACTTCTGGTTGAAGTATTCCGAAGGATGCTGGCCGCTTCGTAGCAGGCTATGCATCTCCTCATGTTGGACAAGGTGCTTGTAGTCAACAAGATCTGAACGTATGACTATCGTGTTGTCTGTATACCAATAGCCGTAGTATGAGTGACCATCGACTATCACATCTGGCTGGGTTGTCCAGTGGATCCTATCGAAGTCGCCACGAAGTCCTGAGCATGCCTCCACCTCAGCATACCACTCACGATACTCAGTGGGTGGCGGCTGAGATGGCTCGACAGGCGAGGAGCAAGCCACTAGGGCCAGAACTATTGCAAGTCTGTCCATTTGACCAGTGGCTTGCGATGCTTGCGTGTGTGAGTGACCCACCAGCAATAGCACCTGATGGCTGCCCATTCAAGCTTCTGCATGTCAGTCATGACGACCTTCCACATCGCCACTTGTGATTGTGTGAGGTTCTTCGTAGTTCATCTCCACCCACAAGGCAACAATGTTCTGACAATGGCTGCTGAATTGCATGGCTGCTGCAGGAGTCAAGTCACCAGTGGTGATCTGTGGAAACTGTTTGGCTACAGTCACCCAGAATGACATCTCGGCATCCTCAGCTGCATCTCGAATCTTGGATTCAGTGGGCTTCACAGGAACCTCGCGTTGTCGGGCAGATCAGACTTGAATTCTTCAGGAATCGTGCCTTGCGACCACAGATTGGTGGTTGTCACAGTGCGTCCGTCATCGAAGCGAATGGTGAACTTGCGGCCAGAGTGACCCCTGAAAGCTCCTGTTGCGTCCTCACGAGCAATCATGTAGTGCTCGCCATCTATTCTGACCGAGTACGGTTGGAACTTCCTGTCGACTAGATCAAGCCAGTAACGCCTGACGAACGAGCGATTCCGCTCTAGCTCTCGAATGTCTTGGCTCATGATACCACCTTGTAAAGCACTACTCCAGTCCGTGTGATAAGGCGCTTCTTGTATCCGTATCCTACGTTTATGCAGCTGAACCAGAAGCATGCACGATTCAACGAGTCGAATGAGTATCGTGTAGCATATGCGCCTTTCTTGCCACGTCCAACTTGCACATGGTAGATATGGTCGCTACTGGGAGTAGGCTTAGCCACGGCGATTTCTCCTACGGCTGGCCTGTGCGAGTTTGCGTCTGCGTGAGATTCGCTTCCAAGCATCGGGCTTGTAGAACCTCTGTCGCTGGGCAGCCTCGCCAGCCTTCGGATGTGCAGACGAGTGCTGCATCTTCAGTTGATTCTTGTATCGCTTTCGCTTCTCAGGTGGCAAGTCGTCACGCTTGAGTTGCTCGATCAGCCATGCGGCTTTGGTGGGGGAAGTCACTTTGTACCGTGTCCGCTTGGGCAGCATTTTCTGCAAAGCTTCCCATTGCAGTCATTGCACTGCATCTTGACACTTGTAGTGTAATCTCTGATCTGGCAGTTAGCACAAACCACTGGGGTCTGCGTCAACTTGCGCTTGGCTTCTGCCAGTGTCTGGCCGCCAATGTAAGTTCGCATCATTCTCTCCCGAAAAAGGTTGGTCGGCCACTTTCAGTCGGATTGCGGCCATACACAAATATAATGCATCTGTGCCCGCTTTGCCATGCCAAATATATGCAGGAGGAGTAGTAGAGGTACCTAGCGGGGTGGTCATGCAAATGTGTTAGAGTAGGTAGTGTGTGTCTTTAAAAAAAATATCTAGTAAGAAAGACACTACAAGACTCCACCTAGCATGTTTGCACATACCCCATGCTAGGGGAGCCTTCTCCTTCTCCTGGTTACTTGACCAGTATCTGCCAGCCTCTGTGAGTCCAGACTTTGTCAGCGTAGGTCAAGAGCCAGTCGCTCTGGCGTGCTACCCAACTTGCAGTTAGTATGATACGCATACGTGCCTCCAGCATGAGCCAGTGAGCCACACAAAATAGAGTTGCGTGGCAAGGATGATGACCAACACGAGATTGCCTCCTGTCAAGGGTGAATTGTCCAGCGGGAATTGCGATAAGGGCATCGAAGCCCTGACCGAACAATCTTCTGACGGTATAGCGCTTACGCGGTGAACTTCTGGTTTGCAGCGATTGCAAGGGCGGCCGCACTCGGCACACCAGCATCGACCAACGCGGCAGCATATGCCTGTTGGTATTCGACCTCGCTTTCGCCTTCGTACTTGGTACCGTCCGGCAGTGCGTACACGTTCTTGATAACAGTGCGCACGCCTCCGCCAGTCGAATTGCGGACACCCTTCAGACGATTGATAATTGCCGCCTGAATGTCTTCCGCCTTTTTCGTACCTTTGTTGAGCAATCTCCGAGACACGTCCTGAGACATGACACGAATTGAAGTGCCGTCCAGAATGCCAAGGACACATTCATCGCTGAATGCGGTGCGGAACTTTTCCAGGTCAGTGACAATCGCAATCTGTCCGTTCCCGAGTTCCACGCGGTCGCTCGCATGGTCGCCACGTTGTTTCGATACCGATTCAGTGGCGAATGTCAGGCCCATTTCGGCGTAGTCGTTTTCCGTCATAGTATGGTCTCCCCGTTCGTTAGGATGTTTGTTTACCATACCGTCAAAAGATTGTTCGTTCCGCACGCCGTTCGCGCGTATCGCTCATGTCGGGGGCCGCGTCTTCGCGGTGCCGATTCACGTATATAACATACAACAAACGGATGTTTCATGTATAAACGGACGTTTGCCACTTCGCCCCGTTCACGGTCGGCGCGGTTGACATGGCACGAGACCCCCCCACCCCCACACGCAGCGCGGCCACACGGCAGGTTGCATCCTCACCAAATTCCGCAAGATTTTTGAATCCAGAAGATATCCACCGGCGGATACCTTCGGCTGCGCCGATCCTGGATAATCAGCTATTGACATCTGTGCGGCCAGCTACGATCATTCCACACGACTCGAAAGCCGCTCCATATATTTCTCCTTTCAGGTGCAGATGTCGGCAGCTAAACCTCAGCACGAACTTGCGGACTCGACAAAGAAGCTCTACGAGATTCTGCAGCGATCCGACCTGTCACCGCGCATGCGGATGGCCTTGAGGATGTATGCCTTCGGAGCGGTGCCTACCTTGTCGGCTGCGGCCGAGGCGGTGGGTGTCAGCCTCTCAGCCCTAAGTCTTAAAAAGAAAACTCCAGCCGGACAAGCTTACATGCAATCAGCACAACAGATCCTAGATGACAAGACCGCCTCAACTTCGCAGATTATCTCGCAGTTGGGGCGTCGTGCAATAGAGGTGATTGCTGACAAGATGGAGAATGCCAAGGACGACAAGCTCCAGCTGCGAGCGGCGATCGACTTGGCTGATCGCGCACCCGAGACCTCGAAGGTTCAGAAGATTCAGATGGAAAGCTTTACCCTGGCTGGCAAGGATGCTAAGGCAATCGCCGAGGCACTAGTAGCTGGCAAGTCTGTCAATGAGCGCTTTGCGTCTCTTGCCCAGGGCGACTTCGACAAAGTAGGCGACCAGAAACTTCTACCGGAATCCACAGATGCCCCACGGAGCACGAGCAACACTCAGCATCCCTAACGCAGGGACAAAGTCCGGAAGCATCCAGGGCTTCTGGGATTCGCCTAACGCTGGCAAGGTGGCGCTGGATAATGCAGCCACTATTACGATCAAAGCGCCTGCGGCCCTGACAGGTACTGTCACGGTACAGGTTGCCATGACCCTGCCTAGTGTGGATGCTGACTTCAGCAATTACCAGGACACCCCTGGCACAGATGTTACTATTGGAGCCGGCAAAACTGTCCGAGTTGGCTTGCCAGGCTGCACCGATCTGCGGTTGATTTCAGGCTCCGCAGAGGCTGCACAGCGCGACTTCATCGTAGACATTCTTGAGGAGCTGGCAGGATGAGTCTCAGACGCACTACATCACCCAATCGAGGCGGCAATCGCCGCTAGGCAGTACCCACTTCAAGGAGGTATCCAGTGCCCAGAAAGGCTTCGGCCAGGAAGACATCAAAGGCCACAAAAACTTCAGCAAAAGCAAAGCCCGCAGACACGTCGGCTTCTGCTACGCGGGGAGCACATAGCTTCACCGACCGCGAGCAGACTGCAGATCTCACCAACGTAGATCCCAACTCACCCCAAGGCCGTAGGATCAAGGAGCTTCAAGCTCAGATCAACGAGCAGGCTGCACTGGCTCCCGCAGCGGCCAAGCCTAACTACGGTGAGAGCGTCATGAAGCTTGGAGGCGTCACCAAGATCCTTCGCGAGGCAGGTGACGAAAACACCGGCAAGCCGAACCCTACCCATATTGTGCAGCAGGGTGGCGGTGGGGCAGTGGATGGCAACACTGGGCAGCCGATCCGATGAACAAGAAATTTGGCTCCCATGCTGGAGGTGTCACTCCGAAGGATCAGTCCTCGCATGGCAAAGCGAAGGGCCAGTCCGAGAAGGTTGTGCCGCCACAGAAGAAGGGTCCTCCGCAGGCTCAGGGGATGCCTCCAGCCCAGACTCCCAAGTAATGCCTGAAGAGCATAATTTCCTTGGCGCGGATGAAGCGACAGAAATCAACCACAGACAAGCGATTGTTGAGTTTGAGGATGATGTCTTTCCTGCGTACCGCGACAAGGGAATTACGCTCGGTGAGGCAATGATAATTTACAACCTGGTAACTGTTTACAATCGGCTCGGTGACATTCAATCACTCCTTGAAGAGAAGTATGCCTGAACAAGATATCCCATATCTGGACGAAAGCATCTCGAAGCTGCCCTCGGACATCCGAGCAGACCTCGCAGAGCGCGGCCGGAAGGATCTGTTCTTCTTCAATCAAGGTGTGCTGAAAATGCGTGATATGACAGAGGATTGTCATGGGCCCTTGTGTGCATATGCCACGCTGAACGTCAAGCAATTCAAGATGATGCTGATGCCCCGAGATCACCTCAAAACTTCGGTGATAACTATTGGTGGCACTATGCAGAAGATTGTGCAGAATCAGGAAAACCGCATACTGATCGGCAACGAGAGCGGAACCAACGCCAATCGTATGCTAAGGTCGATAAGACACCACGCAGAAGGCAACAGGGTATTCAGGGCGTTGTATTCCGAAGTGATCCATAAAGACACACGCAAGGTCAGATGGAATGACTCCGAGCTGGATTTTGTCCGCGAAGGGATGTATCCCGAGCCCACTGTCGATTCGATAGGTATGACTGGGGCTGTCACAAGCCGCCATTATACTCATATCACCTATGATGATCCTATTTCAGAGGAAGCTGTCAAGTCGGAGAAGGTGATGCAAGACACAATAGGCCGCATGAGCGCAGCCATGTCCTTGCTTGTGGATCCTTCCAAAGACACGATATGGCTTGTCGGCACCCGATGGGCGCTGCATGACGTATACTCCCATTGGCAGAATGTCTATCGTGAGAAGCTAGGCAGGTTCGTCCGAGCCGCCCTAGAATTCAATGAGAAGACTGGCATGCTTGAGCCGATATGGCCTGAGCGGTTTACGCCAGATGTGCTAGCCCTGAAGCGTGCCACGTATGACTCCGAGTATAAGTGGTCATGCTTGATGATGAACAATCCCAGAAATGTCGAGCTACAGGATCTGAATGTAGATGATCTGATGTTCTGGGAGTGGGATGCGCGCTGTGAAAACTGCATTATGTATAAGCGAGATGGCACAATACTTCGTATAGTTCCCTTTGATTTGCTGGATGTCACCACGACAGTTGATCTGGCGCCAGCCGAGAAGATGTCATCCGATAGGAATTGCATCACGACTGTCGGCGTGACACCCTGGAATGAAGCCATTGTGCTAGAATCATGGGCCAGACGTTGCACAGCCTTGGAGGTGATCCAACATCTATTTGAGGTTAAGGAGCGTTATCAGCCCCGAGCCTTCGGGATCGAAGATGTAGGCTATCAGAAGGTGCTGAAAACGTTTATCAAGCAGAAGATGAACGAGGACATGACTTATCTAAACATTGTGCCCCTTCCTGCCAAGGGTAAGAAAGAGCAGCGTATCCGTGGATTGCAGCCCTATATGGCGACAAGCCGAATATTCATCAGGGCAAACATGCACATCCTTCGGAACGAGATGTCGGAGTTTCCGCTGGGTGAGCATGATGACGCAGTCGAGGGCTTGAGTATGCACACAATGCTTTGGCGAGGACAGATGGCACCTGCGGCTAGGGCAAAGTATCGGGAGTCAGAGCAGAAGCTGATCCGCCGGATTCAGCAGAATCAGCTGCAGATCTCTGGCCCTCCGAATGTGCATCCCTCGAAGTGGATTCAGCCAGAGCTTGACCAGGATGAGTTTGATTGGCCACAGGCACCTATCATAGAAGTTGTGGCATAGACATCCAACAATGGATACCTGATGGCAAATATAGACTACCAAGGCATCGCAATAGTCATAGGAGCTTTAGGAACTTTAGTTGTCACAATAGGCAATGCGGCACTCAGCTGGCGCCAATCGAAGAAAGCTGAAATCAACAAGAATGAGGCTATTGCAGCACGCACGGAGCAGACACAAAAGATTGACCATATCACTCATCTTGTGAATAACAGGTCGGATCAACAAGACGCTAAGATTGATGATCTGACGAAGAAGTTGGCTTCAGCGAACACTGCACTAGATAACAGCGGTAAAGGTCCTGCGTAATGCAGAAGCGACGCGAGCATGACGACACTGGCGAGAACCAAACCTATGTCTATACCCGCGCTGAAGATAGGTCACAGTGGATTCGACTGTCGTATATTCTGGACAAGTACAAGCCTATCATTTGGCTTCTGTGGGCAGCAGCTATCGCGTTTGGGTTTGGCTTCAAGACTCCCAAGCAAGCTATCGCAGAGGTCAAAGACAGCGTGGATTCAGTGAAGGTGCGCACGGCAACGCTTGAAATGCTGGTTAGGTCTCAGCATGAAGATATACAGAATTTGCTTCGGCTCAGATGTCTAGATGTAGTAGGTCCTAAGCAGGCTGACAAGTGCTTCCAGGAGAACCCGTAATGTTAGTCAATCCGACCACGACTGCAGATCATCCTGACGTTAGGCCAGGAGGATCCATCAACAACCCTATGGTACAGGCAGCCATATGGGCGTTCTATGAAAACAATCCAGATCGAGTGATCCTCAAGGTGTCGTTCATCAAGATCCGAGTCAAGGATCTCCGCGTGCTATTTGAACTCATCGCAGGCCCCGAGCCAGTCTGATGCCAGGCACCTCGATCGTTCCGCGCAAGATCAAGCGCTACGGCTGGATTCCAGATCTTCCTGACAATAGGGATACTCTGTGGCATCCAGGTCGAAGGGCTGTCAAGCTACCGAGCAAGGTAGATTTGCGCACGACAGGCTTTATGCCTGATGTTTACGATCAAGGAGATCTTGGCTCATGCACTGCTAACGCAATCGGCGGGGCTTATGAGTACGAGCAGAAGCGACAAGGCCTGACAGATTATCAGCCATGCCGGCTGTTCATCTATTATGAAGAGCGTCGGTACATCAACGCCCTGGGCTATGATTCAGGTGCTAACATCCGAGATGGGTTGAAGGTAGTCAATAAGCTCGGTGCTCCGCATGAGACGCTTTGGCCTTATGACATCAACAAGTATGCTCAGATGCCCTCGGCTGACGCATACGAAGATGGACTGAAGCATCAAGCCACTGGCTATGCCTCGGTAGATAATCGGATTCAGTTGTCTGTGAAGCAAGCCCTCGCGATGGGTATTCCTATCGTGTTTGGCTTCACAGTGTATTCGTGGTTCGAGAATCCAGATGCGAATGCTGTATGCACTCCGATCAAGGGCCAGGCTACGCTGGGTGGGCATGCAGTGATGCTCGTGGGATATGAGCGCATGCATGGCTCCCAGAAAACATGGGGCATAGTGCGGAACTCATGGGGGCCTAGTTGGGGTGACGCAGGGTATTGCTACATGCCCCTCAACTGGATCTGCAACTATGCGAACGCTGACGACTTCTGGGTTATCAACCAGGTGGAAGCATGAATCCGCTGGTCATCCTTCTTGCATGCCTTACGCTGGAGATTCCTTCAGCCCAAGTCAAGCGTGTGCATGACGGAGACACTTTCACCCTGTATAGCGTTGGATTCACGAACGAAGAACAGGTGCGAGTCCTTGGCGTCAACACCCCAGAGCTTGGCACAGGTCCTGCTGCAGACTCAGCAACGGCTTTCACTCGTCGGTGGCTTGCAGCTGGCCCATTCAGCATCTCAGTCTGCAAACGCGAAAAGTATGGCCGGCTTCTGGCCGCAGTCACACGTAATGGAAAGAACTTAGCCGACACGCTCATCACCCTCCACTTGGGAGTAAAGGATCCATGACACTGCCAGGGAAGGTAATTGAGGTTGCAGATGGCACGCATGGCTTTGATGCCAACTCATTCATTAGTCCAGAGCTATCGAAAAAGTTCAGGAATGATGGCATGCGATTCTGCATTCGCTATGTCCCCAGGGTCAAGCCAAATCCCAATGACATCTCGGCAAGCGAGGCGGCTGGCATCCTGGATTGTGGCTTGGGCTTGATGCTGGTTCAGCATGTACATCCTGATTCGGAGCGCGAAGGATGGTCGCCGACTGGGCTGATGGGAAGTCAGTATGGCTCATTTGCAGCCAGCTCTGCATTTGTGGTCGGCTACAGGTATGGCGGAATGCTTTGGTGCGACCTGGAGGGTGTCAAGCCACATACTGATCCCCGAGACGTGATTGCCTTTTGCAACAACTGGTATCACGAAGTTGGTCAGGCCGGATTCACACCTGGACTCTATGTCGGGTTTGATGCAGGCCTGGATGCGAATGATCTGTACTACAAGCTGAAGTTCTCTCACTACTGGAGAGCCTACAATCTGAACCAGGACCAGTGGCCGGCTGTGCGTGGCTTGCAGATGACACAAGGCAGGCAGCTCACCGTGCATGGAGTCCAGATCGACCCCGACACTGTGCATCGGGATGCAAAGGGTGGACTTCCGCTTATGCTCGTAGACATGGAGTTTACACCATGAATCGCAGACTTGACTACCAGCTGGATCTTCCACTGTTTGTGGAGCCAGAATGCGCTTCGAAGCCAGAATGCCACTCCAGACTCTCCCCGCAAGATATTTTCACGGAGAGCGTAGTTAGTACGCCACGCAGGACTCAGAATGCCAAGTGCTCTAGTGTCACAAATCTCAGGACCCCAGCTGCTGGTTATGATCGAGCAGCTGAATATGTATCGCAGCAGGTATCATCCTGCCAGATATTGGCGGATGTACCGCTTTCTGCGCAGCTGCTTCTATCATTCGAGGGAGTGGATAATTCTGTCCAGGTCGGTCAGGAAAGAAGCTGGCTGCTGTCAGAAGAACTTCCAGCACAAAGGGCGTTTGCACTGCCATCACGTGAAGAAACTCTGGAGTCATCCACATCTGGGACTTGCCAGAAGCAACTTGCTGGTGATATGTCAGTACTGTCACCGAAAGGAACATAAACGTGGCTGATGTAGAGTATTCAAACGATCAAGCTCCTGTGGTGCAGTCTGTCACAGTTGATGATATGCCGGTCAAGGGTGAGAAACCTCAGACAGCATATCCGGCTGCGATGCTGCAGATCAGCAATGAGGCCAAGGAAGATCTACTCACGTGGATAGATATTTGGTTTCAGGCCTGCAAGGGCTCCCACCAAGCTAAGCTCACCGAGTGGTCAGCACAGGAAGTCAGCTATCGAGCTCGCTCGTCGGGTCCTCTGAGCGTTCCTTTCCTCGGGGCCTGTGGCGACATTGTGCCTGTCACAGCAATGGCAGTGGATCCTGTTCACGCACGCCTTGACACTGGCATATTCAAAGCGGATCCTGTGTTCAGACTGAAGCCTCTCAAGAAGAAGACCTCTGCCTACGTAGATAGTCTAGAGCGATGGATTGAATACTATCAGAAACACAAGTTGCAACTTCGCAAGATAGCTTCGCCTCGCTTGCTTGAACTCACGAAGCATGGCACGATGATCTTCAAGACGGTTTATGAGCATGAGAAGTACAACATCATGACTTATAATGCCAAGTGGAAGGTCATAAAGAAGGAAGTCACGAGGTTCAAGGGTCCTCGCGTCTTCGGAATCAGCCTTGCAGACTTCATGTTTCCGCCAGGCTATCAAGACGTGCAGGATTGCCCCATCACTTTCGAGAAGCAGAACTACTTCTACACAGATATTCGGGTGCTTGAGGCTTCCGGAAAGCTCACAAATTGTGCAGCTGTCAATGACCAGAAGATGGTTGTCCGAAATGAGCTTGAAGTCACCCGTCAAGAATCTGCAAATCACACAGAAACTGGCACTACCAATAGGGATCTGATCGAGCTTTGGGAAATATGGTGCGACTATGACATCAATGGAGACGGACTGCCGGAGAAGCTAGTCATCACTTGGCACGAAGCCACCAGAACTCTGCTGCAGCTGCGCTACAACTGGTATTTCCATCAGCGGAAGCCTTACACTGTCGTGCCTTATAGCGTGTCGAATGACAGCTTGTATGGCGTCGGCATCGGTGAGATGACCGCGTTCTTCCAGGATGCACAGACGAAGTGGCATCGTATGGCCACTGACAATACCTACTTGGCAAATATCAGGATGTTTATTGCCAAGAAGGAGTCTGGCATCGAGGAAGTCCCGAAGCTTTACTCGGGTAAGACCTTCTTCGTAGACGATCCGTCTAAGGACTTCATTCCCTTTGCAGCCGCCAACACCTACCCGTCGACGCTTACTGAGCGCCAAAACCTATTCGGACTGGCTGAGAAGCGGACTGGAGTCTCTGACTACCTTACTGGACGTGAGTCTCCTATTGTGGGCTCTCGTGCCACAGCTACTTCCACAGTCGCACTTATTCAAGAAGGCACAAGGCGTGTGGAAGAAGTGCTTGAGAACATTCGAGTCGGGTTCTCAGAAGTCATAGAGAACTGTATCTACATTTGGATTCAGTATGGACTTGATGGCTTGGATGACACAGTCTTTGGTTCGGATAATGTAGCCACAGATCTGAAGGAATTCTTCGATTCTGTAACCGAACAGAATGTTCATGGTGCGCTGGCTGTGGATCTGTCAGCCACAGATGCTGCCACAAATAGATCTATCCAGCAGCAAGTCCAATTGGCCATCATTCAGACGATGATGACCTATCTGGACAAGTTGGTTCAAGCGGGCGAGCTTGCAATTCAAGCCGCCCAGACAGCTCCTGAGCTTACTGAATTAATTGGCGAAGTCATGACTGCCGCTCGCAAGATGTTCCGTGACTTGCTGCAGAAGTATGACATCCCGAATCCTGATGATTATCTACCTGATCTGGAGAAGTACCTAAATGCCGCTGCCCAAAGACAAGGAGGGCCTGCTAGCCCTCAGGGACCAAATGCAGGAACTCAAGGAGATGCAAGCATTCCGGCTCCTTCTGGAGAAGTATTCCAATCTCCAGTCTCAGTCGCAGCGACTACTGGAATCGGGTACGGAAATGGCCCTGGTGTACCGCAGCCAGGGGGAGGTCGCGGCTTACCGTAAAGCCGTTAGTGGTTGGGACAGCCTATTCCAGGAAGTCTCAACAGCAATTTCATCCTTGGTGGAGAACTAGCAATGCCGGAACCTGTAGCCCCAACGCCTGGGGGAGGAAGTGCGACGATTGACGAGTACGAGGAGTCTGTCAAGGCTCCTGCTGCACCTGTCAAAGCGTCAGAGTTCAAGCTGGAAGGGGAAGATGTTCCTGAGGAGTTTCGTGGAAAGACTGCTGCAGAGATAGCTGCGCAAGCAAAGGCAGCCATGTCTGCCCTCAGAACATCTGAAGAGTCCAGATTGACCATGAAGACCGCCTTGGAGACTCGGCAAGTTGAGCCTCCGAAGCCTGCGCCTGTTGTCGAAGAGCCAGAAATGACTCGGGAGCAACTGAAGGAACTGTATGACACGGATCCTTTGGAAGCAATGGCGAAGATGACCGAGATCGCTGAGAAGCGGGCGACCAAGAACTTCAGCCAGCGTCTAGGTCAGATCGAAGGAAGTGGCATGAGCCTTGCTGAAAACTGGGCTAAAGAGGAATTTCCAGACGAATTTAGGCTATTCGGCAAGGAACTGGCAGATTTCACTGCTAAGTTTCCGCCTGCAACCTTCTCAACCAAGAAAGGTTGGGAGGATGCGGTAGCTTTTGTTCGTGGCCAGCGTGGAAATTTTGAAAAGCTCATGGAGTACCGTCAGAAAGGACCTGACAAGACTCCAGCGCAGGCTCGTCAGGAGCAGGAATCAGTGGCTGGTCATTCCAGTCGTGGCAATGGACAGGGCGGAAGGGTTCCGGTAGAGTCGCCTATCATCTTGGATGCGACCCAGAAGCAGATCGTGCAGGAGTTCATTAACTCGGGCGTCTTCAAGGACGAGGCCGAGTACATCAGATGGCAGAAAATGGGGAGTGCATAATGAGTACAGCAAGTGACCTGGCAGCTAAGAAGGCTGCCGAGAAGCGTGTCGAGGCCGAACTGAAGGATCCTACGCCAGGTGTAAGCGTGCCTGCCGAAGGCGGCATTACAGCCAAGCAGGCTCTCGAAAACGCGAAGCGATTGGAAGCCCAGATGTACAGTGGGGCGCCAAGTAGGGCACCAAGACAGCAGATGCTTGATGCGTCGGCTGTCCAGGAACGCCATCCAGACAAACACGTTCGCTGGGTGGGTATCAGAGACCCTCAGAAGGCTGAGTCTCGTCAACTAGACGGCTACGAAAGGTTGACTTCTGAGGAGGGTGGAAAGCAGATCGGGAATGAGTTGGTGCTTATGGCTGCGCCGAGAGAACTTGTCGAGGCAAGGATCCAGTCCGAACGCCGACTCAACCGCGAAAGGCTTGAGGCTCCGAAGCGAATGATGCAGGAAGCTGCCGAGGGCATCGCCAGGGAACTCCGTGACAGACACGGAATCACTGTAGATGCTGATCGGATATTCGTCAACGAGCAATAGGAGAAAGTAACACATGGCTCAACCAGTATTTCCAGCGTCAATAGCATACTGGATCGACCAGGGCACAGGTAACGAAGAATACACCCCCAGTCAGACGGGTGGTGAAACCTTCGGCTATGGCGATTTCGTAAAGCTAGTGGCCAACGTAGTGAAGCTGTGCACTGCTGATCCGCCTTCCATTCTGGGTATCTCGGAAGTTGTCAGTCAGAATGCACGACTCATCACGCCGAATGGTAAGGTTCCGATTCGAGTACTCAGCAATAATGCGGTGCTCTTGATGTCGAGCCTTACAGTACCAGTCGAAGCCACACATCTCAATGTGCAGTACGGTATTACAAGGGATGCCAACGGAAACTGGCAGGTCGACACAAGCAAAACAGGTGGCTCAGCACGAGTTGAGGTCGTGCGGCTCGACATAGCCCAGGGTTACTGGTATGTCAAGGTCATTCCGGCCTACCTGCCCAACACTAACATCGTCAGCTAGGAGATCCCGACATGGTTATGCTACGCGGCGGGTTCTCTCAGCTGCTGGCTCCAGGCTATCGCAAGATAGTCTTCGAGACGTACAAAGAGAGACCCACAGAAGGTACGAAGATCCTCAATATGAACACCGAGGGGAAGCGGGCTTATATCGAGGACTTCAACCTTGCAGGATTCGGCACGCTTCAGCCGAAAGTTGAAGGTGGTCCGATCGTCTATCAGGACATCAAGCAGGGAACTCCGAAGCGTTACACATGGACGACCTATGCACTGGGCTTCAGAATCACCCAGGAGATGATGGACGATGACCTCTACACGATCATGGGCAACAAGCTCAGCAAAGCGCTGGGCAGATCGGCTCGAAACAACCAGGAGCTTGTGATCGCGTCAGTGCTGAACAACGCATTTGATAACACGTTCATCGGCTTCACAGCGGGTGAGTCGCTTCTTGGCTCGCACACCTCGCTTCGCGGCGTGATTCAGCGCAACTCGCCGGTCACTCCGGTGGATTTCAGCCTTCCTGCTCTGCAGGCTGCGCTGGAATTCTTCCATAACCTGAAGGACGAGTCTGGCCTTCCGGCTATGTTCCATCCGAAGTACGTCGTGCACAACGTAGGTGACTACTGGATGGTCAACCAGGTGCTGAAGTCGCAGTTCCTGCCTGGTGGAAACCAGAACGACATCAATCAGGTAGCCAGAGAGGGCCTTGAGCCGATTCTCTACCACTATCTGACTGACTCAGATGCATGGTTCGTCATCGCTGACAATCATGACATGAACTTCTTCAGTCGCAGGCCGTTCACGTTTAGCAACACGGACGATTTCGAGACTGGCGACGCAAAGTTCAAAGGCACGCTGCGTTCGGGTGCTGGATTCGGTGATTGGAGAGGCGTGTACGGATCGCAGGGAGCGTAACCCATGAGCCCACTACCAGATAACAGCTCAGGCAGCTTCAGAGTCAACGCCTTCCATAATAGGTCGGTGCATATGTCGACTCTGTACCATGCTCAGTGGGGTGGAACGCTGCCACAGAGCTGGCCGGCTCCAGCGGCGGCAGTAGCTGCTGGAGGTGCGACAGGTATTGCAGGCCCGAATACCACAAGCAAGAGCATTCCTCTGACAGGATCCCTTACGTCAGGCGGAGTGATGATCTTTGATGTACCTCGCAATGTGGTTGTGGTAGTTACACATGCCACCTCGATCGTCGCGGTGACAGGTGTGATTACAGGCTTGGACCTGGATGGTCAGGTTATCCAGGAGACCTTCACAATCACAGCTACAGGTACGTCAAAGACAGCTACAGGTGTCAAGGCGTTCAAGTCAGTAACCGATGTTACGATCACTGCAGTTGCGGATGCTTCAGCCGATAGTATTCAGGTTGGTTCAGGCAATGCACTGGGATTGGATGCCAGGTCGAGTCATATCTCGCCTGTGAAGGAGCTTACAGATGGTGCTGTACCGACAGCTGGGGTGCTTAGCATTGGTGTATGGCCTCAGGTCAGTACGTCGGATCAGCGTGGAACCTTCACGCCGAACACAGCGCCGAACGGATCTCACACGTATGACGTCTGGTATATTTCAGACGATCCTTGGTTCTCGTAACAAGATATACAACAACGGATACCTATGAAAACGCGATTGGCTTTGGTGGCCTTCAGGGAGGCTGGAGTAGGACCCTGGATTCGCTCTCGTGGAAATGAGACGGGAATTCGAGTTAGAGCTTTGGGACTGGGTGAGCGTATCCTTGCGACTGCAGAGTTTGCGGATTCTTCCGAGAAATCGCAGGTCTTAGATCGTGAGGGTACGTTTCCCCTACCTACAGGTTGGCTTCGCATTAGGTTCGACAAGCAGTGTGAAGGTGATGGCATGTGTGATACTCACGTTGATCTTCTAGTGGCTTAAGGAGCTACTCTCATGGCAATGGGCAAGTGGAAGACATATGATCTGATGAAGTTCCGTATCGGAAACTTGACCATTGATCTTTCTGATACTACGAACTGGAAATGTGCACTCTTTCTTTCAACAAGTAACTGCAACACCCTCAGTGTCGGTACGAACGTCTATGGTGATCTGACTAACGAGCATGCTAATGCCAATGGTTACACTACCGGCGGTGTGGCAATCACAGGTGTCACATGGACGAACTCGGCTGGCACGATAACTTTCGATTGCAATGATCTGGCACCAGGCTGGACTGCCACAGGTGGCAACATGGTGTTCAGATTCGCAGTGATATACAAGAATGCAACAGTCAATACGATTGTCAAGCCTCTGCTTTGTGTCTCGCTTGTGGATACAACACCGGCAGACGTCACGATCGTGAATGGCAACACCTACGGAATCACTATGAATGCTTCAGGATTGTTCACCTTGAGTGGAGGCACGGTAGACTAATGGCTGACGGACTATTTTACTGGGATGGCAGAGTTCCGCATATCTCATCAGACGTACCGGCAGTCACGTTGGCTACGACTGCCAAAGCTCTCTATACCCCATCATTCTTTCCGAATCTTGGTGGACAGTACTTCGCATTTATAGGCAAGAAGCTTCGCATCCGGCTATTTGGCCGCATGACAACTGTCCTGACACCAGGTAACGGGTCGTTCAACGTCTATTATGGTGATGGCACTGATGCGAACGGCGTGCTTCTGATGACCGGTACTCCAGTGGCACTGACAGCATCCAAGACAAATCTGTCATGGGATGCTCAGATATTTGTCCACTGTCGTTCGACAGGTAGTGCTGGCACGCTGTTCTGCACAGGTAGGGCCAATTTCAATGTCGGCTTGATTGCAAGCACGCTGCAACCGATCATGTTGCCTGACTCAGCCGCGGCTGTCTCGGGCGCATGCGACTTGACTGCAGCCGGTAAGATCATAAGTGTTCAATACCTTCGTAGCGGCTCGACCGCTGAAACAATGCAAGTTCATGATATGGAAGTTACTGCCTGCAACTAGGAGGCATGCATGTCCCGAGCAAGCGATTTTGCAGCAACGCAGGCAGCAGCGGCTGCACAGCAAGTCACAGCTAATCAAGCCGAGCCGCCAAAGCTTGAAGGGCCCAAAGCTACCTTTGTTGTGACAGACGAAGGTAACTTGCGGGTGATTCCGAAGTCCTCAACCGAAGATATGGTTGCTCCACCTGCGGCTGCACTAGCCATTGCAGACTGGATCAACGCGACATTTAGAGACTGATGGCAATTCTAGCTACTGATAACTTTAACCGAGCAAATGCTAATCCTATTGGATCACCTTGGACGACTGCATCAGGCGAATCGGCAATGCAGATTGTATCAAATGCATGCACTCCGAGTTCGACTGCTGCGGATTGTGGTGCATACCATTCCACAATCACTTGGCCGAACGACCAATACTCTAAGGCTAAGCTTTCGGTCAGTGGCACAGCTGGTTCCCAGGCTGGAGCGGTGCTTAAGGTTCGGCAAGCATCAGGAGCTCGTACATGCTATCAGCTAGAAGTCGATCACGCAGCAACCCTGAATGTGTGCATAAGCAAAGTCGTTGCTGGAGCTTTTACATCTCTCACAGGATTTCCTGTCACGCAGGCGTGGACCGATGGAGACACTTGGGAGATCCGCGCGGTCGGGACGACACTCAAGGTGTTCAGGAATGGAGTGCAAGTAGGTCCGACTGCAACAGATAATGCAATTGCTTCAGGTTCGGCTGGTATTGGCTATTCGTCAGTTGAGACTTCATGCACGATAGATGATTGGGAAGGTGGAGATTTCAGTGGTGGCTTGGCTCCATTGCTTGGCTCCCTATTCGTTGGCCCTCAGTTGAGGTATTAGATGCTTCAGAATGTAAGGATAGGTAACTACATAATCCCAGACAACACGGTGCTGTCTTCAGCGATCGTGGGTCTTGCTGGGCTTGGTAGTCTTATTATTACAGGATTTGCACCAACTGGCAACATTGGTGGTCAGCCAGGCACAGGATCCCTGACAATCACAGGTCAAGCGCCTTCGGCACAAATTAGCACAGTGGCGGGGCTAGGTCAGCTTGTTATTACAGGTCAAGCGCCAGTCAGCGCAATAGCCACGGTGCCTGGCCTGGGACAAATAGTTATTAATGGACTAGCACCTACCAGTGTGCTGGGTACGAATGGCTTGCCAGGAACAGGGCAGCTTGCTATCAATGGGCAAGCACCCACAGCAGCCATCAGCACTCTGCCAGGCACTGGCCAGCTTCTTATTAATGGATTTGCGCCTAGTGGGTCGATAGGAGCGACAGGCTTACCTGGAACTGGTCAGCTTAGCATCACAGGATTTGCTCCGCTGGGAGCTATATCAGGACTTCCAGGTACAGGTAGTGTAGTTATAACTGGCTTTCCACCAGCCCAGTATATACCACCTGTCGGTATTATTGGTCTACCAGGAACTGGTCAGCTGGTTATTCTTGGATATGCTCCGAAGGGCACGGGAATATTCTTCCAAGTAGATCAGACTTCGGTAGCGTTCTCGAATGTGGATGAGTCAGTTAGTACGTTCAGCCAGATTAGTGGCTCAGCAATCACTACAACCGACTTGGATGAATCTCAGCCGACGTTCTCTGACATAGACGAATCAAATCCCACTTTCACGGATGTAGGCGAATGAATCTAGCAACCGCACGCACCCAGCTTCGAGGGAAGATAGGCAATCCATCAGTGGCTAACATTGCTGATTCTGAACTTACAGATGTGATAAACTCGGCCTATCGGTTCATCGTGGCTAGATATCCGTTTAATGAGTTCAGAAAGCTTGTAACATTCCCCACGGCTGTCGGCACTACCCGCTATATCATGCCATCAGACATAGCATGGGTTCGCAGGATGTGGGATGACACTAACAAAGTTAAGATAGGCAAACGAGGAATCAGTTGGCTAGCCCGAGTCCCCCTGAACACCCAAACTGGTAAGCCCCTATATTACATTAGGGCTGAAGATTGGGTACAGTTTGTGCCGAATGTAGATGGCGTCTACACGATCATGCTGTACTATCAGTATCAGCCACCTGCACTAGTGCTGGACGCAGATGTGCCGCTATTTGTTGAGTCCTGGCATGACGGATTGATTCTAAAGGCTCGGCATATCTATTATGATGGCAAGGGTGACATCGGCAAGGCAATCTACGCCAAGAATGAATGGAAAGATTGGGTATCCGACAAGCCCTCAGAAATCGACCAAGAGAAGGAAGACATGGACGACGTAGGCATCGAACTTCCAGAACTGTCTACGTGGTCAGTCAAGCGAGACATGCGGTTTGACCCACTCTTTGACACGACCTTATAATGGCATATTCAGCGGTATGGTCTGAGTCGATTCCAGCAGGATCCATCGCGGCGTCTGATCTTGACCAAGCTATCAGGGATGCGAAGCGAGACATTCGTGAGCGCATGTCAACAGTCTTCGGAATGGCCGATTGGAGTGCTGATCCGCTGGTGATTCAGCAACTAGCATTCGGCACTAATCCAGCCTCGACAGGTTTGATTAGGTCACCGAATAATGTGGCTATCGAGGTGGCTAGGAATGCACTGAACACAGCTGACTTTGTCATCACAAAGCTAAACTCCAGCAATATAGTCGAACTGGCTGGCGCTAAGCTCACGTTAGATCCCACGCTAGGCACGCTTGGCTTTACTGTTGCACAACAGAAGATCAGTTTGCCAGCTGGATCCTATATTGATTTCAGGGCCAATGCCGATGCGTCATCTGTTCTGCTTGTCAAGGATGACGGCTCAGTGCAACTTTCGACTGGCCAACTAGCCTTGTATGCAGGTAATGCTGCCAAGGCTCCATTGCTTGTGCCAGATATGTCGAGTGCGGCTGCCCCGTCGGTTCTTGCAGATGGCATGCTTTGGTTCATAGCCAATGACCTCTGGCGGCGCATAGGTGGCGTGTCGAAAAAGGTTACATTCGTATGAAGAAAGTTACGATCGCTGAGGCTTGGCAATATGAGCTTCTATATGAGGCAGCTATTGCCAGGCCTGCAGGATATGGGATTCAGCAAGCTAGGGTGATCGGCAAGGTGCTCGACAAGTTTGAGGCTGCTGGCAAGGTCAGCGAAATCAAGAAAGGTATCACCTTGTTTACACCCATAAGCTTGCCGTGTGAGATAGAGCTTGAGGATGCTGAATACGCGCTACTCCTGGAAGTATTCAAGGAGATGGCATGGACAGGTTCAGGTGTGCGGAAGGCTGTATTACTTGAGGATCAACTGAATGGCCAGACAGCTTCGTAAGAATCCTAGGTTCAATCAAGCTGCAATAGCTCAGTATCAGTACGATCCTAAGCTATATAGTCAGCCATTGCGTCTGCTAGGATTCAAGGGTCACGATAAGACCTCTCCACTTTCGCGGCTGCCAGAAGGCTATGCGAGGCTTGTGAGAGATCTGGCATATAGAGATAGTCAGTATGTGTCCAGAGATGGCACTGGAGTGCTAGGCTCAGCAGCCGGCTCGGCTATCGTGCATGCTCAGGAAGTCATCACCTCATGGGGTGGGTCATATCCCTTGAGATTCACCACAGGTGGCGTGGAAGTCTTTCAGGGCACATGGCAGGCTGCGACAGGCACTGCGTGGACAACTACCGATCTGCACAATTTCAGCATGACTGGCTGGAATGACTCAGTGGTGTTTGCAGATGATACAAGTGGAATCTTCGAGCTAACATTCACAGGTGCATTTCCTGTCATTCTGAGGAAGTTCCTTGCAGGCGTTAAGCATCTAGCTACATTCAATGGTAGAATCATTGCATCGCTAGACGACCGGATGCAGTGGACTGTCAAGGACGACCAGACAGATTGGACTGGTGTTGGCTCGGGATTTGAGGATCTGAAGTCAGCGCCAGGCGGCACACCCGACGGACAGACTGCGGTGGTTCCCTTGTCAAGTGACACAGCCCTAGTGATTCGCAGTCGAAGTATCTGGCTGATGACAACAACTGGAGACTTTGATGCTCCATTTAGGCCTACGTTGCTGACACAGGGCAAGGGTTGCATATGGCCCAGGACAGTGGCTGGCATTGCTGGCGGTGCGATATGGGTAGGCGAAGATGCCACGATCTGGATGTACGACCAATCTGGCTTCACTAACATAGCACCACCAATCTATAAGACCTTACAAGTCACCCAGGCTGTCATGCGGAAAGCCACAGCTGCGTATGATCCCAGATGGGATGAATACCGGCTGTCGATTCCAGGCTTGCCAGTCCAAAGATTCAACCGAGCTACTGGAATGTGGACAGAAGACACCTATCAGTTTCCAATCCGTAGCTTGAGCTATGCAACCTATGCTCAGCCACTGACAGTCGATCAACTGGTAGGCACAGTTGATTCGCTGACGGGGGCGGTGGATGACTTAGGTGTAGGGGTTAAGGCTTCAAAGATGATGTTCGCTATGGCTGATCCTTCTAGGTATGTTGTGCTGGAGAAGGCATCAACTGCCACTCGGGATGTAGATGGGAATGCAGCTGCAGTGGCTGGTAGTCTGCGGATCGAAACAGGTTACGTCCGGCAGCAGGATCCCTTGCATCGCACCGAAGTATTGCAGCTTATCACCGAGTATGAGTGTCAGTATGCTTGCACCTTGAATTATTACTACTCGGATGATGGCGGAGTGACTTGGAATCTGCTGGCAGCAGTGCCTGTCACGGCCACCACGAAGGCTCAGCAGCTCACGCTGGACTACACCTTGGATCGTGAAGATATTCAGTTTGCAGTCGAGTCTCTGAATGTGGGTGGAATCAAGTTCATTGACTTCTTCGCCATGACTAGACTTGGAGGTTTGAAGTCAGATGCTAATTGATTTCAGTCTAAGGGGCGATTCTGCGATCAAGCAGATTATGGATGCATTGCAGAAGCGCCTGACATTCACAGACAATATAGCATCATCTGATATAGTAATCGGAGATACAGGCTCAGCAGACACAGTGATTATGATTCAGCATAACTTGGGCAAAGTGCCTAGGTATTTCCTGGCTAACCTAGATCGGGCTGGCTCAGTATACGAATTCAACAGGCCACTATGGACACCAGTGCAAATGCAGTTGAAGTGTTCCGCAGCGAACGCGGTACTTCACCTGCTTGTATTCTAGAATACGACCGCTGGCGAGTCGTCGAGTTGGCATTGACACTTGAAAAGACCAAGTGGCTATGGGACGAGATGCAGAAATACCGGACGCTATTCAGCGATTTCACCAGAGGAGATGCTGGCAATTTCTTCGATCTGATTAATGCGCCAGGTAGCTTGTGGCTGGAGATTCTGGAAGGACAGCGAACGGTAGGTCTGATCTATTGGACTGGCTTGCAGAATGTGATTGATGCAGACATTCATCTGATCTTCTTTGATCGCAAGCCGGCTGAAAAGGTGGAGCTTTGCAAACAAATCGGAAGGTGGTTCTTCAAGGAATTTCCAGGATGCACCCGAGTGACAGCCACATTGCCGGTAATCTATCATGCAACGATCCGGCTCGCCGAACGCATAGGGTTTAAGTGGGAAGGTTGCAAACGAAAATCGCAGTTGATGGGAGGTAAGTACGTGGATGAAGTTATCTTAGGCCTGCTCTATGAGGAGCTGACATAATGGGCGCTACAACCAAGCGGTATGACACGACGCCTGCTCAGACATCACAACTCCGAGGTGGGATTGTAGATTATCTGATGGGTAATAAGAATGGTGGTGGCACCAGCGGCTTTGGGACACAAGGCTACGGGACAGGCTCACCATACGACAGGATAAATGCAAGAGCCACGGCTCCGACTCAGTCGATAGATCAGCTTGGCGGAGCGGACAGTGAGTTCTTCAAGAACATGATAGCCAGATATCAGCCGGCTTTCGACACACAGCGGAACCTAGCTATTGCTGGAGCTAAAGAAGGAGCAGGCACCCTTACCGGCTCAGGGTTTGCGAACATTCTAGGCTCCAACATCAATAGGTCGCTTGGCGACGAGAACAATGCTTTGACAAGTATTGCTCGCCAAGGGATAGATGCAGAGCAAGCACGGCAGGCTGCAGATGCCAACCGCACGCAGGGTTTGAACCTTGCGAATGCAAGTAACTTCCTGCAGTTGCTTATGGGTCAAGGCTTGGCTGGGGTTGGGCCTGACACGATCAAGACTTCAGGCGGCATTGGAGCATTACTAGGGCCGATCCTCAGCCTGGCTGGTCAGTACTTTGGCCAAAGAAATGGAGCACCAAGTCCGACAGGTGGTACAGGTTACGGCCCTCAGACACCAACAGGTGAAGGTCCATACGTTGACCCCTATGGGAGGCCCTAATGCCAGTTATTGACTCGCCCAGCATATGGGACTACATAGCGAATGCTGGTGGGCAGGCAATCACAAGCTACCAGCAGGCACAAGATAAAGTTCGACAGCAGGCTGAGCAGAATGCAGGATTGCTAACCCAGTTGTTTGGAGCAGGTGCGATCAACTCAGATCAGCTAGCGCCGGCAGTCAGCAAGATTCCTGGTATGGGACAAGTGAAGATTCAGCCAAGCAAGCAGGAGAAAGCTGCCACACCTGGCACTCCAGAGAATCTTGCTGAGCAGGCTAGCGTGGGTGAGACTCAGCAGAAGCTACAGAAGCAGGACATCTTGAAGCGGTGGTCAGGTGGGCAGCCTGTAACAGAGCAAGAAGCTCTGATCGCTGGCGTGCCCACGGCTCAGGATATGGCGCTGGCTAAATCTGCCAAAGTGAATGCATCGCTAGATGAGGCTGGTAAGCAGTATGTGGATGCTCAATTCCTGGCTCATGGTGGCAGGATAAATCCTCATGAAGCTATTGATATTGCTGCAAATGCATATCAGAAGTATGTCAAGGATTACCAGGATGCAGGTCTAGGCACCCTAACTCAGTCTGATCTGCAGAATGCTCAGAGATATTTTGCTGGTAGGGCAATGGATCGCCTGACTGAACAGCGGAAGCTGGACATTGAAGCTGTGGCTGCAGCGAACCGAGGCAACAACATGGCGCTGTCTCGTGAAGACAAGATGTTCAGCAACCTTACAGGATTGATCGAAAGCAATCGTAAAGCTCAGGCTGACTTTCTGAAGTCACCCCTTGGGGCTGCAGCTGAATTAAAGGTTGATCTGCCGGATAATCAGATTCCCCCTGCGTTCTTGGGAGCGGTCAGAACCC
>Ga0247666_1000171_pt1 | contig 26988 bp, 16 predicted proteins | sample CNK07_metaG_FD_183025 | JGI IMG/M metagenome (GOLD analysis project Ga0247666, IMG submission 183025) | Soil microbial communities from Purdue University Martell Research Forest, Indiana, United States - CNK07 | ecosystem: Environmental > Terrestrial > Soil > Temperate forest > Bulk soil...
ATGGCCTTCGCATGCATCCGTTGCAACACCGAGATTGACCGCGACTTCAAAGCCTGCCCGCACTGCGGCGAGCCGATCACCGATTTCCTCCGCGAATACGCCGACAAGCCGATCGACGGCAAGTACCGCATCATCCAGCGCCTCGGCATCGGCGGGATGGGGGAAGTCTTCAAGGTCGAGCACACCTTTCTCGGCTCGGTCCGTGTCGTCAAGATCATCCGCGCGCAGATCTCCGGCAGCACCGAGGCGAATGACCGGTTCTTGCGGGAAGCGCGGCTGGCCACCAAGGTGCAGCATCCCAACGTCGCCACGCTGTACGATTTCTCCGCGCTCCCCGACGGCTCGCACTACATGGTGTGGGAGTTCATCGAAGGCGAGAACCTCGCGCAGTTGATCCGCAGAACCGGAACGCTGTCGCCGAGGCATGCGGTGAGGATTGCGATTCAGGCGCTGGCGGGACTCGATGCCATTCATCGCGCCGGCATCGTCCATCGCGACATCAGCCCCGAGAACCTGATGATCACGCACGCCGCCGACGGCTCCGAGTTCGTCAAGATCATCGACCTCGGCGTGGCCAAGGCCACCGAGTCCGACGTGGCGATGACGCAGACCGGCATGTTCGTCGGCAAGTTCCGTTACGCCTCCCCCGATCACCTCGGCTTCCTCGGCGCCGGCGAGCACATCGACGGCCGTGCCGATCTCTATTCACTGGCCATCGTTCTCTTCGAAATGGTCACGGGGCGGCCACCGTTCGAAGCCACGTCGCCGCACGCATACATCCTCCATCACTCGCGCGATGAGTATCTGAACTCGCCCGATCTCGACCGCATCACCGGCAGTCCGGCGTTGCAGACCGTCCTCGCGCGCGCGCTCGATCGCGACCGCAACAAACGATTCGCCACCGCGCGCGAGTTCGCCGATGCGCTCATCGCCGTCGAGCGCGATCTGCCCGACGAAGCGGGAAAGACCGTCACGGGAACATTCGATCCCGACGCCACGATGCGCACGGAACGAACCCGCAACGGACGCACAGCGGCGGCAGCAGCAATTGCGACCGATATCGCACCACCTGCGCGTACCGTTCCGGCGCCAGCCCCGACATCGGCTCCTGCGCCTGCCGCACCCGGAGCCGAACAACGGCCAACGGTCATAACCGCCGCCGGCGTCGCTCCCGCCACGATTGCATCGACCGTCCCCTCAAGTTACTCGCCACCACCTCCGCCGCCGCCCAGCGCGCCCGCTCCGCCGACGATCGCCGCGACGATGCCCGGTGCCGCACCGCAGCGCAGCAGCACGGGACTCATCATCGCGATCACCTTCATCGCTCTTCTCCTATTCGGAGCGTTGGCCGCGTTGGCGGTCTGGCGGTTCTGGCCGCGTTCGACCGCGACGACGAGCACCACCTCGACATCCGCAACGTCCACAGTGGCATCTGCCAAACCGTCGGCGACGACGCTCGACGTCACGCCACCGCAGCCGGTGCTCGTCGACAATACGACCGCCGTTACAACAACGACTCCACAAACCACAACGATCCCGCCGCCGACAACTTCGTCCACTTCCAGTACCCCGTTCGTCTCGCCGCCAACCACCACGCACGCACCGAAACCCAAACCGGTGCCGCAGGAAGAACCGGCACCGGTCCAGGAAACCACGGAGCCTGAGCCGGAGCCCGCACCAGCGAGCGTGCTGACGTATCGCGAGAAAGGCGACGGCAACGCCAACGACGCCGCGCTCGCGTCACTGCATCAACAGATTGCCGGCACCACGCGCATCTACCTCTCCGGCGGCGACGCGGAGATGATCAAGCAACTCTCCGACGCCCTCCGTGGCCGCGGCATCAGCCTCGCCGAGGGCGCACCGATCGAAATCCGGTTCACCGGTTCCGTCAACTCCCACGGCTTCGGCCGCAAGAGCCGCTCCGGCAACGCCACCATCAAGAAGAACGGCCGCCCGATCTTCCAGTACGTAATGCCCCGCGAGGACTACCGCGTAGGCGACAGCCCGGCCGAGGCGTTCGCAAGGATTCTGGCGGACGCGCTGGCCAGGTAGTACCAGAACAGAATTGCAGTCAGGCTGCTGAAAGGAGATTGCAGTGACGTCGAGTGAGATCAAACCGCGACTCACATCCTTCGCTCCGCAATTCCTTGTCGACGATCTCGAGCGCTCGATCGCGTACTACCGAAAGATAGGCTTCACTTTCGGCGAGGTGTGGGGTGGCTTCTACGCCATCGGTCATCTCGACGGGCTGGAACTTCACCTGAAGGAGCCGCCCAGGAACCTGCCGGAGCGACAGTACCACCGCGACAACGAGCACCTCGACGCCGCGGCAGGCGTCGACGGCATCGAAGCCTTCTACGAGCAGTGCGTCGCGAACGGTGTGGCGATCCACAAGTCACTCGCGCCAACCGCCTGGGGCACGAAGGACTTCTACATTGAGGATCCCGACGGCCACGTCATCTCCTTCGGCGGCCGACCCGCTGAGGGCTAACACTCGGGAGTCTGGCCGAAGCTATACTTTGTCTTGTTCATGCGCCTTGGATCGTTGCGTTTCACGCGGCGGCCGGCATCGCTCAATCGAGAGCTCGGATGCCTGTTCGTCTTCGTAGTCTTCATCCAATTCGCATGTGGCCCAAAGAGTCCTGCCGTTCGGACCGACAACGGCGAGGCCCGCTCGGCATTCGCAGCTACGTCCAGTGTGACACGTGCTGGCAACACCACCGGCGGAGCAGGGCATATCGTTCCTCTGCACGCGATGTTAGGGGATGTCGAAATTCTTCAGGGCGATCCCGAGAAGCCGGGCGTACCGTTCGTGATGAGAATTAATGAGCTGCCCGGGACCAGGATTCCGCTACATTCTCATCCAGTGGACGAGAACATCACCGTACTGCAGGGAACCTGGTACTTCGCAGTGAGTCCGAAATGGGATCGTGCCGCGTTGACACCGCTCCACGCCGGAGACTACGCCTTTGCGCCGAAGGGAAGCACGATGTTCGGATATTGCCCTGACGGGGCGATCGTGCAGGTCCACGGAATCGGTCCTTTTCAAATCCATTGGCGGCATGGTCTCAAGACACTCGACGACGCCGACGCGCGTTCCGTCTTCTCGTTTCGCAAGGGCGAGAAGCTGGAGAGTCCTCGCGGACGTTGTACGATCCGTCAAGGATATGCGTCGGGCGATATCGTCCAATACGAGGTTGCTCTTCAGAACGGAAGTATCGCGATGGTTGACCAGGCGGACGCACGTCGAGAGTAGGCCATCCTGAACGCAGAACAACTGGGGTGAGCAGGTCGGGGTTCCCAGCAGCGCCGAGTTGGCCGGCCCCCAGCGAATGGAAGACGCAGCGAGCTAACTCGTCGCTGCACCAAGGAGAATGCAGCGATGAAGGCTGCTGTATTACACACGCTTGGCGATGCACCGCGATATAAGGATTTCCCTGATCCCCAGCCGGGCGAAAATGAGGTAATCGTCCATGTAAGAGCCGCCTCGCTGAAGAACATTGACAAGGCGATGGCGAGCGGTTCGCACTATGACGCTCATCGCGAACTGCCCGCTATCTGTGGAGTTGATGGTGTCGGAATTCTTGACGATGGCACACGGGTCTTTTGCGGCGGCTCCCGGCCACCCTACGGGATGATGGCCGAGCAAACCGTCGTGTCGCGCGTTCGGTGTTTGCCCGTTCCGGATGGAATCGATGACAACGCCGCAGCGGCGTTGCCCAATCCTGCGCTATCGTCCTGGCTACCGCTCATCTGGCGCGCACACCTCGAGCCCGGCGAGACAGTCTTGATCCTCGGCGCAACCGGTGTGGCTGGCAAGCTAGCAATCCAGATCGCAAAGCACCTGGGTGCCGGACGCGTCGTTGCCGCCGGGCGAAATCGGCGTGTCCTGGAGACATTGCCGGATCTTGGTGCGGATGCGACCATCGCCCTCGACCAACCCGACCAGGAACTGCGCGCAGCCTTCAGGCGGGAAGCCAGCAACAAACCTTTCGACATTGTGCTTGACTACGTGTGGGGGCATCCGACGGAAGTTCTACCCGATGCGCTCACTGGCCACGATCTGATGGGCGAGTCCAATACTCTCCGTCTAATTGAAATTGGCGAAATGGCTGGCCCGGCAATTTCTCTTCCGGCCGCTGCGCTGCGTAGTTCGGGAATCGAGATTTACGGAAGCGGCGGTGGCGGCAGCATTCCACACACGGCCATTTTCGATACCTTCCCGCAGCTTTGGGATCTGGCTGCAGGCGGGAAACTCCGCATTGATATTGAACCGGTATCGCTTGCTGATGTCGAAAGCGCCTGGCGACGCACTGATTTGCCGGGTCGCAGGCTTGTCTTTAACCCATAGCCGGACAGCGGGAGATAGGAGCGGATCGATTCTCCGCCCCTCCCCCTATCGCAAACCTACTGCTTTGGTCCAACCACCGGGCCGTCGCCGACTATGAAGTAGCCGGATGGCGGGTTGCCGGTCGCGTTGCAGACGGAGGTCGCGGCTTGTGCCATCGCATTCACGCTGCTTACGTCCGCGGCACTCTGACTCTTCGGAACGACGGCGGCGACGCACTGCCGGCTCGTGTTTGCGAATGCGTCGGTTGCGGTGATCCGAATGAGATAGACGCGTCCATTGCCGTTCGCATCGCGCTCGGCGCGCAGGCGCAGCGTTCCGGACGCGATCGACTTCGCATCCGGTGACTGATCGCCGCCCGCGGTTGTGACGTCGTCCTCGTTGCTGAAGACATCGACGCTCGCGGTGATCGCGCCGGGGCTGTTGTCGGTGGCTGTGAAGGTGAAGCCAACGTTCACGAGGCTGTGATCCGGAGGCCAGAGCAGGCTCGTTATGAGCGAGGCGTTGATCGATGGCGGCTCCGTGTCGAGGACAGTGATCGACACAGTGGCCATGTTCGAATTCGCAGTTCCGTCGAACGCGCGATATGTGAACGAGTCGCTGCCGGCGAAGCTCGGCGCCGGCGTGTAGGTGAACGAGCCGTTTGCGCCGAGGCTCACGCTGCCGTGAGAAGGACCGCTGACGAGACTCGCGGTCAGCGCGTCGCCGTCGATGTCGGTGTCGTTGCCGAGGACGCCCGGAGCGGCGACGTTGAGGACAGTGTCCTGGTTGATCGTGTAGGTGTCGCCGTTCGCCACGGGCGGATGGTTGACGTGCTGGACAGTGACATTCACGGTCGCGGTATCGCTGCCGCCGTTGCCGTCGCTGATCGTGTACGTGAACGAGTCGGAACCGAAGAAATGCGTTGCGGGCGTATAGCTCACGGATGTGACGTTGTTCACGACCGAGCCATGCGCGCCCTGCGTCACTGCTGTTATGGAGAGCGTGTCCCCTTCGGCGTCGGTGTCATTCGACAGCACGCTGATCGTATTCGCGCCGCTGTCCTCCAGGATCGTGACGTTGTCGTCGACGGCGTCGGGATTCGTATTCGTCGCGGCGCAAGCGCCCTGCACTTCGAACGCACCGACATCCGCGCCGTCGCCACCGCTTGCATTCGTCACGCTGGAGAGATCGCACGGACGCGTGAGTCCGCGCGCGTCCGTCGGCGAGCCGCTGCTGTGACCTTTGTCGATGGCGATGCTGCCGGACTGCAATTCCATTGTCGGCACGAGTCCGCCGTTGTTCTGCAGCGGCCCGAGGTGGATGTCGGCGGCGTTGACATCGAACTGATCGCCGGTGGTTGCGGTGATTTGCGGATTGCCCGGCGTTAGTGTTCCGAGCTCGCCGACGATGTTGTAGCCGCTGCTGGTGAAAATGCCGCTGAGGTTCGGGATGTCGGTGCCGGAGTTGCCGGCGACGATCGTATTGCGCAATGTGCAGCTGCCGGTGTTGTGGACTCCACCACACGTGTTCGAAAAGCCGCCGTTGTTTCCTACGATCGTGGAGCTGGTGATCGTAGCCGATGCCATGCTGTCGTCGATGGCGATGGCACCGCCGTGAACGACCGTCGAGTTGCCGGTGAGGGTGCAGTTCGTCATGTTCAGCACGCCGCCGTTGATGACCTTGATGCCTCCGCCATCCTCGGCCGAGGCGACGCAGCCGGAGATCGTCACGTTTTCGAGATTCACCGTTGCGCCATCGACCAGGATGCCCCCGCCGCCCTCCACGCCGCGTCCGTTGCGGATCCACAGATTCCTGATCGTGACGTTGACGGGCGTTGCCAGGGTGCCGGTGATGTGGAAGACGCGATCGAGGGCAGAGCCGTCGATGATCGTTCCGCCGCCGTCGATGATCAGGCTTTGCGTGATGTTGAAGTCGCCGTTGGTTTCCCCATCCTCCTGATCGGCGCGGGCGATGGTCAGGTTGATCGTGAATGCGGAAGTGAAATTGATCGTGTCGAGACCGCTGCCCGAGGCGCACTGCGGATATGCAGGCGTGTCGGTGTTCGCGTTGATGATGGCCTTGCGTAGCGTGCAGTGATTGATTGTCGGCGCGCCTGCCAGGCTGTCCTGGGGACCTTCAACCGTGAGGGTCGCTGCGCCGGCGGGCAATGCGAGCGTAAGCAGGAGAAGAGAAACGACCGCGAGAGAGCGGGCAAGATGAGCCGTCATGATGATCTCCTTGGCGACGGTCCGAACGGAGCGCCACAGGCGGACAAGATGCGTTCGCAGCGCGCAATCGAACGTGAGGCGCGTCACGCTGGCATGGGCGGTGAGTATTCGCACCGGACGTTGAAAAGCGGTCACGCGGAGACGCGGAGAGCGCGGAGAAAACCCTCCGCAGCTCCGCGTCTCCGCGTGAAACGGTTCTCTTGGACTACTTCGCAACTGCGTTATGATTTCGCTTGCGAGGTGACGCATGCACCAGCTACGGTTCGCTCTCGTAGTCCTCTTGATGGCATTCGCTACCGGTGCGATGGCGGCGACCGGAGTCAAGAGTCCGTGGTGGGAGCATTTCTACACCCGGCACGTCTCCTCCGAGGGATACCAGGCCACGTTTTTCCTTCCTGACGGTTGGTCGGTCGATCCCGATCAGCGCGTGCTCGTTCCCTCGGATGAGAGTCTCGCCGCTTGCCGGATCCGATTCGAGATCTATCGGGGAGTTCCATTCCGTCAAGGGCTTGCTGCGGGCATTCGCCACGACAAAGAATCGACCGGCGCAGCCTATCGATCGGAGCTTGCGGGGGTCAACGGCGCCGAGGCGGTGTGGGTTTGGTACACCGACCGCCAGGGAAACCGCGTCGGCAGGACGTATATCGACCGGTCGACCGATCAGAGCGCCCGGTATGTCGTCTGGCAGTTCGACGTTCCTCGTGACGCGGGTGCCAACGACTGTGACCGCGACTTCGAAGCAATCGTCCGCTCGTCTGACATCAACCCTGTGGAGAAATGAAAACCCTTTTCGAGCCGGCCGACCGCGAATCGATTCAGCAGCGGCTTCTCGCGCTGCGGGCAGACAGTGCCCGCGGATGGGGGAAGATGAATGCCTCGCAGATGGTCACGCATTGTGCGCGCGCGCTCGAGACGGGTACCGGCGACCGGCCGATGAAACAGGCTTTCATCGGCAAGATCCTGATGCCGTTCTTCAAATCCTCGATGCTCGGTGAGAAGCCGTTCAGCCGCAACGGTCCCACCGATCCTTCATTCATCGTTTCCGACGAACGCGACTTCGACGTCGAGCGCCAGAAACTGCTCGAGCTCATCGATCGTCTGGTACAGCGAGGCCCTGCGAAAGCCGCCGAACAGACGCACGCGTTCTTCGGAAGACTGAGCGGTCAGGAGTGGGGCGAGTTGATGTACAAGCACATCGATCATCACTTGCAGCAGTTCGGGGTGTAGACGGCCGGACCAGAATGAACCACAGAGACACTGCGTAATCGGTGGTGACAACGGTTCGCTAGATATTGACTCTCTGCTCTCGAAGCACTCCCGACAGTGTCCGCAGAAGGGTTTCCGCCGTAAAAGGCTTGGCCAGGAAGTGGGGGGTCACGCTCTTGTCCAATTTGGCAGCGTCGGCCGGTCCGCCGCTCACGGCAATGATGCGAACGTGCGGGTCGATCCGGCGCAGGGCGCTGATGAGCGCTGCGCCATCGATGACCGGCATGGCCATGTCGGTGAGAACGAGCGCGATTCTCGATCGATGGAGGGCAAACGTGTCGATGGCCTGCGCGCCATCCTCAGCCGTGAGAACTTGATACCCGAATGCGGTGAGCGTCTGGCGGGTGATATCGAGAATGGCTCGCTCATCATCGACGACGAGAATCAGCTGGCCTTCTCCCCGCGGAAGATCCTTCTCTTTCTCGGGATCCTCGGCGGCTGCAAAAGCGCCGTCGAAAAGCGCCGGGAAGTAGACCTTGAACGAACTGCCTCGGCCGACTTCGCTCGAAACGGTGAGAAATCCGCCGTGACTGCGCACGATTCCGATCGTCGTCGACAGCCCGAGGCCTGTGCCCTTGCCGGTTTCTTTGGTGGTGAAAAACGGTTCGAAAATCCGATCGATGATCTCCGGCGGTATCCCCGTCCCTGTATCGGCAACCTCGATGACGACATACCGGCCGCCGCCTGATCCGCCGTGCGCGGCGGCGTATTGGGGCCCGACGTCGGTGCTCCCCATCGAAACCGTGATCTGTCCTCCGCCGGACATTGCGTCACGCGCATTGACGCAAAGGTTCAGTAGCACTTGCGTCAATTGCGTCGGATCGCCGGAAAGCATGGGAAGGTTTGGCTCGACGATAGTTACAAACACCACATTCTTGGGAAACGTACTGTGGGCAATCGACGCCACCTCCCTCACGATGCTGGCAGTGTCGATCACGATCCGCGAGCCCTCGAGTCCACGCGCGAACAGCAGCACCTGCTTCACGAGGTCGGTACCGCGCCTGACGCAGCGCTCGATGTTGTCGGCTGCTTTCCGCGTTGCCGCTCCGGTCTCGACTCTTCTGATCAGAGAGGCGCCCATGAGTATGGGCATGAAGAGATTGTTCAGATCGTGGGCGATGCCGCCGGCGAGCGTACCCAGGCTCTCCATACGCTGGGTTCGCAGAAGCTGCTTTTCGAGACTCTTACGATTGGTGATGTCCTCGCCGATGCTGGCGGTTCCAATCACCTCACCCGAGGCCGAGCGGAGGACCGTATTGTTCCAGGAGATGAGCCGCCGCTCTCCGGCTCGGGTCACAATCTCATGCTCGTGATGCCACGATTCCGGCAGGTCGGCGAGCAGTGAGGAGAACATGATCTTCAAATCCGGCTGCCGCTCCGGAGGCAGGAAGACTTCGAACCAACTCTTGCCGAGCACGTCCTCGTGATCCCATCCGGTGAGACGGAGGAGATAGTCGTTGCAGTAGGTGATGCACCCATCGCAGTCGAGTGTCATCGAAGCCAACTGAAGGTTGTCGAGCATGTCACTGAAACGGCGCTCGCTTTCACGCAATTCGTCCTGAGCGCGCCGGCGCTCCGTGACGTCGGTCCAGACGCCGACGAGCTCCGCGGGCTCGCCTCGCTCATCGCGGATCAAGCGGCGATTGTCTTCCACCCAGCGATAGGTACCGTCTTTGTGCTGCAAGCGGTATTCTGTGCAGCTCACTTCCTCGCGGAGTGTTTCGTCCAGACTCGCCAAGGCCCGATCCCGGTCCTCGGGGTGCAATCGTCCCAGCCACCAGTCGAAGCTCAGTGTCTCCTCTGCGGCGAATCCCAGCAATCGACTGATGTTCTCGCTGACTAAATGGGGCGTGACCGTTTTGCCCTCCACTTTCAATGCGTAGATGACCGCCGGACTGTGATCGAGCAACTGCCGCAATTGTGCGTGGGTATTGCGGATCTCCTCCTCAGCCCGTTTACGCTCCGTCACGTCGTGCAGTACGCCGACGAAGTGCGTGATCTCACCGTCTGGGCCGAGCACGGGACTGACCGTCTGGTCGTCGTAGCGAATGCTGCCATCCTTGCAGCGGTTCGTGAATTCGCCCCGCCACACCTGGCCACTGTTGATGGTCTGCCAGAACTGGCGATAGACCTCCGGGTCGTGCATTCCGGACCTGAGCATTCGGGGCGTATTGCCGATAGCTTCGTCGCTGCTGTACCCGGTCATCGTCGTAAATGCGGGATTGACCCATAGAATCGTTCCCTGACGATCGGTGATGAGAATTGCGTCGGCCGCTGTTTCGAGCGCGGTCGTTTGCAATCCGAGCTGATTGACGGCAGCGGTCAGCTCGATGTTCTTTTCCTCGAGCTTGGACACGAGCCTCTCGCTGTATTGATTGAGGACCTCCATACCGTCCAGCGAAAGAGAAGGTTTTTGATGTCTGGTGTTCAAAGCGTTGCTGATCGCGCTCATCAAATCCTGAGCCGATGCCGGCTTGTGAAGATAAGAATTTGCGCCGAGGCCGAGCGACAACTCCTTATCGGCCGGCGAAGTGTACGTGGCTGTATGAATAATGAATGGAATGTCTTTGAATCGTTCGCTCCTGCGTACTTCGTGGCAGAGGCGGTATCCATCCATTACCGGCATGAGAATGTCGGAGATGATGACGTCCGGTTCCTCGGCATCCAGGACTCTCAGAGCTTCGACGCCATTACGTGCATGGACGACGGAATGACCCTCACCTTCCAGTCGTAACCGCAAGAGCTTTAGGTTGACTGCCACGTCGTCGACGATGAGGATCTTCAACGACTTCATGGTTCGTCTCTTTTTCCTCGGTCGACGACGTCACTCAAGATCTGCGGCAACGCGCGCGTGCTGATCGGTTGCAACCGAAAGCCATCACATCCCGCTTCCATCGCTTGGGCCCGGGGAAACTTCATGACGGCCCTCCTGTTGGGCGGCGGCTCAGGCGCTCGGCTACGTACCCGGGCAACTTCCTGGTATCGATCGGCTTGGTGATGTAACCGTCGCATCCGGCTGCGCGCGCCTTCTCGTCGTCCCCCTTCATGGCAAACGCTGTCAACGCCACGACGACGATGTGATGCGTTTTGTCGTTCGCTTTGATCTGGCGCGTGAGGGTCAGTCCGTCCATGCCCGGCAAGGCAATGTCCATGAGAATGAGATCGGGCGGCGAAACCTTGATGACCTCCTGCGCCTCTTCGGCATCGCCCGCTTTGAGAATGCGATAACCGTCAAATGCGAGAACGTCGGCGACGAGTTTCAGGTTCGTGGGATTGTCGTCCACGACCAGAATCGTGAATTCGTTCACAGTCCTTCCTCTTCCAATGAACCCTGTGGCAGAGAAACGGTGAATGTGCTGCCGATGCCGACCTTGCTCTCGACGTCGATGGAGCCTCCCTGCAACGTCACGATGCTCTTGGTCAACGCCAGTCCGAGGCCGGTGCCTCCAAAACGGCGGGCAATACCGGTTTCCAACTGCTCGAACTCGGTGAAGAGCCGGGGGATATCGTCCGCGGCGATGCCGATGCCGCTATCGCGAACCGAAAGACGGATGTTTCCATCCGCAAGGCGGTCCGCCTTGATCGTCACGACGCCGCCGTCATCCGTGAACTTCAGCGCATTGGAGAGGAGGTTGTAGAGGATCTGGCGAAAACGCTGCAGATCAAGAGTGATGGCGTCCAGGCCGGGGGCGATCTCGACGCGGACATCGATGTTCTTCTGCTCGGCAATCGGATGGACGACGGCGCAGACCTCTTCGATTCCGGACCGGATCTCGAAGACTTCCGGGCTCAGCTCGAGCTTTCCGGCCTGAACCTTCACGAGGTCGAGCATGTCGTTGATGAGATGAAGCAGGTGCTGACCGCTCTTGAGGATGTCTTCGAGATACTCCTTCTGCTTCTCATTGACCGTACCGGGCCTGCCATCCGCGAGAAATTCCGCGAAGCCGATAATGCCGTTGAGGGGAGTGCGCAGTTCGTGGGACATGCTGGCCAGGAACCGGTCTTTGGCCTGATTGGCCCGTTCCAGTTCGTTGTTCTTTACCTTCAGTGCGCGCTCGATCCGCTTGCGGTCGGAGATGTCGCGAATGGCGCTGGTGACCAGCAACCCCTCCGGGGTTCGTAACGGGCTCAGACTGATCTCTACCGGGAACTCTGTGCCATCCCGGCGCAAGCCATATAAATCGAGGCCTGCACCCATCGGCCGGACGTGCGGGTCCGCAAAGTAGCCATCGCGATGACCGCCGTGATGGCCGTGAAATCGACCCGGGATCAGCACCTCGATTGGCTTGCCGAGCAATTCTTCACGGCTGAAACCGAACAACCTTTCGGTTTGTGTGTTCACGAGAACGATCGAGCCGGCCTGATTGACAATGACCATGGCATCGGGCGCAGCTTCGAGGAGGCCACGGAATTGATCTTCGGGTTGCTGCGGGACCGATGTCATTTAGCCCTCCTCAGCCATGAGCACAACCGCACAATGCCATGAAAGCGTTCCGCGTCGACTCGATTACTTTTATACGCCCGGCTGTATGGCAAATAAACCTTCTTTATGGCGCTTCGTATGATTCTTTCTCGTCAAGATTCAAACCGATCGGGGCCAGCCCGGAATTGAAGGTAATTGCGCTGCAGCGGGGATGAACCACTCAAGGCGGCAAATGATCATTCCATGCGATACGCCGGAAGACCGTGATGTCCGATACGGTGACGTGACCTCAGTCACCTGATCCAGCGACTGAACATGTCGAAAAAAACTGACCGCGGGTGCAGATTTTGCTACTGTTAGGCCTGCTGAGCTCGTCGATATGCCTCGTATTTTCGATACTTCGGCACTGAAGACGTTTGTCACGTGCAAACGCACATCACGCGTGTATCAGCAGGGCAGCATTCTGTTCAACGAAGGCGATGCGCCCGAAGGCCTGCACATTCTCGACTCCGGCCGCGCAAAGATGTTCGGATCGAACACGCGCGGAAAAACGTTCATCAGCAGGATTGCGAATGCCGGCGAGATGCTCGGGCTCAATGCCGTCATCCTCGGCAAGCCCTATCTGGTCAGCGCCGAGGCGATGGAGCCTTCGCGCGTGTCGTACGTTCTGCGCGAAGACTTTCTCAATTTCCTGAAGAAGTCGCCGGACGCTTCGCGGCAGGTCATTCAGCAGCTCAGCTCCCGTTACTACGACTCGCAGCGCGACGTGCGCACACTCAGCCTCTCCAGCAGCATCCGCGAGAAGATCGCACGTCTTCTCGTTTCCTGGGTCGAGTCGGGTGACCATCCCAATGAGCAGGTCTGGATCAACATGGATCTGACCCACGAGCAGATCGGGCAGATGATCGGCGCATCGCGCGAAACGGTCTCCCGCACGATGTCAGCGCTGTCAGGAATCGGCGCGATCGTCGTGAAGGGTCACGTCCTGGAGATTCCAAGCATGACACGCCTTCGCGAACTGGCGAAGATGTAACGGGCCGCCTCGTCCGATCCGACCGATCCGAGCAGAAACAGAACTTTGGGTGGGGAAACCACCGGCTCAATCACTCCTACATATAGAAGGATGAGGTTGCCCGCCTCGTCAGGGAGGGATCCGTGAAAAAGCTCCTGCTCTCGATCGTCATCATCGTCATCGTCGTCATCGGCGGTCTTTACATCTGGAACAGGATTCTGGAGACCAAGCCACCGGAGCCGGGAGCGGTCCTGGACGAAGCCAAGGCCGCGGGACGCGACGCGAAGAGCATGCCGGGAGCCGACGAGGACTACTACGCGGACATGGATTACGGCGTCACGAAGAATCCGGACGCCGTTCGCGCATCCCTCGATCCATACGTTCCCGGCATCACCGCCGATGCCGCCGTGAAGAGCGCCGTGCGCGGGCGGAACAACTGGATCGTCTGGACCGCCGGCAACGACCGGCTATGGGACGAGCTCTCGCGCCAGAGCGCCGGATACCTCGACCTGCTGAAGACCCTCTCCAACCATCCGAACCTCCAGTTCAGCCGCGCCAACCGCTGGTCGGTGCTTGGACTCGTCAACGAGCCCTGCTTCAAGAAATCGAGCGGACCACGCGCGGACCGATGGGGCCTCTGGCTCGACGAGCGCGTGCAAGGAAATGGTTGCGGGCCCGATCCATTCGAGAACGAGACGAAGTATCCCGGGGTCAAGAGCGGCGCCCGCGGTACAGGCAAACTGGCACTCGGCTCCTACTACGGTTACGCCACCGGCATCGTCGGACTGCGCCTCTTCCCTAACCCTGCCTTCGATGAAAAGGCCCAAGCGAAGTGGGATGCGAACCGTTACTACACCGATCCTTCGTACTACAACGATGCGACACTCGTGAAGCCGTATCGCGTGGCCATGTCGTGCGGCTTCTGCCACGTCGGCCCCAATCCCACCAACCCGCCGGCTGATCCCGAGAACCCGACCTGGGCAAATCTGAACAGCAATCCCGGCGCACAGTACTTCTGGATCGACCGGATTTTCATGTGGGACCACGACGCGTCGAGCTTCGTCTTCCAGCTCTTCCACACCTCGCGGCCCGGCGCGCTCGACACATCGCTCGTCTCGTCCGACCAGATCAACAACCCGCGCACGATGAACGCGATCTACAACCTCGGCGCACGTCTCGAGATCGGCCGCAAATGGGGCGCCGAGCATCTCGCCGGCGGAGGCGCGGACAACAAGCAGTTCAACGATTACGTCCCGCCCGGCACGCCGCTGACGAAGTTCTACGAGAAGAGCACACAGACGGCGTACACCACGCACGTGCTCAAGGACGGCTCCGACTCCGTCGGCGCACTCGGCGCGCTCAATCGCGTCTACATCAACATCGGCCTCTTCAGCGAAGAATGGCTGCTGCACTTCCGGCCGCTCATCGGCGGCACCGCGCTCCAGCCGATCTCGCCGATCAAGATCGCCGATGCCGGCAAGAACTCGACATACTGGCAGGCGAACATCGCACAGACGCCTGATCTGGCGCTCTTCTTCCTCGCCAGCGCGAAGCCGGATTACCTGAGCAACGCTCCGGGCGGAGCCGCCTATCTCGCTACCGACGCCGCGCTCGTCCCGCGCGGCAAGGAAGTCTTCTCCGAGCGCTGCGCCCGCTGCCACTCCAGCAAGCTGCCCGAAAAAGCGTTCGCGAACTTCTTCCCGCCCGGAAGCATCGGACCGGATTACCTCAAGTACTGGAACGAATACTGGCAGTGGACCAAGACGCAGGAATTCAAGGACCAGATGAAGGCGATCGTCATGAGTCCCGATTTCCTCAAAGACAACTACCTCTCCACCGAACTGCGCGTTCCGTCGACGCTGATGGAAACGAACATCTGCAGTCCGCTGGCAACGAACGCGATCCGGGACAACATCTGGGACAACTTCTCCTCCGAGTCGTACAAGAACCTCCCCTCGGTCGGCAAGGTCACGATCCACGATCCATACACCGGCGAACCGTCGGAGTACGAGATGCCGGCCGGCGGCCGCGGCTACACGCGTCCGGCATCGCTGATCAGCGTCTGGGCGACGGCCCCCTATCTCCAGAACAACAGTCTCGGCAGCTTCGATGGCAGCGGCTCCGTTGCCGGCCGCGAGAAGACGTTCGAGGACGGCATCACGCAGTTGCTCTGGCCCGAGAAGCGCCAGGGCAGCCGCAGTTACGTTACCGCCTCCGGAAAATCGCATCCCGGAATCATCGACGTCACGCCGGGACCGACGTTCCTCAATGTCGCGCCGGGATTCCTCCCTGCGTCGCTGGCTCCCCTTTCCGGAACGCTCGAAAAGTTCTTCCCGAACGTCTTCAACACCGGCGGCGTCAAGATCGGACCAATTCCGACCGGCACCCCGATCAACCTTCTCTCGAACATCGACCTGACGAAGGGGGCGGAAGTGCTCGACCTTCTGCTTCACATCAAACACGACCTCAAGTCTCTGCCGGACAACTACACCGAAGAACAGGCCCGAGCCCAGTTCGCACCGCTCGTACCGAAGCTCCTCGGCGTCAGCAAGTGCAAAGATTTCATCGTCAATAGAGGACACTACTTCGGCACCGATTTCCTGCCGGCGAAGGAAGGCGAGCCGGGTCTCACCGACGCCGACAAACAGGCGCTCATGGCATTCCTGAAGACGTTCTGATCGCCACATGGACAGAGGAGCTCAATGGCTGATGTAACCGCGGAATACGAATACGTCGTCGTTGGGTCAGGCGCGGGAGGCGGTACAGTCGCCGCCCGCCTCGCCGAATCCGGCTTCAAAGTCCTGCTCCTCGAAGCCGGCGGAGATCCGGGGACCCTTCAGGGCGGCGATCCGAACGATCCCACGGGCAATCGCCTGCCTGATGACTACAACGTCCCCGTCTTCCACCCTTTCGCGTCCGAGAACGACGCCATGAAGTGGGACTTTTTCGTTCGTCATTACAAAGACAACGCCCTCCAGCGGCGCGATGAGAAGGCCGTCGATACTCCCGAGGGTCCGCGCATCCTCTATCCCCGCGCCGGAACGCTCGGCGGCTGCACCGCGCACAACGCGATGATCATGATCTACCCTCACAACGACGACTGGCGCTTCGTCGAAGATCTCACCGGTGACCGCTCCTGGTCGCCGGACAACATGCGCAAGTACTTCGAGCGGATGGAGAATTGCCACCATCGTCCGTGGTGGCGTTTCCTCCAGAAGCTCACCGGCATCAACCCGACGCGTCACGGCTTCAAGGGTTGGCTGCGAACCGAGGTGTCGATCCCGGACGCGGCTATCAACGACCAGGGCATCCTCAAGTTCCTCATCGACACGTTCGCCGCCAACGAGGAAAGCATCGGCACTCCCCTCGTGGAGCGGCTGCGCTGGGCGCTCCTCGGCAAAGGCGATCCGAACGATTGGCGTCTTGTTGACTGCAACTCGACCGGATTGCGCTACACGCCGCTGGCTACCCACAACCACTCCCGCAACGGCAGCCGCGAGCGCGTGATCGATGTCGCCAAAAATCATCCCGACAAGCTGAAAATCGAGCTCGACGCATTGGCAACACGAATCATCTTCGATGACACCAACAAGGCCATCGGCATCGAGTATCTGAAAGGCGCGCGCCTGTATCGCGCGAGCGCCAATCCCACGCCCGACCCGGGACAGGTGAAACAGGTCTACGTCTCGCGCGAAGTCATCCTCGCCGGCGGCGCCTACAATTCGCCGCAGCTCCTCATGCTCTCCGGCATCGGACCGAAGGAGCACCTCGAGTCGATGGGCATCAAAGTGCGCGTCGATCTGCAAGGCGTCGGCTCGAACCTGCAGGACCGCTACGAAGTCGGCGTCGTCAACCGCATGAACTTCAAGGAGTGGTGGGTGCTGAAAGGCGCCAAGTTCGCGAAGGGCGATCCGCAGTACAACGAATGGGCGACGAATCGCAAAGGCGTCTACACCACGAACGGCTCGGTGGCCGCGATCATCAAGCGCTCCGTGAAAGAACGGCCGCTTCCCGACCTTTTCATCTTCGCTCTCCTGGGCAAGTTCTACGGCTACTTCCCGAAGTATTCGGAGGTTTTCGCCAAGAACCTCAACTACCTCACCTGGGCGATTCTCAAGGCCCATACGCAGAATTGCGCCGGGACCGTGCGTCTGCGATCAGCCGATCCGCGCGACACTCCCGCGATCGATTTCTGCTACTTCAGCGAAGGGAACGATTCACACGGCGACGATCTGAAGTCGGTCGTCGAAGGCATCAAGTTCGTACGCAAGCTCACCGCCGACCTGCGCAAGAACAAACTCATCGCCGAGGAGGAGTATCCGGGCGATCAGTACCAGACCGACGACCAGATTGCCGACTTTGTGCAGAATAATGCCTGGGGCCACCACGCCTCCTGCTCCTGCCCGATCGGTCCGCAGAACAACGGCGGCGTCGTCGACACGAACTTCCAGGTCCACGGCACGAAGAACCTGCGCATCGTCGACGCCTCCGTCTTCCCGAAAATCCCCGGCTTCTTCATCGTCACCTCGGTCTACATGATCGGCGAGAAAGCCGCCGACGTAATCGCCGCAGCAGCCCGCCCTTAACTTCCAATTCAGGGACAACTGCATCTAAGTCACGCAGTTGCAATTGGTTGCGCGCTGATTCACGAAAACCAGCGTCTGATCCTGAGTTCAACTGAAACCGTACACACATGGAATCAACGCGTTGTCACAACGCATGAATGCGTTATTACAACGCAACAATGCGTAATCGCAACGCATGAATGCGAAACCGGAACGCGTGAATGCGAAGGCAGAACGCGTGAATGCGAAATGAGAACGCGTGAACGCGAAATCAGAACGCATCAACGGGAAATCGGAACGTGTGGATGGGTTCCCCGATAGGGTCTGGCCGGTGATGCATTCCGAGGAGGGTTCCAACGGTCGACAAAGGCGAGATTTCTTGCTCGTTTTCGACATCGAAGGACGCGTAACCCCCTTCCTCACCCTCTCACCGCAACCTTGTCAATCGAGCGCCTTCTCCCCCACGCTTTTTGTGGGGGAGAAGGTGGCGAAGCCGGATGAGGGGGGCAATCGATCGAGTACGACATCCGCACATGTGCCGCGTTTTCAGGTAGTTCGGACGAGGGCGTGGTTGGATCGCCTGAGTATTTCCCCCCTCATCCGCCTTCGGCACCTTCTCCCCCCGCAAAAAGCGCGGGGGGAGAAGGCGCTCGATGGGGAAAGCACGCCAAAAAAGAAGAAGGGTTAGGCGCGCGCGCCAGGCGGGGAGCGCAACAAGCGTGCGAGAAATGCGGCTGACCCTGGGCTAAGCCGGCTAACCCCCCTTCCCCCACCCCCTCATCGCAACCTTCCAATCGAGCGCCTTCTCCCCCACGCTTTTTGTGGGGGAGAAGGTGGCGAAGCCGGATGAGGGGGCAATCGATCGAGTACGCCATCCGTGCATGTGCCGCGTTTTCAGGTAGTTCGGACGAGGGCGTGGTTGGATCGCCTTGCGTATTTTTCCCCCCTCATCCGCCTTCGGCACCTTCTCCCCCCGCAAAAAGGCGCGGGGGGAGAAGGCGCTCGATGGGAAAGCACTCCAAGAAAAGAGGAAGTGTTGGGCGCGGGCGCCAAGAGGGGAGCAACAAGCGGGTGAGAAATACGGCTGACTCTGGGCTAACTCGGCTACCCGCATCCCTCACCCTCTAATCGCAACCCTTCCAATCGAGCGCCTTCTCCCCCACGCTTTTTGTGGGGGAGAAGGTGGCCGAAGGCCGGATGAGGGGGTCGAGCGGCCTACCCATTGCGGTGCAAATCAGTGACTCTCCGTTCGATTGCAGCCTTGATCGCTTCACCAACGGACTCTGAGTCGCGAATCAACATCTCGTTGGGAATTCGCAGGATCTAATCCCTCGGCTGCGCAGCTCGCGGGTTCGCTCGGACTCGTGATCGATCATCCATTCAGCAGCGTGATGGCTTCCATCCAACTCGATCGCGAGCTTCAGTTCTGCGGAATAGAAATCGACGATGTAGCGCCCGATTGGATGCTGACGGCGAAACTTCCACTCGCTGAATCGGCGCGCGCGCAACCATCCCCAGATTCGCGATTCCGCACGTGTTGGCTCCCGCCGCATGCCACGCGCGAAGCGACGAAGACGTTCGCTCGTATGTGCCACGAGCCCGAGGATACCTCGGTGAATTGCCGTTGTGCAGCTACGCAGCTCTGATCGCCCAGCCTCACGACTACGTCCCAATCGAAAGCACTCCAAGAAAGAGAGGGGGATGTGAGGAAGAGGGCAAAAATACTCGCGCCGCCGCCGGACCTTGAATCCGACGGCGGCGCAATCAAGCCATGCTCAGAACGTCTTCAGGAACGCGATGAGCGCGCGCTTGTCGGCGTTGCTCAGGCCCGGCTCTCCCTCGCTGGCGGGGAGGTAGTCGGTTCCGAAGTAGTGTCCCTTGTTGACCACGTAATCGGCGCACTTGGAGGCTTTGAGCAGTTCCGGCACGAGTGGCGCGAATACCTTGCGTGCCTCGTCGTCGCTCGCATTTTCCGGCAGCGCGTCGAGTTTGTGTTTGATCTTCAACAGCAGAATCAGGACCTCGCCAGGGTTCTGGAGATCGATGTTCGACAACATGCCCACCGGCGTGCCCTCGGGGATGGGGCCGATGCGGATGCCGCCCTCGTAGAAGATGTTGGGATGAAGGCCTGCGGCCAAACCGACCAGCGGTTTCAGCTCGCTCGGGACATAGCCGGGAGCGATATTCAGGTAGCTGGTCTGGGTGGTCTTGTCGATCCAACCCGGCAACGGCTTGCCCGATTGCGTCGCGAACGTGCCGTTTCCTTTGCGCTTCTCCGGCCAGAGCATCTGCTCGATGCCGTCCTCGAATGCTTTCATCCTGTCCGGGACGGAACCGCTTTCTTCGAAATGGCCGACGCTGTTGTTTTGCAGGTAAGGCGCGGTTGACCAGAGACTGATCAGCGATGCCGGCCGCGTGTATCCGCGTCCGCCCGCCGGCATGTCGTACCACGATGGCTCGCTCGTGTACGGATGGTGGATCATCACCTTCCCGACCGAGGGAAGGCTCTTGTACGACTCGGAGGAGAAGTTGTCCCAGATGTTGTTGCGGATCGCATTCGTCGCGAGCGGGCTGCAGGCGTTGGTCTCCAGCAGCGTGACCGGCACGCGGACCTCGTTGGAGAGGTAGTTATTGTCGAGGAAGTCGCGTGACTTGACGATCTCCTTCATCTCGGTCTTGAACTCGGTGGTCTTCGTCCAGGCCCAGTAGTCGTTCCAGCACTTCAGGTAATTCGGACCGATGCAGCCCGGCTGGAAGAAGTTGGTGAAGGCCTTCGCCGGCAGCTTGCTTGAGTGGCAACGCGCGCAACGCTCGCCGAAGACTTCCTTGCCGCGCGGGACAAGATCGGAGTCCTCCAGGTACCTCGATCCACCCGGGGCCACCGCCAGATAGTCCGGTTTCGCGGTGGCGAGGAAGAAGAGCGCCACGTCTGGCGTCTGCGCCGCGTTCGCATTCCAGTAACTCGAGTTTTTCTCGGCGTCGGCGATCTTGATCGGACTGATCTTCGGGCCACCGACCAGCGGGATGAAGTGCAGCAGCCACTCCTCGCTGAACAGACCGATGTTGAGGTAGACGCGATTGAGTGCGCCGAGGGCGCCGACCGAGTCGGAACCGTCCTTGAGCACGTGCGGTGTGTTCACCGTGTGCGTGGTTGGGTCAAAAAACTTCGTGAGCGCCGTTCCGGGCGGGACATATTCGTTGAACTGTTTGTTGTTCAAACCGCCGCCGCCGAGCTCCTCGTGTCCCCACTTGCGCGCGATCTCCAGCCGGGCGCCGAGGTTGTAGATGGCGTTCATCGTGCGCGGGTTGTTGATCTCGTCGGACGAGACGAGCGACGTATCGAGCGCGCCGGGACGCGAGGTGTGGAAGAGTTGCCAGATGAAGCTGCCGTAGTCCTGGTCGAACATGAAGATGCGCTCGATCCAGAAGTACTGCGCGCCGGGATTGCTGTTCAGGTTCGCCCACTCGGGGTTCTCCGGATCGGCGGGCGGGTTGGATGGGTTGGGGCCGACGTGGCAGAAACCGCACGACATGCCGACGCGGTACGGCTTCACGAGGTTCTTGTCGTTGTAGTACTTCGGTTCGGTGTAGTACTTCACCGGATTCCACGCCGCTTGCGCCTTTTCGTCGAAAGCCGGGTTGGGGAAGAGACGGAGGCCGACGACGCCCGTTCCGTAGCCGTAGTACGAGCCGAGCGCGAGCTTGCCCTTGCCGCGGGCTCCGCTCCTGACTCCCGGATACTTGGTCTCGTTCTCGAACGGATCGGGACCGCAGCCCCTCCCCTCGACACGCTCGTCGAGCCAAAGGCCCCAGCGGTCCGCACGCGGGCCGGTGGCTTTGCGGAAGCATGGCTCGTTGACCAGGCCCAGGTAATGCCAGCGGTTGTCGCGGCTGTTCTTCAAGTTTGGATGGCTCGAGATCGTCTTCAGCAGGTCGAGATTTCCGAAGCTGCTGACCGATAGCGTGTCCCAGAGGCGGTCATTACCGGCCGTCCAGACGATCCAGTTGTTCCGGCCGATGGCGACCCGCTTCACCGCTTCCGCGGCCGAGATCCCCGGAAGGTATGGATCGAGCGAGGCTCGGATGGCCTCCGGATTCTTCGTGAGGCCGTAGTCCATGTCGGCGTAGTAGTCCTCGTCGGCGCCGGGCATGCTGGCAGCGTCCCGGCCGGCGAGGAGGGCTTCGTCCTTCACGTGTCCCGGCTGTGGCTTCAGTTTGCAAGAGGTCAGAAAACTGCTGACGATGAGGATCACGACGATGGGAAGGAGCTTTCGCATGGACGGTGCCTCCTTGCACAAAGATGGGGAGTGTTGCTACACAAATATAGGGAGTGTTACTAGAGGAGTGCCACCTGAAGATGCTTTCCCTACCATCAATATTGGAAAACAGAGCAAAAAATTAATCTTGCGCATGCCATTGACACCTAGCCGTTTGTCATGACAGAATTTCTGACACATCCAATTTGAATCCGTAACTCGACTCGACCCGTCGCGAACGTTTCTACGAAGCGACGCGCAGCTTTGACGAGGAGGAGCCTTATGGGGAAAGCCGGACTGGTATTCACGGTCGTCCTGCTGGCGGAGCTTGGCCTGGCGATGGGGCAGGAGATCCCGAAACTGCCGCCCCTGGATGATCCGCACGCCAGAATGGAATTCGCCAACAAGCGGTATCCGTCTGCCAGGGTCTGCGGCGAATGTCACCCCACGCAGTACGCCCAGTGGAGCCTCTCCTCCCACGCCTACGCCGCCGTCTCCCCGATGTTCAACAAGTTCGAACAGAGGATCAACGACCTCGCGCGCGGCACGATCGCCTCCTTCTGCGTCCGCTGTCACGCGACCGTCGGCACGGCGCTGGGCGAGAGTCGCGACATCGCATGGTGGGACCGTGCCGGGGCCGCGCAGGAAGGGATCACATGCGTCACCTGCCACCGCGTAGGTGAGGCGTACAGCAAGAGCAATGGGGCGCGGAGAATTACGCCGGGCGACATCTCCGAGCCGGTGTTCGGCCCCTTCGATACGACGGGCGTCCTCAAAGCCATCAGCAACGCGCAGATCTACCACATCCTGGTGAGCTCCGATCAACCCGACAGGCCCGGCTACACCCGTATTCACCAACAGGCCATTCCGTCCACAGTGATCAAGCAGTCGGAGCTCTGCGTGACCTGCCACCAGGTCCAGGTCCACGCCGGCATCAAGCTGGAGACAGTCTGGGAGGAGTATCGCGCGTCTCCGGCGTTCAAGGAGGGGACGACCTGCCAGGACTGCCACATGAGTCCCGTCCCGGGACAGAAGGTCGCATTCACTCGCGGACCCGCTGCCATCATCCCCAACGGCGGGACCGTCAACGACGACCGGCCGCTCTCCGACCACACATTCGTCGGCCCCGGCTACCCGATCAGCCACCCCGGCCTCTTCCCGATCTCCCTGGTCCCGTCTCGCTTCACCCCGCAGCAGTGGCTGAAGTTCGACTACCGGTGCCGCTGGGGTAGCGACGAGTTCGAGAACAAGACCGCCGTCTTGCCGGGCTGCGACAAAGCAATCGCGCCCGAGTGGCAGAACGCCGCCGACCGTAAGGAGGCATGGGGCGTCGTCGTCGCCAATCTGGACAGGTGGAACGATCGTAAGACGCTGCGCATCCAGTTGCTCGAGAAAGGCTCGAAGCTCGACGGCCCGTTCTTTACCAGCCCGCTCAAAGTCGGCCAGGACTTCTCCTTCGATTACAAGCTGACCAACCTCAACAAGGGTCACAACCTCCCCTCCGGTTCTCTCGGAGCGCAGCCGGAGTTGTGGCTCAACGTCGCCCTCATCGATCCCGATGGCAAGCGGGTTTGGGAGTCCGGCTATGTCGACAGCCGTGGGGACTTCGCCGACCTGCAATCGCGCGACGTCCGCGAGCGCAAGATCTCTGATCAGGACCCGTTCAAGGGCGAACCCTTGCCCTTCGACGCCCAGCTTTTCAGCATGGGAGCCAAATTCATCACCACGAATGTGAAGGGGACCGATCGGGAGATGTTTCTGCCGATCAATCTCGACTTCGACCAGCTCCCGTTCATCCGCCCAGGCGGCACCCCCTCCTCGGTCAACAACCATCCGCCCAACGTGCGCATGGAGAAACACAGCATCCCACCGCTGGCCACCCGCACCGCACACTACAAGGTCCCGGCGTCGAAGCTGACCAAAGCAGGGAAGTACCGCCTCGCCGCACGCATTCGCGGCCGGACGGAGCCGATGTACTTCATGGATTTCGTCTTTGCCACGAAGGACATGGAGCGTGCCGAGAACGAGTGGGTCACCGATACCCATCAATACGCTGTTGAATTCGAGATGCACTGAGGAGAGGGCGAACATGAATCGAAAATCGTCCACCGCGAATCCTTTCCTCGTCGGACTTCTTTTGCTGACCGCGGGCGTGCCGGGCGCGTTCGCGCAGGAGCCTCCCGACTCCCAGAAACACGACATGTCGTCCGAGGCGAAACTCCTGCCCGGTCCGCCGGCAGAGGGCTCGTTCATCCCCGACCCCGTCTACCCGCAGCCGTATGACACGCAGGCCCAGCTCGACATCTACGGCGCCAAGCACTTGAATCCGAATCCGACGGGGGTTCCGGCAGTCGACCTGGGCATTCGCATGTACGACCGCGGCGCCTACTCGCCGCGCTCCACCTGGCTTTTCGGCCCTAAGGATCCGGTCCAATCCGGCTTCATCACCGGTGGTGATCTTCGGATCGCCGCCGATTCCTACGACAGCGGCACCGGTGGCAAGAAGCAGTCGACCGTTGCCGCCCGCCTCAACCTCGACATGGACCTTGCGCTCACCGCCACCGAGCGCATCCACGCATTCACGCGGCCGCTCGATAAGGCTGGTCAGTTCACGCGCTACGACATCAGCGGTGCAGTCAAAGACAAGTTCACCAGTGAGTTCGACTTCGACCTCGACACGCTCTTCTTCGAAGGCGACCTAGGCCAGATTACCGGCGGCTTGCAGGGCAAACCGGCCAGCTTCGACCTGCCGATCGCCTTCGGGAGGATGCCGTTCGTCACGCAGAACGGCGTCTGGATCGAGGACGCCTTCGACGGCGCGGCGTTCAGTTTCACGGCCAAGAACATCCCGTCGCTCGACGTCAGCAACACCGACCTCACCTTCTTCGCCGGGTGGGCCCAGCTGACCACCGATGCCGCTCCCAACTCGTCGAGGAACCGCGTCCTCGGCCTGGCCGGATTCGCCGACGCGCACAAGGGATACATCGAGTATGGCTACGGCTACGTCAAAGCCGAAGACGACAACCTGAGCTACCACAACCTGACCGCCGCGTTCAGCAGACGGTACTTCGGCCGCATCGCCAACAGCGTCCGCGTGATCGGCAACTTCGGCCAGAAGGGCGATCCGGGCAAAGCAAAAACAGCCGACGGAGAGCTGTTCCTGTTCGAGAGCTCGCTTACGCCGAAGTATCTGAAGCTGGCCGAAGCCAATCAGTCGAATTTCGTCCCGTACCTCAATCTCTTCGCCGGCTTCAACTCGCCGCAGTCGCTCGCGCGCGGGGCGGATTCCGGCGGCGTACTGCGCAACACCGGCATCACGTTCGAGTCCGACGGCATGACGGCCTATCCGACGCTCGACGCCAAAGCGCACAAGTCTTACGGCGGCGCCTTGGGGCTCGAGTACCTCTTCGATCTCGCCCATCAGATCGTGGTCGAAGGGTCTGCAGTCGAGCGCATGAGCGGAAACACGGCTGGCTCGCAGTACGGAATCGGCGTCCGCTATCAGCAGCCGATCAGCCCCGACTTGATCATCCGCTTCGACGCCATGAAGGGCTGGCTGCAGGGACAGAAGGACATTTACGGCGTACGAGCAGAGCTCCGTCTCAAATTCTGAGGAGGTATTCAATGTCTGTGTTTCAGCTCAACGTCAACGGCAAGGGATATGCGGTCGACATCGACGGCAACATGCCTCTGCTCTGGGCTCTGCGAGACATTCTGGGACTCAAGGGCACCAAGCTCGGTTGCGGCGTCTCGCAGTGCGGCGCCTGTACCGTTCATCTCGATGGCGTTGCGGCACGCTCCTGCTCGGTCGACGTCGGCGTGGCCTGTCTCTCCAGGATCACGACGATCGAGGGGTTGTCGTACGACGGCGAGTTGCATCCGTGTCAGAAGGCGTGGCTCGAGCTCGGCGTACCACAGTGCGGTTTCTGTCAGCCGGGCCAGATCATGACCGCCGCAGCACTCCTCAAAGCGAATCCGCACCCCAATGATGAGCAGATCGACGCGGCAATGCGCGGCAACATCTGCCGTTGCGGCACCTATCCACGAATCCGGGAAGCGATCCACAAAGCGGCGGGGAGCTAGATATGAGCGCAATCGTCAGGATTACCCGCAGGGACTTCCTTCGTCGTACCGGCGTCGGTGCCGGAGCTTTAGTGCTCGGCGCTTACATTTCACCCATTGGGAAACTCTCCGCCGGGATACTCGAGAAGCTTGAAGAGGGGTTTCCTCTCAACGCGTATGTCAATATTCTGCTGGATGGCACCTTCATCATCATGGCCCCCCGCTCGGAGATGGGCCAAGGCACCCGTTCGAGTCTGGCAGCCGTGCTGGCCGACGAACTCGAGGCCGACTGGTCCCGCGTAAGAGTTCGCCAGTCTGATGCAGACGGCGAACGGTATTCGAAGGAGCTGAAGAACCCCTTTCCTGGCGGCTTGCCGAAATACCCTGTTTCCGATGAAGCTGTTCAGTTCGCGGACAGCTCACGCAGCATGGCCCTCCTCTTCGGACCGATGAGGCTCTTTGGCGCTGGTATACGGACTGTGTTCGTCCGTGCGGGAGCCAAGCATTTTGGAGTCGACCCCTCCGAGTGCCGTGCGCGGCAACACAGGGTGCATCACGACGCCAGCGGTCGCTCCATCGACTACAAGTTCCTGCTGCTGGACGCCAAGAAAGTGGCGGTGCCCACGCCGGACGAGGCCCAGGCCGCGCTCAAGCCAAGCAAGGATTGGAATTACATCAATACCGACAAGATGCCGTTCATCGATGCCAAGGACATGGTCACCGGCAAAGCGGTCTACGGCGCCGACGCCGACCCCAAACGGCCCGGCATGCTGACGGCCATGATCGTGCGCTGCCCGGTCGCCAACGGCGAAGTGAGGAGCTATGACGACACCGAGACGCGCAAGG
>Ga0247666_1000174_pt1 | contig 26496 bp, 23 predicted proteins | sample CNK07_metaG_FD_183025 | JGI IMG/M metagenome (GOLD analysis project Ga0247666, IMG submission 183025) | Soil microbial communities from Purdue University Martell Research Forest, Indiana, United States - CNK07 | ecosystem: Environmental > Terrestrial > Soil > Temperate forest > Bulk soil...
ACGCGGCCTCCACCGAGAATCTCCGACTCCCGACCCCCGACAACCGACTCCCGCGCGCCGTTGTCCGTTACAATCGAGCCCGTTCAATGATCATCACTGTCGCCAACCAAAAAGGCGGGGTCGGCAAGACGACCACCACCATCAATCTGGCCGCCGCCGTCGCCAACAAAGGCTTCAAAACACTGCTGATCGACCTCGATCCGCAAGCCAACAGCACGATGAGCTATGTCGACCCGCGGAGCATTTCGCGGTCGATGTTCGACGTGCTCGTCAGCGAGGAGCTCGGCCTCAACGACGTCATCGTCCCGACGCCGCTGCCGAATCTCTTTCTCGCGCCGTCGAAGATTGCGCTGGCCAAACTCGAATCGAAACTGATCGGCGAGCTCGACGGACCGTTCCGGCTCAAAGACAAGATGGTGGCAGCGTCGACCGAGTACGACTACATCTTCATCGACACGCCGCCGACCCTGGGCATGATCACCGTTAACGCGATGGTGGCGTCGAGCCACGTGCTGGTGCCGATCCAGTCGTCGTATTTCGCGCTCGAAGGAACCGACGATCTGCTCGAGACGATCGAGAAGATCAAAGCCCGCCCGAACCCGAACCTCCAGCTCCTCGGCGTCGTGATCACGATGCACGACAAGCGCACCACGCTGGCGCGCGACATCCACGAGCAGATCGGCCAGGTCTTCGGCGAGCGCCTTTTCAATACCGTGATCACGAAGTCGATCCGGCTCGAAGAGAGTCCCGCGTACAAGGAATCGATCTTTACGTTTGCGCCGCGATCGAGCGGAGCAATGGAGTACTACTCGCTGAGTGAGGAGATCCTGTCCCGTGTCTGAGGCAACCCCCGAGGAAACCGTATGTCCATGAAACGCGGCCTGCCCGAGCGTTCCTCCATGCGCCACGACGCGCATTTCGTCGAAGAGCTGACCCGCCGTTCCGGACGTCACATCGGCTCGATGATCCCCCTTGAGCTCATCGAGCCGAATGCCGAACAGCCCCGCACGCAACTCGGCAACATCGAAGAGCTGGCGGCGTCGATCAAAGAAAAAGGCGTGCTCGAACCGATCCTCGTCCGCAACGCCGGCCCCAACCGCTACCAGATCATCTCCGGCGAGCGCCGTTTCCGCGCTGCCTCGCTGGCCGGACTCGACGAGATTCCCGCGATCGAGCTCGACGTCGACGACAAAGAGCAGCTCGAGATCGCGCTCATCGAAAACATCCAGCGCAAGGACCTGACCGCGTTCGAAGAGGCGGAAGGCTTTCTCGCGCTGCAGCAGAAGTTCGGCTACACGCACGAGAAGATCTCGCACGTCATCGGCAAGTCGCGCACGACCATCACCGAGACGCTGTCGATCAACGAGATCCCCGACCGCATCCGCGCCATGTGCCGCGAGGCCGGCATCTCCAACAAGTCCATCCTCGTGCAGATCGCCCGCGCCGGCGACGAGCAGGCGATGGAGGATGTCGTCCGCCGTTTCGGCGCCGGCGAGCTGACGCGCGACGATGTCCGCAAACAGACGGCGAGGCCCGAGGCGAAGAAAGCGGGACGGCCGAAGAACTTCACTTGGCAGGTGAAGGACAAATCGCTGCCGTTCAGCGTCAACCTCAGCTTCCGCAAGGCGAACGTCGACAAGAGCGAGATAGCAGAAGCCCTTCGCGAACTGCTGCGCCGGATCGAGAACGAATGATCGTCGGCGATGCGGCGCTGGCGCGGCGGCTCGAAGCGTTTCAGGCGCGAGTCGGTGAAGCGAACGCGTTCGCAAGAGCGGGAGGCGAAGTTCTCGATGTTGCCGGCGGCAAAGCGGTCTTCTTTACGCCTGACTCACCGATCACGCAAGCAATCGGTGTGGGAATCGGCGAGCCGGTAACGGCCGAGGACGTCGACCGCATCGAGGATTTCTTTCGTTCGCGCGGGGCTGCCTGCTCGATTCACATCACGCCGTGGAGCGATCCGGCCTTGCTCGCGGAGTTGTCGTCGCGTCGTTACCAGTTCTTCGAGTTCGAGAATGTCTTCGTGCAGCGAATCGATGCGATTGTCTCGAATCCCACGGATCCGGCGATCGAAGTCCACCTCATCGAGCGCGACGAGGCTGCGACCTGGGCGCGTGTCTGCGCGGCTGGATTTGCCACCGAGGGAATCGATGAAGAGACGCTTCGCGCGATTGGAGAAGCGTTCACAGCAGCGGAAGGCGGTCGTTGCTATCTCGCATCGATCGATGGAATCGATTGCGGTGCGGCCGCATCTATGAGCGCCCGCGACCTCGGCGTCGTCGGACTGTTCGGTGCTGCGACGCTGCCAGAGTTCCGTGGCCGAGGCGTGCAGAATGCGCTCGTCGCGCGAAGGCTGGCAGAAGCAAGCGGGGAGGGATGCGAGCTCGCATTCGTCTCGACGTTGCCTGGGAGCGCCTCCCATCGAAATGTTCTTCGGCGTGGTTTTGAGCTGGTTTATACGAAGGTGTCGATGAAGAGAGTGTTTGATTAGAAGCGTTCACGCGAAGTCGCGAAGACGCGAAGAGAGTTTGAATTCTTTTTCTTCGCGTCTTCGCGCCTTCGCGTGACCAGTTGACACGCGCCGCTCGTACATTTATCCTCCCGCCCCAACATGTCTCGCCACACCATGATGTCGATGCGCCGAATGGTGATGCGCCGCCCGGGCGCGGACGCGTAGACTGACTGCTTCCCCGACCCGGGTCCCTCCTACAGCTTTTCTCCCCGACAAGTCAGCAACGAACATCCGCCGCCATTCGTGCGGCGGGAGGGGAACGACATGTACCGCTTCGATACGCTTGCAATCCACGCCGGTCAGCCCAATGACGAGGCCACCGGCGCCGTCACTGTTCCGATCTATCAGACCTCAACCTTTGGCCAGCTCGAGCCCGGCGTTCACCGCGGCTTCGGCTATGCGCGCACCGAGCATCCGACGCGGCGCGCGCTCGAAGAATGTCTCGCCTCGCTCGAGGGCGCGCGATACGGGCTCGCGTTTGCCAGCGGCATGGCGGCAATTCACAACGTCCTGTCGCTGCTGCGAAGCGGCGACCATGTCGTCTCGACGCAGGATCTCTACGGCGGCGCCTGGCGCATTTTCACGAAGTACTTCGCGAAGTTCGGGATCGACTTCACTTTTGTCGACACGAGCGACCTCGCCGCGGTCGAAGCCGCCATACGGCCAGAAACGAGACTTCTCTGGCTGGAGACGCCGTCGAATCCGCTGCTGAAGGTCACAGATGTCGCGGCATGCAGCGCCATCGCGCGCCGCGCCGGAATCCGCACCGTCGTCGACAACACGTTCGCTACGCCGGTGTTGCAGCAGCCGATCGCACTCGGCGCAGACATCGTTCTCCACTCCACGACCAAGTACATCAACGGTCACAGTGACGCGCTCGGCGGGGCAGTGATCACCGACGATGAGGGGCTGTTCAATGATTTGAAGTTCTTCCAGAACGCGATCGGCGCTGTGCCGGGGCCTCAGGATTGTTTCCTCATCCTGCGAGGCGTGAAGACGCTCGGACTGCGGATGGCCCGGCATTGTCAGAACGCTGCGGGAGTGGTCGAGTATCTGCGTGTGCAGGAACAGATCGCGCGCATTCACTATCCAGGCTTCGGCGCCATCGTTTCGTTCGAGCTCGACGCAGACGTCGCCGAGACGATCGCGTTCACGAAGCGGCTCCGGCTCTGGACACTTGCCGAAAGCCTCGGCAGCGTGAAGAGTCTGTTCTGTCATCCGCCGACGATGACGCACGCTTCGGTCGAGCCCGAGGTGAGGCGGAAGGTCGGGATCGCGGACGGACTCATTCGGCTGTCGATCGGTCTCGAAGATGTTCGCGATCTGATCGACGATCTCGATCAGGCGCTGGCGGAAGTGTCTGTGCCGAGGAGGGTGGCATGCGGCGCGTGAACGTCGGGCTGCTCGGATGCGGCACCGTCGGACGCGGCTTTGTCGAACTTCTCAACCGTGAGCGCGAACGTATCCGTTCGCGCCACGGTGTCGACGTCGCCATCCGTCGCATTCTGGTGCGCGATGCAGCGAAACAGCGCGAAGGAATCAATCCGGCATTAGTCACGACTTCTGCGATCGATGTCCTCGACGATGGCTGCGACATCATCGTCGAGCTCGTCGGCGGCGTGCATGCGGCCGGCGCGTTTGTCCGGCGCGCGTTGCGGAATGGACACGACGTCGTCACCGCGAACAAGGCACTGCTTGCGGACGCCGGCCGCGAGTTGTTTGCGACCGCCCGGACGCATGACGTACGCATCGGATTCGAGGCCAGCGTCTGCGGCGGCATTCCGATCGTCGGAGCATTGCAGCGCGGCCTGGCCGGCGACCGGATCGATTCGATCACTGGAATCCTCAACGGAACGTGCAACTACATTCTTACGAGGATGGAGCAGGACGACCTCGAGCTTGCGGACGCGCTGCTGCAGGCTCAGGCCCACGGGTTTGCGGAGGCTGATCCGTCGCTCGACATCAGCGGTGTCGATGCCGCGCAGAAATTGCGCATCCTGAGCGAGCTGGCGTTCGGACCGATGACGATGCGGCTGCGCGTGTACGGAATCGCCGACGTCACGCGCGCGGAGATCGAACAGGCGCGCAGCCGGCGCTGCGTCGTGCGCCACGTGGCGGCGGCGCGGCGCGTGGCGGGCGGAATCGAGTTGCGTGTCGAGCGACGGGAGTTGCCGGAGAGTCATCCGCTGGCCGCGGTGCGAGACGAGACCAACGCGGTCGTCGTTCGCGGGAGGGCTGTCGGGGAGATCATGTTTCAGGGGAAAGGAGCCGGATCGATGCCGACGGCTGCTGCCGTGCTTGCCGATGTGGTCGGCCTCGCGCAGCGGAACCATAATCGCGTATTAACATAATCTATCTTACTAGACGCTGTGGAAAGCTGCGGATGGTTCGGGGGTTTGCCCGATAACTCACCGAACCGCAACCGCTTACGACGATACAATCCTCGACGCTGATGAAGATCCTCACGCGCTACATCTTCAAGGAGATGCTTGGGCCGACCGCCCTCGGATTCTCCTTCTATACCTTCATCATCCTGATGAAGAACCTCTTCGACTTCGCGGGCATGATCATCAAGCGGTCGCTCCCGGCGTCGACGGTGGCGCGTCTGCTCTACCTTTCGCTGCCTCACATCGTCGTGTTGACGGTGCCGATGTCGCTGCTGTTCGGGATCCTGATTGCCATCGGACGCCTCTCATCCGACTCCGAGATCATCGCCATGCGCGCCCTCGGCATCTCGACCCGCACCATCTACCGGCCGGTCTTCCTCTTCAGTGTCCTGGTTTTCTTCCTCAATCTCTATCTGATGAACTTCGTGCTGCCGAGCGGCAACTCCGAGCTGCAGGCCCTCCGATCGGACATCTTCACCTCGCAGATCGAAAAGGAGCTGAAGCCCCGCGTTTTTTACGACGAGTACGAAAACCTCACAATTTACGTGAACGATGTCGACCCGAAGACCTTGCAGTGGAAAGGCGTCTTCGTGGCCGACAGCCGGACCGCTGAGGAGACGCGCACCGGCACCAGCAGCGGACCGGTCACGATCGCGCAGCAGATCCAGGCCGCGCACAAAGAGGCGGCTGCGCCACAGACGATTCTGCCCCAGCGCTCCAGCAACAAGATCATCGTCGCCGAAAGCGGAAACCTCTCGGTAATGAAGCCGAGCAACCAAGTCTGGCTCAACCTCAAGACGGCGGAGAGCCACCTGTGGGATCCGAAGAAGCCCGACCGCTACGATCTCAACAGCAACGCGGTTCAGCGGATGCGGCTGCCCGACAAGTACTCCGACGCGAACGGCGGCTACCAGCGATCGCTGCGTGAGATGACCTTCCGCGAGCTGATGGAGCAGGCACGATGGGCCCAGTATTCGCGCGATGCGGATGCACGCGAGACCTACCTTGCGGCGAAAGTCGAAATGAACAAGATGTTCGCGATTCCGTTCGCCTGCATCGTCTTCGGCATCCTCGGACTGCCGCTCGGAATCACGAACCGCCGAGGAGGCAGAAGCTCAGGATTCTCTTTAAGTATCGCGATCATCCTCATCTACTACGTGATGATCAACAACGGTGAGCATCTTGCCGACACCGGTAAGGTCGGTCCGGCGCTGGCCATGTGGACGCCGAACGTGATCCTCCTGGTGCTCGGCATCTACCTGCTCATTCGAGCCAACCGCGACAGCGGCGCGCGCCGATCGGACGTCGGGATCATCAAACGGATCGTGCAGGCAATCAAGTCGCGCAAAAACAAGGGACCAGTCGTCGCCGGCGACGAGATGGCGATCCTCAGCCGGTTCGACATCACGTTTCCCAATACGCTCGATCGTTACATCATCCGTGAGTTCCTCAAGATCCTCGGGCTGGTGCTGGTCTCGACGGCGGCGCTCTTCATCATCTTTGACTACACAGACTTGAGCGGCGACATCCGCGCGAATCACATCCCGTTTCAGACCGTCCTTTCGTACTACCGGTTCGGGGTCTTCGGAATCCTCAACTACACGATTCCGATCTCCGTCCTCGTGGCCACCCTCGTCACCTTCGGGCTCTTCTCGAAGAACAACGAGGTCACCGCATTCAAATCGAGCGGGATGTCGCTCTATCGCGCCGCGCTGCCGATCGTCGGGATCGCCATCGCCATCAGCTTCCTCGTCTACCTCCAGCTCGACTACGTTCTTCCTTACTCGAATCAGCGCGTCGAGGAACTGCGGAACAAGATCAAGGCGAAGCGGACCGCTGTCACTGCTGTCTCGACGATTCACCAACAGAAGCTCTGGTTTCTCGGCAAGGGGCGTTACCTCATCAACTTCCTCGCCTACGACCGCAACGAGAAAGAGCTCTCGCAGGTTCAGGTCTTCGAATTCCACCCGACCAAGTTTCGCCTGACGCGGCGCGTCTACGCTGAGCATGCGCGATGGGACGGCGTCGGCTGGGTGTTCTCAAATGGCTGGATGCGCTCGTTCGGCGATAACGGGACGTCTACGTATGCGCCGATCACGAGGCCGCTCCGGCTCTACTACAGCGAGCGTCCCGAAGACTTCGCAACCGAGGCAAGGGCACCGGATCAGATGACATTCGTTCAGTTGCGGCGCTACATCGAGACCATCCGGAAGTCGGGCTACGCCGCGGAAGAGTTGTCTGTGAAGCTCTACACGAAGACGTCGTGGCCGTTCATCAGCCTGGTGATGGCGTTGATCGCCCTGCCGTTCGCCTTCCGCATCGGAAAACGGGGCGCTCTCTACGGCGTCGGCGTCGGCCTGGTTCTCGGCATCGTCTATTGGATGATCTTCGCGGTCTTCACGAAGTTCGGAGAGGTCGGAAACCTGCCGGCGCTACTGTCCGCCTGGAGCGCGAATATTCTGTTTGCGATTGCCGCGGTGTATCTGTTCTTGCACGTGGAGACGTAGAGGGATCAGAACCACTCGCTGCGTCCGCGCGTGCTGGCTTCGAGGTTCGGGGTCGCAACCACCGTCGTGAGTACGAACCCGGCGGTTTGGAGCAGACCGTCGGCGGCACCGACCGAGATCGTGTTCCGCCCCCGTTCGAGCACGAGGTGGACCGTGCAGTTCGCGGTCAGGCAGTCGGCGTGTTTCACTTCGGACAACTCGCCCTTCGCGTTGGCCACAGCGATCGCCAACCGCATCGGTGGCAATGCCTCCGGCAGCTTCACGGCCAGAGATACCGTGCAGGTACGGCCGTCGCAGGAAGCGTCGCCGGCGCGCACTTCGAAATCGAAATCGCCGCGGGATTGAAGCGCAAGCAGTGAGGCCAGGACACGCGAATCGAGATCGGACACCGAGTGCCGCAGCCCGCGCGGCGCATGAACGCGCACCCTTCCGGTGGCCGCACGATGCTCGAGGGCGGGGTTATCTGCGGGAGGATTTGTCGGGACAGCCGGAGAGTGATCGGCTCGCGACGTTGCCGCGAACGCACTGACCAGGATCATTGCCGGAACAAGCGCCCCGAATCGCATCCCACGTCCTCCGATGTGCCAGAACAGTCACAGGGTACCGTGGGAAAGGGTGGATGTCGAGTGTCGGGGGTGGGGAGTTGGGCGTGGGGTGTGGGTTTGGTCGGATTCGAAGTTACCATCGGACCGGGGCGCTGGGTGTCCTCGCAGCACTCCGAATATGCGCCGGTAGCCTCGGCGGCGAGTCGGCAGCGCTCCTGCGCGCAAGTAGCTGGCTATCCGCGAGTTACAGCTGCCGGGAAAGCGAAGGCCTGATCCTCTGCCGCCCGCAAGGGCCGATTCCGAGCATCTTTTCTTTGCTACGGAGCATCTTTGGATTCCTACGTAGCAGCTTTTCTTTCCTACGGAGGATCTTTTTTTTCCTACGGAGGATCTTTTTGATGCTCCGTAGCATCTTTTCTTCCCTACGGAGAATCTTTGGATTCCTCCGCAGCAACTCTTCTTTCCTACGGAGAATCTTTGGATTCCTCCGTAGCATCTCTTTTTTCCTACGGAGAATCTTCTTGATGCTCCGTAGCAACTTTTTCCACCCTACGGAGAATCTTTCTGATGCTCCGTAGCAACTTTTTTTCCCTATGGAGCATCTTTTCTTTCCTCCGTAGCAACTTTGGATTGCTCCGAAACTCCCCTTTCCCCCTCCCCAAGTTTTGGGGCGAGCGCGAATCGGGAGTCGGGGGTCGGAGCGGGACACAAAAGCAAATCACGCGGAGGCGCGGAGACACGGAGCAAGACCGACTCCGCATCTCCGCGTCTCCGCGTGAAACGGTTTTCTGACCCTCAGATCGCGTTCACGATCTCTTCGCTGAGTCCCTTCCACTTGCGGAGGTACGCGCGGCGGTCCGTGTTGTACTTCTCGACCAGCTGGTTGTACTCGTCGAGCCTCCCCTGCCGTTCGTACATCGACTTTGGCTGGAGGTAGTCCGCGTCATCGATGCCGGGCACTTCGGACGCCACGAGGTAGCCGAAGTCCGGGTCCTTCTGCCATTTGATGGTTCCCTCGGCGATCGACTTAACGACCGCGGAAGAGTGCTGAATCTTCACCTTCTTCGAGCGCTCGTCCTTCTCGTCGCCGCCGATACGGCCCGTGTTCATGAGATAGACGTCCATCGGACTCTCGTTCATCAGCTCCATCATCCGGTTGCCCTGGAACGCATGCAGCAACGGGAAGAAGGGATTCGTTCCGGGCACGCGAAGCGATTTGCCCGCCTCGGCGGCACCGCCCGCGCTCGTTCCCTTCGTCTCGCCGAGCATGAAGTACGCAGCGGCCAGTGGGCCTTCCAGCTTGACCACCGCGGGGATGATGTTCTCGTTGCGATTGAGGATCAGCAGGAAGTCAACCTTCTTCACCTCGCGCGCATCGAACGCACCGGCCACATCGCCCATGCGGATGACCGCGCGGCCATTAGGCGTGTATGACGTATCGAAATAATCGATCTTGCCGCTGTCATCCTGCGACACATTCTCGAGATAGGCATGCGGCGAGGCGCAGGCGTGAAAGATCGTCGGCTCGTCCTTGGGATTGAGCCCGAACGTCTTGGCGAAACAGCCGTTCTCCGTCGCGTAGACCTTGCCGCCCGGCATCAACGCGCAGAAGTCGTCCTGCACCGGCTGCGAATTGTTCTGCTTCGTGAACGTCGTCGTCGTCTTACCGGTGCCCGACAATCCGACGATGAGACCCACTTTGTTCTCGCCGTCGACCGGAATGACTTTGCATCCCGCGTGCAGGGCCAAACCGCCGCGCTCGTAGACGATCTTGTTCCACATCCGCAGTCCGCCCTTCTTCGACTCCCCGAAGTAGTCGGAGTTGAAGACGCGGGTGATGTAGTGATCGAGGTCGACGGCGATGAGCCTCTCCTCCGGATATCCCTCGGCCTTCAGATTCGGCGTGTAGATCACCGTCACGACAGGCTCGAAACTGTCGAGCTCCGCCGGCGTGGCCGGATAGTAGAGATGCTGCTGCATCGCGGCGATGTTCGCGTTCGCCTTCTCGATGATCAGCCGCGCCGGCACGCGAAACTCCGGATCGTTGCCGATGAACCCGTCGACTACGAGCATCTCGCGCGTTCGGATGTAGTCATTCTGGATCTTCGCCATGCGGTCGTACTCCGCGCGGCTGATCGTCTGATCGGAGTGATTCTCCGGTGTGTCGGTGGCGACAAATGTCGAGCCCTTTGAGCGCGACACCACGCGGGTGGCTACATTGACGTTATCGAACTCGGTCTTCCGGCAGTTCGGCATCTCTTCCGTGTAGCGCCGAAGCTCATCGGGCGACGGATTCGACACCACAGACTTCGGCTCAACGGGAAGCGTCAGGATATCGGTCATGAGTCGTCCTCTCGACGGATCAGATTGTGATGCTGTTTCGACGCAAGAACTGCGCCGCGAAGACCGCACGCGTCCCCGCGAAGGTGCGGGATTTTACACGAAACCATAGAATGCGCACGGCCCGCGGCAGGAGGTAAACGTATGTATCTCGTTCGCGATGTTTTTCGATGCAAACCTGGGAAAGCCGGAGAGCTTGCCGCCAAATTCAAGCAGACCATTCCGTCGATGGAAAGCGAGGACCGCTTCAGCAATTGCCGCGTCATGGTCGATGCCGTCGCCAGCTACTGGACCGTCGTGCTCGAGGCCGAATTCTCCTCGCTATCCGACTTCGAACATCACATGGCCGACTACTCCAAGCGCGCCGACGTGCGCGAATCAATGGCCGGCTACATGGATCTCGTCGAAGGCGGCCACCGCGAGATTTTCAAATTGGTCTGATCATGCGAATCGCAATTGTTGGCGCCGGAGGCGTAGGCGGCTATTTCGGAGGCAAACTCGCTCAGGGCGGCGAGGATGTGGTTTTCATCGCCCGCGGCGCCACGCTCGAAGCGTTGCGCACAACAGGCCTCCGCGTCGACAGCATCAAAGGAGACTTCGTCATCGAACATCCGAACGCCACGGACGATCCCGCGACGGTTGGTCCGGTTGACGCGATCTTCGTCACGGTCAAGACGTTCCAGGTGCCGGCAGCGGCGGAGGCGATCCATCCTATGATCGGCGCCGATACGATCGTCGTCCCGCTGGAGAACGGCATCGATGCGTCCGATCAACTGGCCAATGTGGTCGGCCGCGAGCACGTGCTCGGCGGCTTGTGCGGCATCGTCAGCTTCATCGCCGCGCCGGGCCACATACTCCACGTTGGTGCGGAGCCTTTCGTGATGTTCGGCGAGCTTGATAACCGGACCAGCAAGCGCGCGGAACGTCTCCGCGACTCCTGCCTCCACGCCGGTGTGCAGGCAGACATCCCGCCCGACATTCATCACGCGCTTTGGTCGAAGTTCGTCTTCATCGCGCCGATGAGCGGCATCGGCGCGGCAACGCGAGTGCCGGTCGGGGTGTGGCGATCGATGATGGAGACGCGATCGCTCGCCGCCAGCGCCATCCGCGAGATCGTCAGTGTCGCTATGGCCCACGGAGTCGACCTCGGCGGCGAAGCTGCGGTCGATCGGACGCTCGCTCGTTTCGACGGCCTCCCGCCGGACGCAACCTCATCGCTGCAGCGAGACTTGATGGAAGGCCGCCGCTCCGAGCTCGATGCCCAACTCGGCGCCGTCGTCCGCCTCGGACTCGCGGCGGGAGTAGCGACGCCCGTGTGCGAAACATTGCTCGCGTTGTTACTCCCGCAAGAACTCGCATCACGATAGGAGTGCGGTCGTCTCGACCGCGGCCGGAAGGCGTCTCGCCTGACGGTGGCATTACGCAAAGCGTCGCATTTGCCAGTGTGTGTCCCTAACGCAAGACATCGCATCCTCGCGAAAGCCCCGCGACACACCGAGGCGAGACGCCTCGCTGCCGCGGTCGAGACGACCGCACGCCTTTTCGCATACCATCTCGGGGGATGTCCAAACCTCCGAAGACTGCGGCAATTCGCGATTCGAACGTCCACCCTGCCCTCGCCGAGGCGCGGCGCGTGCTGGAAGTCGAATCGGCGGCAATCCTCGGGCTGATCGACCATCTCGACCAGACGTTTGTCGATGTCGTCGAAACCATCAATGCCACCAGCGGCCGGGTCGTGTCGATGGGACTCGGCAAGTCGGGCATCATCTGCAAGAAGATCAGCGCAACGCTGGCGTCGACGGGAACGCCCTCGTTCTTCCTTCATCCTGCCGAGGCCATTCATGGCGACCTCGGGATGATCGTGAGAGGCGACGTCGTCCTGGCGATCTCCAACTCTGGCGAGACCGAGGAGTTGGTGCGGCTGCTTCCGAGCATCAAGCGCATCGGAGCGGAGATCGTCGCCATCACCGGAAACCCGCAGTCATCGCTGGCCCGCACCGCCGACTTCCACCTCTCCGCGGCCATATCGAAAGAGGCCTGTCCGCTCGGCCTCGCGCCGACCGCGTCAACCACCGCAACGCTCGCTCTTGGCGACGCGCTGGCCATGGCCTTGCTGCTTCGGAAAGGGTTCAAGGAAGAGGACTTCGCATTCCTTCACCCCGGCGGCAAACTCGGCAAGCGCTTCCTGCGTGTCAGCGATCTGATGCACGCCGGCAAGTCGGTGCCGTCTGTGCTGCTGAACACGCCGATGCACGACGTCATCTACGAGATGTCCGACAAAGGCTTTGGCATTACCGCGGTCGTCGATGATCAGGGAGTTCTCGCCGGAGCGATCTCAGACGGAGATCTTCGCCGCCTTTTGCAGCGCGACACTGATGTGCTGAAAAAGACAGCGGCCGACAGTATGAAGCCCGATCCTGTGACGATCGACGGGAAGGAGCTGGCGTCCGCGGCGCTGGAGATGATGGAACAACGGAAGATTACGTCGATCTTCATTACCGATGCATCCGGCCGCGTCGAAGGTATCATTCACCTCCACGACCTCTGGGGTCTGGAGCTCTTCTGATGGATTCTTCGATCACAGTGGTATTGCGTTATCGCGACGGGCGGACGCAGCGCGCTTCGCTCGTCGAGACCGATATCGACTCGCAGATTGTTCGCGTGACCCGCGAAGACGGCGCAGCCGAGGAGGTGGCGTTCTCGACGTTGAAAGCCATCTTCTTTCCGCGCAATTCGCCGGATAGCACGCTGGAAGAGCCAGCCGGGAGCACGATCGCGGTCGAATTTGCGGACGGCGAGACCATCCGCGGCGTGGCTCAATACAATCCCGAGCGCAACGGCTTCTTCCTTTTCCCACTCGATCGCAGCAAGAACGACCGCATCTTCGTCGTCAATTCAGCAATCGTTTCGATCGAAGTCGAGAAGCTGTGATTCGCGGTTGCCTTGGTTGCTGAGTTGCAAGGTAGCTCAACCATGAAAATCGCCACGCTTCTCCTCACACTCGCAATCACCGTTGCCGCGTCCGCGGCCGAGCTCGACCGTGCGGCGGCTTCGCTGCCAGGCACCGAGGCGCAGTTCAGCCAGCGCTTCACGCCGAAAGGATTCAAGAACGGGCAAGTCGAGAGCGGGACGGTGATCTTCGGACCGCTTCCGAGCATGCGCTGGACCTACTCGCGGCCGGAAGCGAAGGTCTTCACCTTCGACGGCAACCGCTCATGGATGTACATTCCCGCGGAAAAGCAGGTGACCGTGACCACCCTCGATGACCAGCGCCGCAGCGAATTGCCCTTCCTCGTGATCGGCGATCCGGCCGCGCGCGACCGTAATTTCGTCGTCACCGAAACAACGCGCGGAGGTTCTGTCGTCGCCACGCTCCAGCCTCGCACCGCTGCGGCCATGATCCGCAATGTCACGATCACGATCGCCGCAGCCACTCATACGATCCAGCGCGTGGCCTACTCGGACCGCGAAGGCAATGAAACGACATTCGATTTCTCCGGCTTCACGAAACGCAGCGTAGCATCCGACTTTTTCCACTTCACACCGCCGGCCGGGGTGGAAGTGGTTGAGCAATAGGGGGTGGGGTGTAGGGGGTGGGGTGTGGGAGAAAAAGCAACTGGTTACTCGTAAAGAGTATGAACCGTCTTTTCTCCCACCCCCCACTCCCTACTCCCCACACCCAACCCAGGAGGCAAATTGGCTCAAGAATTCTCATTCGACGTCGTTTCCAAGACCGAAATGCAGGAAGTTTCGAATGCGGTGCAGCAGGCGCAGAAAGAGCTGGCCCAGCGATTCGATTTCAAGGGGAGCAAGAGCTCGATCGAGCTTGCTGCCGAAGAAATCGTGCTCGCCAGCGATGACGAGGGGAAGCTGCGCAGCGTCAAGGACATCCTCGAGTCGAAACTCGTGAAGCGCGGCGTCTCGCTCAAAGCGATGGACTATGGCGTGCTCGAACAGGCCATGGGTGGAACGGTGCGGCAGCGCGCCAAGATCGTTCAGGGCATCGAGATCGAGAAAGCGAAGGCCATCGTGAAGGCGATCAAAGAGGCCAAGCTCAAAGTTCAGGCCTCCATTCAGAGCGATCAGGTCCGCGTCACCGGACGTACGAAAGACGATCTGCAGAAAGCCATTGCCCTCGTGAAGGGAAAGGATTTCGGGATCCCGCTGCAGTTCACCAACTACCGCGGTTGAGGCTTCCTGACCATTCGTTTATTCTGTCCCCCGTGACGTCGCCCCCAATCAGCAGCGCGCCGGTCGAGCAGCTCTCGCGCGCAGACCATCTCCTCGACCTGGTCGCGCCGAAGCTCCAGCTCGTCGAGCTCGAGTTGAAGCGCAACTTCGAGTCGGGCATCAAGACTGTTCACGACGTCGGCGAGCACATTCTCGCCGGCGGCGGCAAGCGCTTACGGCCTGCCCTGCTGCTGCTCGTTGCGAAAATGCTTCGCTACGAAGGCCATCGCGACGTCATGTACGGAGCGGTCGTCGAATTCATCCACAACGCTACGCTCGTTCATGACGACATCATCGATGAGGCCGAAGTCCGGCGCGGGCGGACTTCGATCAACTATCGCTGGGGAAACAACCTCACGGTCCTCGTCGGCGACTACATCTTCATGCACTCCATGTCGATGGCGCTGGCCGAGGGCAATCTTGATGTGCTTCGGCTGCTGTCGACGACGACCATCAAGATGATCGAGGGGGAAATCCTCGCGCTCGAACACAACGGACGCGCCGATGTCTCGGTGGACGACTACTTCACGATCGTCGAGCGGAAAACGGCGCTGCTGTTTGGAGCCTGTTGCCGCATCCCTGCCTATCTCGTCGATCAGCCGGAAGCGATCGGTCAGTCGCTCTTTTCGTACGGCGTCAACCTCGGCATCTGCTTCCAGCTCATCGACGACATTCTCGACTTCACCTCGAGCACAGAAGTCCTCGGCAAGCCGGCCCTCTCCGATCTCAAGGAAGGCAAGCTGACCCTGCCATTGATCCTGGCCATGCCTCGGGCCACGCCGGCGGAGCGCGAGAAGATCGCCCTCATCGCCGCGATGAAGTCGTTCGAAGGGATCGATCCTGCCGAGATGCTGGCGCTGGTGCGCAAGTACGAGACGCTCGACGAGACCCGCGCCATCGCCCGCGACTACGCAAACCGCGCCCGTACCGCGCTCGAACCGTTCGCCGGCTCGCCGGCACGGGAAGCGCTGGAGATGGCTCTCGACTTCGTGCTCGATCGCGACCGCTGATCGAATCGGCGTCGTCCGGCTTGACATGGTGAGTACTTTATCATAGAAAGTACTCATGAGAACCCTTAAGCGCACAATCGCCACAACGGAATGGTTCCTCGTCTTCCCCGGCGCTCTCTTCATGACCGCGCTTGTCGTGCGCAGCCTTCAACCAAGACAGTTTGAACCGGCGCACTCCGCCCAACGTATGGTCGACTGGTTCAGCGCTCGCCCGCACCTCGGTCTCGATGTCTTCCTCATCGCTTTGCCGTTCGCGGCGTTGGTGGTCGGTTGCGGCGCGCTCCTGCGAGGATGGACTCGCGACGCGGAACTGCGGCGCGCGGCGCTCGCGACGGTTGCCGCGATTCGTGTGCATATGGCGACGCTGTTCATTGCCGGAGCGACCCTCGTGGCCGGAGGCATCCTGGCCATCGTCGCGGTGCACATGATCACGGACTGAGTCGGAAGAGCACAGACTCTGTGCCAGAACCAGCTACGAGAGCAGTTCCATGATCTCGGCCATCCCCGCACGGGCGCGTAGCTGGATACTCTCGCTGTCCCGTCCACCGGTGATGCGCAGGACCTTGTTGTACTGCTCGACCGCCTTCGCGTAGTCCTGCAGGCAGCGATGGTAGATCTCGCCCTTGCAGAGCTTCGCTTCGGCGTTGAGCGGATCGAGCTCGAGGATCTTGTTCAGGAAGATGAGCGCTGCGTCGTACTTCCGCTCATCGAGCGCCATCTTGTAGCGGAGCCGGTAGAGCGTGATCAGCTCGTTGTTCTTCGGCGCGATCCAGGCGCCCGGCAGGTAGTTGCGAATCGCCGACAGAAGACGATTGTCGTGATTGGAATTCGAGCGCTTGATCTCCAGCCGCTGTCGCATCACTCACACCCTCCCGTATTCTGTTTCACTCGAATTGATCATCATCTTAGTTTCGGATTGGGCGATCGTCAAGAGGTTGACCATTGAGGCGGGTGTCGCGGATCGGGAGTCGGGCGTCGGAGTAGAAGCACAGAATCAATCTCCGATTCCCGGCCTCCGATCTCCCGACACCCGATTTCAGCTACCATCTTCCCCAATGCGCAACGCCATCTACCCGGGCTCGTTCGATCCGCTGACCAACGGCCATCTCGACATCATTCGTCGTGGTGCGCAGCTCTTCGACCGCTTCCTGGTCGCGGTGCTCGAGAATGAAGGGAAGTCTCCCCTCTTCTCTGTCACCGAGCGGAAGGAGCTGATCGTGCGCTGCACGTCGGATATCCCGAACGTCGAGGTGCACTCCTTCTCGGGACTCCTGGTCGATTTCATGCGCCGCGTCGATGCCAGCGTCGTCGTTCGCGGGATCCGCGCGGTTTCGGACTACGAGTACGAGTTGCAGATGGCACTGATGAATCGTGAGCTTCATCCGCAGTCGGAGACGATCTTCATGCTCCCCGCGGTCGAGTACACGTACGTCTCCTCGCGCCTCGTCAAAGAAGTCTTCCGCCTCGGCGGCGACGTCGGCCGGCTCGTTCCGCCGACGGTTCTCGCGTCTCTAAAGGCGCGCTTGCCGGTGACAGCAGGATAAAACCAAACACCACAGAGACACAGAGATCACAGAGGTTTTCTAAGTCTTTCTCCGTGATCTCTGTGTCTCAGTGGTGATCGGTTTTTCATCAATCACTCCGCGGATCAAGCGCATCACGGAATCGGTCGCCGATGATGTTGAAGGCGGCGACGGTCATGAAAATGGCCAGGCCTGGGAAGACGATCAACCACCAGGCGTACTCGACGAATTCTTTCGCGGACGAAAGGATGCTTCCCCATGTCGCGGTCGGAAGCGGAACGCCGAGGCCGAGGAAGGAGAGGGCGGACTCGGTGACGATTGCGTAGGCAACACCGAAGCTCACGGAGACCAGCACGGGAGCGAGCGCATTCGGCAGGAGGTGACGGAAGATGATGCGGTAGTCGCGCGCTCCACTCGCGCGCGCCGCGTGCGCGAACTCCATCTCACGAAGGCGCATCACCTCGCCGCGCACGTAACGCGCTTCGCTCGTCCAGTTAGTGATGGCCAGAGCGAGCATGATCGTCCAGATCGACGGTCCGAAAAACGCCACGATGGCCAGGACGAGAAAGAGAAACGGGAAACAAAGGACGATCTCGATCAGACGCGAGACGATCCAGTCAGCCGCACCGCCGTAGAAGCCTGCAAGTGCGCCAAGGAACGAGCCGACGAGCGCGGACATGGCGGTGGCGATGAGACCGACGGTCAGCGAAACGCGTGCGCCGTGGATCATGCGAGCCAGCACGTCGCGCCCAAGCTCGTCGGTGCCGAGGCGATGCTGCGCGTCGGGAGGGTGAAGGCGATTGGCGACATCGATCTCATTCGGTCCGAACGGAATCGGCGACGACTTCGAGGCCGCTAGAAATGGCGCACTCAGCGCGACCAGCGCCACGACGCCCACGTACACGAGCGCCGCGAGTGCCAGCTTGCTGCGGCAGAAGCGCCGCCAGGTGATGCGCCACATGCGCTATTTCCCCTCCAGGCGGATGCGCGGATCGGCCAAGGCATAGAGGATGTCGGCCAGCAGGCTTGCCAGAAGGGTGGCGACCGCGGTGGCGACGGAGAGTGCGAGGATGGTCGGATAGTCGCGCTGGGAGATCGCGTCGAAGTAAAGGCGTCCGATCCCGTCCCACTGAAAGATCTCTTCAACGATGACGCTGCCGGAAACGAGATACGGCAGGGTGAGGCCGAGCAGCGTGATCAGCGGGATAAGCGCGTTGCGAAGCGCGTGATGCCAGAGCACGGCTGCCGAGGTTGCACCCTTGGCGCGCGCAGTCGTGATGAAGTCCTGGCGGATCACTTCAGTCAGCGCCGACTTTGAGAAGCGCGCATAGATCGCCATCTGGGCGTATGCGAGCGTGACGACCGGCAGGATGAGATGCAGTGCGCGGTCCGCGAGCTTCGACGTCAGACCAAGGTCGAGGTAGTTGTCCGAGGTCATCCCGAAGAGCGGCAGGACGTGGAACCGGACCGAGAAAAGATCCATCAGCAGGAGGGCGACCCAGAAGCTTGGCAGCGAATAGAGGAGAAAGAACGCAACTCCCGAGGCGCGTTCGGAAGTTCGTCCGGAACGCGTTGCGCTCCAGAGTCCGATCGGCACGCCGATCAACGCCGCCACGAGAAAGGCGACGAAATTCAGGATGAACGTGCTCGGCAGCTTCTCGGCGATTAGCTCAGTGACCGGACGGTGATCAATGAAAGATGTGCCGAAGTCGAGCGTGACGATGCCGCGCAGCCACCACCCGTATTGCTGCACGATCGGAAGGTCGAGGTGATGCTCGTGCCGGATTTCGTCGAGCGCCGCGTGGGAGAGCGAGCCCATTCCGTGCGACCCGATATAGAACGAGAGTGGATCGCCCGGCACGCTGTGAACGAGCACGAAGATGGCGATGGTGATGCCGAAGAACGTCAGAACGCCATACAGCAGGCGGCGGACGACGTAGGTGAGCATGCGGCGAGTTTAGACGGTTTCACGCAGAGCCGCGGAGCCGCGGAGAATCGAAACTTCGCGATCCCCGCGTCTCCGCGTGAAACAACAAGGCGAGCCTACCTCCCCTGCTGCGACTTCGGAATCCACCAATCGAGCTCGCCCGGGTACCAGAAGAAGAAGCCCCAGCCCTTGCTCTCCTTCGCGTTTTTGATCCGCTTCGTCAGCGCCCATTTCAGCGACACCTGCACCGTCCACGTGTACGGCTGGTCGTCGGCGAGCAGAGCATGGAGCTGGCGATAGATCGCGACGCGTTTGGTGTGGTCGAGCTCGTGGCGCCCCTGATCGATGAGCGCGTCGGCCGCAGGGTTCTTATAGAAAACAAAATTCTGGCCGCCGGGCGGGAACTGTGAGGAGTGATAGATCGCGTTGGGATCAGGGTCCGGATCGAGGTCCCACGACGCGTACGCGGCTTGGAAGTTGCCGCTGACAAGGCGCTGGATGAAGGCGCCCCCGTCGAGCGGCGAGATCTTCAGATCGATGCCCACTTTTTTCAGCTCGGCCTGATAGAGCTGTGTGAAGGCAACCGATGTCGGGCTTCCGCCGGCAATGATGATCTCCACGGAGAAGGGCTTATGGTCCTTGTCGAGGATGCCGTCGCCATCCGTATCCTGCCATCCCATCGAGTTGAGGATTTGCCGCGCCCCCTCGGGGTTGAATTGGATCACCGGCACTTCCGGGTTGTACGACCACTGGTCGGGAGTGAACGGGCCGTTCATCGCTCGTGCCGTGCCGTGATAGAGACCGTCGATCACCGACTGCATGTCGACGCACATCGCCAGGGCGCGGCGGACACGTTTGTCCGCGAGCAACGCGTCGTGCTCGCTCCAGCCGATGTAGTTGTAGTTGAGCGTGTAGAAACGCCGGAAGTTGATCGTCTTCTGGAGCTCGGGCCGGCGGCTCTCGTTCATCCAGGTATCGGAGCCGATGATGGTCTCGTCGATGTCTCCCCGTTTCAGCGCGTTCCACGCCGTGTTGTCGTCGCCGATGATTTTGAAGAGGACGTTCTGGATGTGGGGGGCTACACCCCAGTAGTCGCTGCGGCGTTCCAGGAGAATCTCTTTGCCGGGAACGCGCCGGACGAGCCGGTAAGGCCCCGAGCCCACCGCGCTCATGCCGAAAGCGGACTTGAAATCCCCTTTCGCGTACACATGCTCGGGAATCACGCGTACGCCGTTGAAGGAGACGAGCTGCGGTGCGCGCGCTTCCGTGAAAGCCACAACAAGTGTGTGGTCATCCACGGCTTTGGTGCCGGCTGCATCCAGCTTCTCGAACCAGCCGGCGAACTCCGCGGACTCTGACTTCGGATCGACGATCTTTTTCAACGAGAAGACGGCGTCGCTGGCACGTACGGGCGTGCCGTCGGAAAAGGTCGCCTTCGGGTTGAGATGGAATGTGTACAGCTTCCCGTCCGGAGATACCTCGTACTTGTCGGTCAGCGAACCGGCTGTAGTGGGAAGCAGATTGGCGTCGAGCTGTAGCAGCGGCGTGAACAGGTACGCTGCGACGTAGTGATCGTACTTGCTCGCGATGAGCAGCGGATTGAGCGTGTTGATGTCCGCCTGCAAACGCCGGATGACCGTCCCGCCGTCCACTGGCGTCGAGTCATCTTCGACGACCGGCTGCTGCGGCAACGGTTGCTCTTTCGAGCACCCGGCAACAAGAAACAGGCTGAGGAACAGGCTGAGAGCGAAGGCAGTACGAAGGCTTCTCACACGACGATTATAGTGGTCACCGGACTGAGCCGAGGATGGTCTTCGCCGGTAACCCTCTTTGAGATGCTGATTCGACCGCAGGGATTCTACGTATCGTATCCACTCGGACCGCTGTTTCTGCCCATCGACTGATCTACAATCCACCACCGATGACGACAACATTGCCCGTCTGCGACGAACGCAGCCTCTCGCAGCTCGCCCTCGGCCTTACAGGTTCCGAGATCCTCCGCATCTCGGCCGAGATCCGCGCGCTCAGCGAAGCCGGCCGCGACGTCTGCAACCTCACCGTTGGCGACTTCTCGCCGAAAGAGTTCCGCATCCCGCGTGTGCTCGAGACACTGATATCCGAGGCGTTCACGGCCGGCGAGACGAACTATCCGCCGTCTGATGGCACCAAGGAACTACGCCAGGCGGTCATCCGCTACTACAACGACGTACTCGGCCTCGAGTACCCACTCGAATCGACGATCATCGCCGGCGGCGCCAGGCCCATCATCTTCGCGGCGTACTCCGCCATCGTCGACCCAGGCGACAAAGTCATCTTCCCCATCCCTTCCTGGAACAACAACCACTACACCTACCTGATGCGCGGCCAGGCGGTCGAGATCACCGTAGGGCCGGAGACCAACTTCCTCCCGACCGCCGACCTCATCCGCCCGCACGTTCGCGACGCGCGCATGATCTGCATCTGTACGCCGGCCAATCCGACCGGAACGGTCATGGCGCGCGATGAAGTGGAACGGATCGCCCGTCTCGTCGTCGAAGAGAACGAACGCCGCGCCGCCTCGGGGCAGCGAGCACTGCTCCTTCTCTGGGATCAGATCTACTGGATGCTCACCTTCGGCGGATTTCAACACTACACGCCGACCAAGCTCGTACCGGAGGCCACGCCGTACACGATTTACGTTGACGGCGTTTCCAAGGCGTTCGCTGCAACCGGATTGCGCGTCGGCTGGACCGTCGCGCCGCCGCTGATCACTGGCCGGATGCGCGACATCCTCGGCCACATCGGCGCATGGGCTCCCCGTCCGGAACAGATCGCCGTCGCCAAGTTCCTCGACCGGCGCGCCGACATCGACGAGTATCACGAAGGGATGATCCGCGAGCTGCGCCTGCGTCTCGACCTTCTCTATGACGGACTCGAGGCCATGCGGCGCGAAGGGATTCCCGTTCGCGCGATCGCGCCGCAGGGAGCGATCTATCTCTCCGTGCAATTCGATCTGATCGGACGCGGCGCAATCACGTCGAACAGCCAGATCCGCCGCCTTCTTCTCGACGATGCCGGCTTCGCGGTCGTGCCCTTCCAGGCCTTTGGACTGCCGAACGAGAGCGGCTGGATGCGGCTCAGCGTCGGCGCTGTTTCGCCGCGCCAGATCGAAGCGGGTTTGGCGCGCGTGCGGGACGTATTGGCGCGCTACGCGTAGACTATCCTCCAATTAGGAGGTTCCATGCTCTCTCTCCGCCGTATTACGGTCGTACTGTTTCTTCTCGCTGCGCTCCCGGCGCTCGCGCAAACAACCGGCTCTATCAGCGGGCGTGTCACCTCCAGCATGGCGCTGCTTCCCGGTGTCACCGTCGAAGGGAAAAGCCCTGCTCTGCAAGGCTCCCGCGTGGCCATCACCAACTACGATGGCATCTACCATCTGTCGCTGCTCCCACCCGGAACCTACACGGTCACTTTCTCGCTCTCAGGCTTCGCTCCGAAATCGAGCACCATCGTCGTTCCTCTCGGGAAAGAGGCCACACTCGATGCCGACCTCTCCCCTTCCATGAGTCAGACCATCACCGTCGGCGAGTCCGCGCCGCTGGTGAATGAGACCTCGACGACGCTCGGCACCAACCTCACCGCCTCGGTCATCGAGACTCTTCCCACCCAGCGCAACTACTCCTCGGTCGTGCAGGTAACGCCCGGTGTTTCGACGGACGCAATTCAGCAGAACGACAAGCAGACGGCGTCAATCTCGGTCTATGGCTCGTCGGGCGCGGAGAACGCGTTCTACATCGATGGCGTGAACACCACCGGCTCCGAGTACGGATTTCAGGGGAAGGAGCTCAACTTCGAGTTCATTCAGGCCCTCGAAGTGAAGACGGGCGGATACGAAGCCGAATACGGCCGCGCCACCGGCGGCATCGTCAACGTGATCACAAAGTCGGGCAGCAATCAGCTCGCCGGCGACGTCTTCGGTTATTACGACAGCGACTCCCTGCAGACGAGCTCGACGAAAGTTGTCGGCGGCACTCCAGGTGGATTCAAGAGAAAGGACTACGGCGCCGATGTCGGGGGCGCACTCGTCAAAGACAAGCTCTGGTTCTTCGCCGCGCTCGACCAGGTCCACAACACGCAGGACAATGTGCTCTCGGACGGACCCCTCGCCGGAACCTCTGCTTCTTCGCTGAGTCGCCGCAACCTCGGCTCGGCCAAGCTGACGCTCAGCGCCAACCCGCAACACACATTCACCGCCACGTGGCTGCAGGACCCTCGTGCCGATACCGGCGCCATCAACGACGCGAATCACACGCTCATCGGGGATCCCTCGACCTACGACGGCCGCCAGGACTTCGGCGGCCGCGACTACGCGCTCCGCTACGACGGCATCGTCGGCTCCAAGTGGCTCTTCTCCGCGCAGGGCGCACGCCATCGCGACACCAACTCGGTTGGACCGGCCACGGCAGCCGGCGACGCCATCGAGTACATCGACGCTCGCAACAACTTCTTCCAAACCGGCGGCTTCGGTCTGATTCAGGACAAGAGATTCGAGCGGAAATTCTACGGCGGCTCCGCTACTCGCTTCCTCGGCGCGCACCAGTTCAAAGCCGGCATCGAGTTTCAGGACGAGACCGCCGACGTCGTCAAACGGATGTCAGGCGGCCAGCAGGTCGACATCTTCGAGAACCCCAACAACCCGAACAAGCCGATCTACAGCCACTTCTACTGGACCACGCCCGACGCCACGGTCGCCAATGCGCCCGTCTCGGCACTGAACGCATCGCCGCAGCACAAGAACACGGCCATGTACGTCCAGGACCACTGGACGCTGAAGAACGTGACGCTCAACGCCGGTGTTCGCTGGGACCGGCAGCGCATCATCGATGCCTCCGGCGTCACGCAGATCGATCTCAAGAAAGACCTGGCACCCCGCCTCGGATTGATCTGGGACCCGAGCGGAACGAATCAAACCAAGGTGTTCGGCTCCTACGGCCGGTACTACGAAGAGATCCCGATGGATCTCGTCATCCGCTCGTTCTCATACGAACGGCAGCCCCGCATCATCAACTACAGCCCGACCAGCGTCACACCCGATGCCAACGCCGAGAAGGACGCCGACACCGCGTCAGCCATCCTCGGCGGCTTCACCGAGCCATCCGATCCCAATCTCAAGAATCAATACCTGACCGAATACATTGCCGGTGCCGAGCGCGAGGTCATGCCGTTCGTCTCCGTCGGGATCAAAGGAATCTACCGCAGCTACGGACGCGTCATCGAAGACTTTCTCTGCGCCGACGACGGTACGTACTGCATCGGCAATCCCGGCGAAGGGATCATGAAGAAGATCTTCACGCTCGATTACTCCACGCAGCTCACGGCGCCGAAACCGAAGCGGACATACAAGGGCATCCAGTTCGACGCCACCAAAGCTCTCTCGAACAACTGGCAAGGCATGGCCTCGTACATCTATTCACGGCTCGAGGGGAACTACGACGGCGAGTACGCACCGTTCACCAACGTCGGCGCCGACCCCAACATCTCCGCCGCCTACGACTACTACGACTTCTTCACCAATGGCAGCAACCTGAACGTCATCACCAACAAAGGTCCGCTCTCGAACGATCGGCGCCACCAGTTGAAGGCGTCTGGCACGTACAACACTCCCTGGAAGCTTTCCGTCGGCGTCTCAGCGTATTGGCGCAGCGGAACGCCCGTTACGCGCTACGGCTACTCCGACGCCTATCGCCGCTACGAGTTTTTCCTCACTACGCGCGGCGCCGAGGGCCGCACTCCCAGCAACTACGACGCCGACCTCCACCTCGGCTACCCCCTCCCCGTCCGAAACTCCCAGCTCAACATCCTGCTCGACGTTTTCAATCTCCTGAACACCCAGCGCCCTGTGCTTCTCGACCAGCGCTACAGTTTCCAGGAGAGCGACAACTCGCTGGCAAAGTCCGCCAACCCCGACTATCTCAAACCGATCGTGCGCACACCGGCGCTCTCCGCGCGGGTGGGCGTACGATGGACGTTCTAAAGGAGACCCGTCATGAAGCCGATCGCGATCGCAGTGCTGTCGATGTCACTCGCTGCTGTCTCGCACGCCGCAACCATCGCACTCGGAGTGGGTGCCATCGCTCCGAATGAGGTCATCGTCAAGATCGATGGCCACGATTCTCACCTGCGGATCGCAGGAGTCAAACCCTCCGGCGATCCGGCTGCGGCAACCTTCCTCCGCTGTCTCGTCGCCGGCCGCGTTCTACGCGTACAGCCGTCGTCCGGCGGCGCCGCGAAGATCACGATGCTCGACGACAGCGTCGTCGCCGATCTCGTCAACGAATACCTCGACACGACGACGAAGATCGATCCCTGCGCGCTCGGAAAGGCAGCGTATCAACCAAAGCCGATCCATCCGGTCGAAGCAACCGCGGAGCAGACAACGCCGGCCGCCCCGGCGCCAACGAAGCACAAGGGCAAGTGGGTATTCCCGTCGCTCCCATCATCACCCGCCGCCGCTGCGCAGCCCCCCACACCATTCCGCATGCCCTCGGATGTGAAGTTCCCTGAGCGTCAGGCCGCACCCGGCGCAGCCCCGAAGTCTCCCGATGTAGCAACTGTCGGCGCGCCCGGCACGATGCAACCGTACACACCCGGCCAGGCGCACACGGACAACCTTGGCACGTCATCGACAACACCCATGCAACCGGGCGGGACATCCACCATCGGAACGTCCGGACCATCCACCGTGCAACCCTTACAGCCGTACACGCCGCCGGTGACGCCGCAAAAACCGCCTGGGGAGTGAGCCGATCCGCAGATGTCGCAGATAAAACGCAGATAGAGCGTCTCAAATCTGCGTTCATCTGTGACATCTGCGGACAAGACAGCGCTACACGAAGATCCGAATCTCTTTCAACTCCCGCAGCTTGTCGCGTATCTCTGTCGCCTTTTCGAAGTCGAGGTTCTTGGCCGCGTCCTTCATCTCCTTCGTCAGGCGGGCGATTGCTTTGTCCAGGTCCTCCCCTTCCGTCAGATCGAGGCGGGCTTTTGATGTGGGGCCGCCGGGGACTTCGAAGTAGTCGAGGTTGGCCATCTTCATCAGATCGCTGTCGATCGACTTGATGATCGATGCCGGCTCGATATTGTTCTCCTCGTTGTACTGCTGCTGGATCTCGCGGCGGCGCTTCGTCTCCGCGACTGCAAACTTGATCGAGTCGGTCATCTTGTCGGCGTAGAGAATGGCCAGGCTGTTCAGATTGCGGGCGCAGCGGCCGATCGTCTGGATCAGCGACGTCTGCGAGCGGAGAAACCCTTCCTTGTCGGCGTCGAGGATGGCCACGCACGAACACTCCGGGATGTCGAGCCCTTCGCGCAGCAGGTTGATGCCGACCAGCACATCGTACGTTCCGATGCGGAAGTCGCGGATGATGGCGATGCGCTCGAGCGTCTCCACATCCGAGTGCAGGTAGTTGACCTTGATGCCGAGCTCCAGCAGGTAGCGCGTCAGATCCTCGGACATCCTCTTTGTTAGCGTCGTGACCA
>Ga0247666_1000178_pt1 | contig 25633 bp, 23 predicted proteins | sample CNK07_metaG_FD_183025 | JGI IMG/M metagenome (GOLD analysis project Ga0247666, IMG submission 183025) | Soil microbial communities from Purdue University Martell Research Forest, Indiana, United States - CNK07 | ecosystem: Environmental > Terrestrial > Soil > Temperate forest > Bulk soil...
TCTGGACATCGCAGTCAGAGATCTGGACATCGCAGTGGAAAATCTGGACATCGATGTCGAGAACCTCGATCTCGTTGTGGTTAATTTGCACTTAGTTGTGGTTAATCTGCACTTCGATGTCGAGGACCGACGCCCGGCTGGTCGTTTTGAGTGGTGGCCGATCGCGCCCGGATCAGCGTGAGGTCTTCCCGGCCCCGGGAGACGAAGTAGAGGACGCGGCGCCGGAGCCGGCCAGCGCGGCGAGCCGATCGGCAAAACAGCGCTCCGGCTCGGGCGGGATGAGCTTGCGAATGCGCGCTGCCGCCTCGGCTCCGACTTCGCGCCACCGATCACGCTCGTTCCAGGCGCGCTCCATCGCCTCGTCGAGCGCATCTTCCGTCGCTGCGGCGGCCACGTAGCCGCTCGCCCCATCCTCGACCACCTCGGCGTTGCCCCCCACATCGGTCACGATCGCCACCCGCCCGCACAGCATCGCTTCCACCAGCACGATCGGCAATCCCTCGCATCGCGACGGAAGTATCAGGCCATGGTGACCGCTCCAGATCGCGGGGACATCGTGTACGAATCCCGCGAAGGTCACGCTCGTGAGGCCGAGGTTCTGCGCCATCCGCTCCAGACTGGCGCGCTGCAGGCCCTCGCCGTAGAACGTCACCGCTAGCGGCCGCTCGCGCCACTGCCGTCGCGCCAGAACGCGCAGCAGAAGGTCCTGCCCCTTCTCCTTTGGGTGCAGACGTCCGATGCAGGCCAGCCGCCACGCGTGCTCGTCGTCCGGCCAGTCCGTGCGCGGCTCCCACGGAACGAGAAACGGGTTCCGCACCACCGCTGCCCCCGGAAGCGGAAATCCGAGCTGCTCCTCCGTCAGCCGGCGGCTGTGCTCGGAGACGAAAAACCAAGCCACCGCGGCGCGGTAGACGGCGGCGATCGTCTTCTGCTGCCCATCGACCGGCCAATAGAGCTCGCTCGCTTTGTGCGACACGATCGCGTACGGCAGTCTGAGGCGGCGGCACACCTCGGCGAGAAAGTATCCGTCGTGGTTTCCGCCCTGCGAAACGAGCACGAGATCCGGCCGGCGCGAAAGCGCCAATCCGATCAGGAGCCGTACGGCCTCGTGACCGTAGGCAGCAGCGGACGACAACGTACGAACGATCGTGAACAGGCGCCTGGGCATCAGTGGGAAGCGGGTCAGATCGCGAATGCGGCATGAGAGCGCGCGCAGGCGCCGGATGCGCGGCTCGGATTCATCGACGCCGCTCTTGAAGACGGTCACTCTGTGCCCATCCGCCGCCAGCACAGCGGCGGCCGCGCTCCACAACTCCTCGCTGCCGCCCCAGGCCCGGTTTCCGCTGATGAAGACGACATTCATTGCGCTATTCTCGTTTCATTCTGCGCGATCGCCTCGGCCATATCGTTGCTCTCATCCTTGATCTCACGAGGGCAAACCAGTGGTGGGAGTACAAGCTCGTTACGATTCTGTCGGCCTTCTATGCGACCGCCCTCGTCCTGCACGTCGCCGTGAGCTCGCTGTGGGTGAGCGCGCTGTCGCTGCTGCTCGCGATCGTCGCGGCCGCGATTTACGCCAGCGTGATCAACGACGTCACGGACCTGGCCGGCGACCGCGAGGCGGGGAAGCGGAATGCGATGACCGGCCGCTCCCGCTCGATGGTCGCGGCGCTCGTCGCGCTTTTCGTGGGCGTGGGTGCCCTCTTCGCCTGGCTCTGGCGCGATGACACGCCACTCCTCTGGTGTTACCTGGCCACGTGGCTGGCATTCTCGCTCTATTCGCTTCCGGCGTTTCGGCTGAAGGAGCGTGGCGCGGCGGGCGTCCTGTGCGACGCTGCCGGGGAGCAACTGTTTCCCGCGCTGGTCGCAGTGTTCCTGGCCAGCCGCGGGGCGCACCGCGCGGTGGGTGTGGCCTGGATGGCAAGCGTCGCTGTCTGGGCGCTCGCGTATGGCCTGCGCGGCATCCTCTGGCATCAGTTGACCGATGCCGAAAACGATCGCGCCGCCGGCTTTCGGACGTTTGTGTGCCGGTATCCGCGCGCCGCACCGGTCATCGGCACGTTCCTCGTTTTCCCCATCGAGCTCGGCGCGCTCGCGGCCATGCTGTGGCAGATCGATAGCGCGTGGCCGCCGGCGTTTCTCGTGCTGTATGCGCTCTACGCGGTTCACAGCGCCCGCCGCTGGCAGACATCGCCGGTGATCGTAGTGCCGAAGCCGCGCTTCTTCATCGTCCTGCACCAGTTCTATTCCGATCTGTTTCCCGTAGCGCTGCTCATCGCCGGTTCCGTTCGCGACCGGCGGGTGCTCATCGTGCTGGCCGTTCATCTCCTGCTGTTTCCGCGGCGCGTGGTTCACGTGATCCGGCGGCTCAGGGCTTCAACCGCTAGGACTGTCGTCAACGCCTCGGAGCCCCACCACGGCGGCGTCGGCTGAAACTCCTTCGGTGAGATCCGCTCGAGGCCTGCGTGATAGAACCCGGCGCTGGGCCAGGCTCCCGACGGAAGTTGCGCGTCGATCAGAGGCTGAAGGTCAGGCGTGCGATTCCACAGTTGAAGTGCCGACGCGGCGAGTGCGAGCTCGAGCGCGTTGCGCGCTGTCGCGGCCTCGATGCGCGGCACGATCATCCCGCCCGCCTCGGGAGCGATCCCGGCAAGCGCGTGCGAGAAAAAGTACCAGACGGTGAACCGGCTCTCGTACCACTTGGTGGACCTCATTTCATCATTGGCGCGCAGCACCGCGAGCATGTGCGCAATGGCTGGCCGCGTCTCTTTGCAATCGCCGAGGTAGATGACGACGTTGGCGTTGATCACGGCATCGACATCGCGTATCTCCGCCGTGGACTCCCGGAAGAAGCGATAGATCTTGCGTGGATGGGGCCACCATCGCACGATCCACGTGCGAAAGAGACCGCTGCGCTCGCGATTCGTTAACAGGAGGGCACGGTTGTTCGGGAACGGTCGTCCGGCCTCCGCAAGTGCCGCGGACGCGATCGATGTGTCGTCGACATCGAGGGGAATGTGGTCGTGTCCCGGGTGCTCGCTCGACGGGTAACGCCACAGACCGTCGGGCTCCATTTCGCGCAACAGGAAATCGATGGCGCGCGATCGTACGCGCGCGGCGGATGATGTGCTCGACAACGCCCGCGCCGCGAGCGCCGTTGTAAAGATGACCGGATCACGAACGCAGTCGCCCCTCATCTCGGGGGTGGGCGACATCTCGATCGGGATCTCGCCGCTGGGGAGCTGCACCGATTCGAGAAAGGCAACGCCCTTTTCGATCGCGCGGCGGATGGACGATGGGTCACTCATCGGATACGCGCTCGCACATCGAGCAGAAAGCGAAGCAGCCGCTTCGGCATGGCGCACGCGAACAGCGTCGCGTACCCGTATAGCCGGTCCGGCTCGGCGGCGATCGTGGCCGCGGCGTGGCGGACGGCGGTGAGGCGCGGCCCGGCGATGAGCGCCGTGCGAGCGCACTCGAAGTGGTACTGCGCGTCCGTCTTCGTACCGACGAGGATCGACGTACCGCGCCGGGACGGCAGTCCACGTTTGCTCCGCGCCGCGTTGCAGATGGCGAGCGACACCGCCTTCATCGTTTCACGCTCGCGGACGCCGGCCGCGCCCTTGTGCCGGCGATGCCGCAACAACACTTCGCCGAGGTTCGCCAGCTCGCCGCGCTCGGCAAGGCGAAACCAGAGATCGAGATCCTCGCTGGGATAGAAGCGCGCGTCGTAGCCGCCGGTGGCTCGAAGGACATCGCCGCGCATCACGACGGTCGGATGCGCCATCGGCGAAATGCCGCGGAACAGCGCCGCGGAAATCTGCTCGTGCCTCTCCCGGAACGTTTTCACTCCGAGCGGGAGCCCAGCCTCGTCAACCACATCGATCCACGAGCCGATGGCGACGCACGCCGGATGCGCGTCGAGATACGACACCTGCTTCTCCAGCCGCTGCGGAACGCTGACATCGTCGGCGTCCATCCGTGCGATGTACTCGCCGCGCGCGGCGGCGATGCCGGCGTTCAACGCCGCCGAGAGTCCCTCGTGCGCGCGGCGCAGCAGGCGGACGCGCTCATCGCTGCGCGCAAAATTTTCGGCGATGGCCGCGCTCGCGTCAGTGGATCCGTCATCGATCACGATGAGCTCGAACGAGGAAAGGGTCTGCCGCAGGATGCTTTCGACCGCAGTTTCGAGGAATGCTTCGCCATTCCAGACGGGGAGGAGAACCGAGACGCGGGGAACCTGGAGCAAGACGCGGGAGTATAAAACGGCTCACATGACACCGCGCTGTCGATCAGCTCAGCTCGTTCGATGATTCTTCTGTAGCGGTCACGTCACAGCTTGTCAGCGCCGCTGGAACCGGCTGCGGTTCGTAGATAATGTGCGATCACGTTCGAAACGAAGGAGCACCGCATGATCTCCAGCAAACGATTCACGAACTTCTCGTTCGCCGCTTTCCTGATCCTCCTCGGCGCGACGCTCGCCACCGCGCAACAGACGCAATACAAGCCCATCTATCCGAGCCAGAAAGCCAGCGTCATGCAGACGATCGGCGTCACCGACGTGACGATTACCTACTATCGTCCCGCGATCAAAGGCCGCACGATCTTTGCCGATGCGCCGCCCGAGATGGAGGCGCGCGCGAAGGGCGAGGCCACGCTCGATAACCAGAACGAGCGAAAGGCCGGCGAGCCGATCGTTCCGTACAACCATGTGTGGCGCGCCGGCGCGAATGACGCGACGGTCTTTCAGGTCACCGACGACGTCCTGATCAACGGGCAGCCGTTGAAAGCGGGCACGTACAGCCTGTCAACGATCCCGGGCAAAGACGAGTGGACGATCATCTTCAACAACGATTACGGACAGTGGGGCGCGTTCTCGTATGACGCGAAAAAAGACGCGCTCCGCGTGAAGGCGAAGCCGCAGGCGGTTGCGCAGAGTCAGGAATTGCTCGCGTTCAACTTCGACCCGGTGACGGCGAATACGGCGACAGCCAATCTGCGCTGGGAGAAGGTGAACGTGCCGTTCACGGTCGAGGTCAAGGACGTGAAGGCGCTGTGGCGCGCGAAGACCGACGCGCTGATCGCCGCAAATCCGGCGAACGAGGTCTTCCCGCTTCAGGCGGCGAATACGTTCGTTGCCGACAAGAATTGGGACGAGGCGCTGAAGTACGTCGATCAGTCGCTCAAGACCAAGCCGACGTTTCGAGGTCTCTCGGCAAAGGCCAACATCCTGCACAACGCGGGCAGGAAGGACGAATCGCTCGCCGTCGCCGATCAGGCAATCGCCAAAGGCAAAGCCGACGGCGTCGACACGTCCGCGTTCGAGAAGCGCGTGGCCGGCTGGAAGAGCGGGACGTAGAGCGGGACGTAGAGGTTATCGCCCGGCCTTGGCGATCATCGGCCCGAAGAATCCGTCGTACCAATCGGGAGCGCCTGCCTTCATGTGTTCCATGAAGGCAGTCGCCACCTGCTCGAGATTCCGGTAGAGCGTCGGATTCTTCTGGACTGCGCGGACCTCGGGCACGAGGATGCGGATCTTCTCCCAGACGAACAGCATCTCGCCTTGCGACGCATAGAAGAGCTCCGCGTTCAGCACGTCGCTGGCGACGAGCGAGGCCACCATCTCCCAATACGTCACGACCATCCGGTAGGAGGCGTTCTCTTCGCTTCCGGGCGGGCAGCATTTCAGCCACTCTTCCCTCGATTGAAACTGCGGTGCGCCGCCGAACCATTTGCGGGCTTCGCGCATCCGCGGTTCGCGGCGCAGATCGTAGAGCTTCAGGATGAGGTTCGCGTCGTCGTAGGTGGCAGGATTCTTCATAGCCCGCGAACTTTACCGCGAGCACTCACCGCGGCAAAGGGAAGTCTCGTGACGGCCGAAAATGGACACATCCAATCGACCGGACGCAACGTATCTTCAAGCGACTTCAGAGAGAGAGGGACCAGACATGGCTTTCGTCGTTCGCTTCACCCCGCCGTCGTTGTCCGCACAGCAGTATGACGAGGTCATCAAACGCCTCGAAGCAGCCGGTGAAGGTTCCCCCAAAGGGCGGCTATTCGCCGTCGCATTCGGGCCAACCGACGCTCTGCGCGTTTCCGACGTCTGGGACACGCAGGAGAATTTCGACCGCTTCGCTCAAACGCTGATGCCCCTGCTCCAGGAGCTCCGCATCGATCCCGGAACGCCGGAGTTCATTCAGGCCTACCACGTCAACCCGGGCGCGTAACGGGAACTTTCGAACCATCGCACCACAGAGACACAGAGGACTCAGAGTGGAATCTACTCTGAGTCCTCTGTGTCTTTGTGGTGCATTCTTGTCCAACCGATCGAAGGTAACCTGATCGAGAAGAAGGGAGCAGACGAACATGAAGTCAAAGAACACGATTTGTCTCTGGTTCGACAAAGATGCGGCCGAGGCGGCGCGCTTCTACGCCGCCACCTTCCCGGATAGTGAAGTGACTGCCGTTCACCAGGCGCCCGGCGACTACCCGGGCGGGAAGAAGGGCGATGTGCTGACCGTGGAGTTCACCGTTGTGGGCATTCCCTGCCTCGGTCTCAACGGCGGCCCCACGTTCAAACACAGCGAGGCCTTCTCGTTCCAGATCGCGACGGACGATCAGGAAGAGACGGACCGCTACTGGAACGCGATCGTCAACAATGGGGGGCAGGAAAGCCAATGCGGTTGGTGCAAGGACCGCTGGGGCCTCTCCTGGCAGATCACCCCACGCGCGCTGACCGACGCGCTCGCGGCCGGCGGCGATGAGGCAAAGCGTGCCTTCGCAGCGATGATGCCGATGAAGAAGATCGACATCGCCACCATCGAGGCCGCGCGGCGCGGCTGACGAAGTGCGAACGAACTGTTCCGCGCCGTCACGATTTGCGTCGTGACGTGCGGCGTGCCGATGTCGTGGATGGGGCGGTGCTTGGCGTCGCGCCGACGTCCAGGTAGTTCAGGAACGCGCGGGTGAGCTCGCGCTTGAGCGTCTGGTCATCCTTTGGCAGAAGGCCCTTCCAGTCGATTGGGGTGGTCGGCATCACGACCAGCTCGTACAGCGTGCTGATGACCATCATCAGCCCAAGCGAGACGGCGAGCCGCGGATTGGGGTGCCGGATGTCCGTGCGGCCGGCCAGGATGCGATCCATGAGCCGCTCGTAGGTGCGGACTTCCAGCTTGGCGGCCTTTTTCACGAACGCGGTGTTGGCCTGGCCCTGGACAAACTGCCGCAGAGCGCGCAGCAACGCGGCATTCGCACGGTAGGACACAACCATGCCGCCGATGATTTGCTCGGCGAAGACATCCAGGGGGATCCGGGCCGCCATCTCCGGCGTCATGCCCACTTTGACCCTCTCGTCCTGCCGTTCCAGGATGCCGAGGATCGCGGTCTCGATCAGCTCGTCCTTGTCGCGGAATCGGCGGTAGACCGCGCCCGGCGTGAGGCCGGCGTGCTGCGCGATGCGCGGAATCGTCGTTCCTTCGACGCCGTGTTGCCCCAGCACTTCGGTGGCGGCCTTGAGCAGCTTGCGCAGCGACTCCCGGCTGCGCTCCTGCTGTGGCTCGAGGGTTTTCATCGGCTTCGGCATCGCCTCCTTATATACCCGCCTCCCGCCAAAAGCGCGACAAGAAAATCTCTTGACGACACGGCTGATGTAAATGTAAATTCACGTTTGCATTATGACAAGCGCCGGCAAGAAGGCGACCGTCATTCCCATCGGTCGCATTCCGTCGATGAGAACGAGGAGATCGCCATGACCGCTGCCAGCATCCCCGTCTCCGCCGGACCCGCCGTTCGGGTCCATCCACTGCGCAACGCCAATTTCGTCCTCTGGTGGCTGGGCGCGACGACGTCCCTGCTCGGGGACCAGTTCTACCTCGTCGCCCTGCCGTGGGTCGTGCTCCAGCTGACCGGCTCGGGCGTGGCGATGGGGACCGTCGCGATGTGCGCGGGCATCCCGCGCGCCGTGTTGATGCTGATGGGCGGCGCGATCACCGACCGGACATCGCCACGCAAGATCCTCATGGCCACCGCGTCGGCGCGGGCCGTTCTCGTGGCTGCGATCGGGTTCCTCCTTATGAGGAACGTCTTGCACCTGTGGCACCTCTACGCGCTCGGCCTGGCGTTCGGCGTCGCCGATGCCTTTGCTCTGCCATCGTCGGGACCCCTGCTGCGGTCTCTAGTCCAGAAGGAACAACTTCCGGCCGCCAACTCGGTGTGGCAGAGCAGCGCGCTTCTGACAGGAATCGTCGGGCCCGCCCCCGCCGGCATGATCACGAAGGCGCTTGGCGCGGCCTGGGCCTTCTTTCTCGATGCGTTCAGCTTCCTGTTCGTCATCGCCGCGCTGTGGAAGGTGCCGGATCCGCCACGTTCTTCTTCCACCGCGGCGAAGCCCGGCGTGTGGACCGCCATCGGCGAAGGTCTTGCCTACGTCATGAAGGACGTTCCTCTCCGCTCGCTCTTGTTGCTTGCCGCGGTCTTGAACTTCTGCCTGTCGGGCCCGCTGAGCGTGGGCCTGGCGTTCCTCGCAAAGAGCAGGTTCTCCTCACCGGCCGCATTCGGCGGATGGATTTCCAGCGTGGCCGCCGGAACGCTGGTGGGAATGATGTTGGCCGGAGTCTTCAAGTCGCGCCGCCGCGGGCTCCTTCTCCTGGGCACGAGCACCGTCCTCGGATTCTTGACGGCCTTGATGGGTCTGCTGGCCGGTTTCTGGCCCGTGGCCTTGCTGCTTCTCGTGATGGGATGCTTCAGCGGGTTCATCAACGTACAGATTCAAGCCTGGCTTCAGCAGCGCGTGGAACGTGCCGTTCTGGGGCGCGTCAGCAGCGTGGCCATGCTGTCGTCATTCGGTTTGATGCCGCTCTCGATGGGTGCGGCCGGCATCGCAGTGGAATGGAGCGCACGGTGGATGTTCGCCATCGCAGGCGCAGCGGTCGCTCTCGTCGCCGCATTTGGTGCGCTCCAGCGGCCCTTGCGGGAAATGGAATAGCGGCGAGACTCCGCCTCGGATCTCCCTGGCCGCCGTCTCCCGCCCTATCGTCTTGCTTGCGGCAGGCACGTCCCCGAGAGGTCCGGCGGCAGGTCGCAGCTCGGTGAAGTGTCCTTGGGCCGCTCGACGTCTCAGAGTAACGGGCGTGGATGCTATGCCCGGTGCCGCTGGTCGCCTTGTCGAACAGCGCGCGGACGGGAACTGCTGCGATGTCGCGCTTATCGATCGGTGCCGTAGCGGCATCGCCGTATGGCCACCGGATGACGTCGTGCTCGCGAATGCGTGCCGCCCACCACGACAGCGCGTTCGCCGCAAACATCCCGGGTCGCACGAATGTCGAGATCACCCGACTCGCGAACGAGCCGCTCCATTTTCTTGTGCATGGACGCGATCGGGTTCGGCTGCTGGAAGAACGGATGCGGCGTCTGATGCGGAGAGGTGAGCATCACGACGCGGCCGGTGTGCCGCGCGATGCGCGCGAGTGCGCCCGGAAAGCATCGGGGCTGTGGTCCAGACGAGAAAGACCGCGTCGACACCGCGAACAGCATCGTCCATCGTCTCCGGCACCGTGAAATCTCCGCGAATCACTTCAACCTCGGCCGGCAGCGCAGCGCGATTCGGATCTCGAGTCAAGGCGCGCACATGCGCACCGCTTTCAAGAAGTAGCGCAACCACCTGCCGCCCGACGGTACGCGATGCGACGCGGACTGGGGCAGTGCCCAACGTTTGAACGCGCGTTAAAACGCCAGGGGATTGGAAAAGCCAACGGGGTAAGCGGTTTCTTCGCTGGGAATAACGGCGAAGAGTCGAAAGGTCGTGCTCGCCGGTTTCTCAAGAGAACTGGGCGGAGTCAGGCACAACGAGACCTTTTCGTTCCAGATCGCGACGGACGATCAGGAAGAGACGGACCGCTACTGGAATGCGATCGTCAACAATGGCGGGCAGGAAAGCCAATGTGGTTGGTGCAAGGACCGCTGGGGCCTCTCCTAGCAGATCACCCTGCGCGTCCTGACAGACGCGCTCGCGGCCGGCGGCAATGAGGCAAAGCGTGCCTTCGAAGCGATGATGCCGATGAAGAAATCGACACTGCGACGATCGAGGCAGCGCGGCGAAGATAACAGGATGCGTAACCGCTCATCTGATGTGTTTCGAGCTGGTCCTTTGAAAGTGTTGACGACAAGTCGAATGACCAAGTCATCGTCATCGAGAACGAGGAGCCAGCGATCGACGTTTAGAACCGTGTTCATATTTCACCGGGTTTACAAAGGATGTCTGCATCGATCGATACGGTTCCTTCCAATTTGAGCAACGCAGCTCTCGAACCTCAAACTCGGCGAGAAGTGCAAGCGTTCGAGTCCAGGAAGAGCTGCGACACGCTGCCTCGGGAGCGTGGGTGAGTTCCGATCAGTTTGTGGACGTATCGAGAGGTGACGACGTAAGCGTTTAGCAAGCAGAACGGCGCCTGTCGTTGCCGGACTCACCATGGCGAGTTCGACTCACAAGCTGGAATCGAAGGCTTGGCCCACCCGACTTTTGGGAACCAACGCCAGGAACGTTCTCGAACAACGGGTACCCGGAGTGGAGTCGGCTTGTTGGACTCGAGAATCGAAGTCTGGCCTTCGAGAGTCTCTCCCACGTCTCAGATCGCTGCGGTTCTGGGGCGATCACACAAGAACCCTCGCGGACGCCTGCTCGCCGATAGCGGGCGCGACCGAATCGGGGCCATCAAAGAAACGATCAATCCGTCGGCGGAAGATAAGAAGGAGTGCAATCGTAATTGACATCGCCGACCACAGCAGGAGACGAGCCTCTGGAGGAACAGTGTAACCGAAGACCAGCTCGCCGCCGCCGCGGCCGACGAATGCGAGCAGAGCGATGGTCAGACTTCTGTAGCGTCCAGTAAGTCTGCACGCAATGAAAAGAACGACCGGCCAGAACACGATCGAGTCGAACCGTGCCAAGACGTCAAGCAGCTCGTAGCGCGCGATGAACATTCTGGACCCAGTTACAGAAACCACGTTCAGCAAGAGCAATAATGCGAGTGCCGCCGCCGCCGCCGTCGTCGGGCTCGGGTTCGTGAGCGCTCGGCGGGCTCGCCAGCCGAGCGCGACGAGGACAACGATAACGAGCGCGACCATTCTTGAGCCATAGTCCCGCTCGTAGAAAGGCAGCGAGTTGTAGTAGATCGCGTAGAAAAGGGTCTCGACGATCACCACGAGGACCGCAAGCCCCATCAGCCTCTGCCACGGAGGCGTTTTCCCACTTCCCGCTCGCGCAATTGCACCGACGTTCCCGAACGAACTTCGAATGCGGAGAACGTGGAGACCGGAAACCAGCACGCCAACAAAGAGGACCGCCATCAACCATTCGTGAACGCCAGTCAGGCGAGTGTCATAGCGCGGTCCCGCAGCGAAGTTAAGAAGCGACAACACCGTCGTCCCTACGACGCTGGCTGCCGGAAAGAGAAGAAAGGCAGCCACACGCCAGCGCGGGAGCGAAATGGTGACGTCTGCAACCAACGCCCGCACCACTGCGAAACGAGCGGTATTCGCACAGAGCAGCATAACGGACGAAGCCGCGACGCCGAGTGAGGAACCCGACATGGCCAGAGACATCGAAACGACGGTCAGCGCGCCGGCCATGGCGCAGAAATACGCTCTACCAACCACCCGATCGGCGAACACCGCACCAACCACCATCATCGCGGATAAGACCGAATAGCTGCTGAAGCCGCCGGAGTGCGAGACAGAGCTGACTACGGTCCAAGCGATCTGCATTAACACTTCGAAGCCGGCGATCGTCGCTAACGCGGTCGCCGGCGTCACCGTTCCGGCGCGTGGCCAAGCGATGTTCCGCACGCGTTTCGCCGTCCTCCCGAGCCACGACGGCTTGGCCGGAATCTGTGGTACCGACTGGGGGTCGGTTCCATCGTAGAAGCCGATGCCTGACATCAGATCAACCAACTGGGCGATACCCCAAGTACGCCTCACTTTCCCACGTGAGGCGTCCAAGATGAACTGGATGTCAACGATGAGAACCAATGGCAACATCGCGAAGCCGAAGAGGAGATCAAAGGGCGGAATCAGCAGACCCAGCGCATAGATCGACAAATAGACGATGGTGATCACCGTCCCGTTCGCAGCGTGCCATCGAATCTCGCGGGTCGCAGTCTTCCTTTTGGATATCGCAAACGCGACAACCTGCAGCGGAAAAAATAGCCATGAGTACGACAAAAGGAACATGAACGCGCGTAGCTGCGCTATCCGATCAACAACTAGACCGAGCGCACCGGCTGCGCGCTGGAGCGTGCTTGGCCCGGCTTGGGCCGGTACTAAAGGCACAAAGAGGTTCCGCAGCCATTTCGGCACAACGAACGACACCAGCGATCGTTTGCGTAGAAAGTCGAGCAGCGTGTAGTCGCCGAGGACGCCGTCGGGCTGGGCGAGATGCATGTCGGTAATTGTCAGGCGCATGCGCAGGCGTTCAAACCAGCCGCGCCGTGTTGCCAGAGTAAGCGCTACGCTTGCTGACTCTTTTTCGGCGGGCGCGCTGGTGAGCAGCGTCAGCAGCGCTTCGCGCACACGCCGCCTCTGGTCGCGCCCGAGGTCACGCACCAGCCGTTCACGAAGCCAGTCGGGCATGCTCCCTCGGCGAAACCACGGCAATCGCGAGAGCTCAAGGAGGTACCGGTCGTTCCGGCGGTCGACAACGCCGAGCGCGCGGCCAATGAAAATCGTGATTTCGATGCGCAAAACCGGATAGATCGCGCACGCCGCCAGCCAAGCGTAGACCTCAGGCTCAAGCTCGGCGCGCAGGCGGTCGCGGAGGCTCTCAATCGTCTCGTCGGCCGGAGGCGATGGGTCGAGCCACCGGCGGCGCAGCTGAATGGACGCATCACGCCCGGGCGCCCTCGGCTGAAGCGTGTGCAGCCGGGTGAGGCGTGAGGTGATTGTATCGGCGATCGTTGCCAGCCCCTCCGCTCCGACCGGCGCGATGAAAAAGCCGAAACGCTCGATGGTCTCCTCTCGATCCCCCCACGACTCGCGAGGAAGCGGCGACATCAGTGAGCGCTCAGGCCATGCGCTGAACATCTCGATCGTCGGCCGCGCCTTGCCGTCGCGCGGATCGAACAGACCACTTCCGTCGCTGACAACAATTAAGCGATGATCGCGGTGAAGCAAAGCCAGATCAATCAAAGAGTAACCGCGGCCCGGTGCGTCCCACCTCCAGCAGAAGCGCGGATCGGTCTGGAAATCGTAGCGCGTCACCGGAACGTCGGAGCGTTCGATCGAGTCCACAAGCGCACTGGCGAGTGCAGCGACGTGATCCGAAGGCGCGGCACGATCGATGAGGACGAGATATTCAGGCAACACACCGCGCGATTTGTAGACCGGCGTGAAGAACCCGCCAAGTCGCGCCGATGCCACAGCCGTTCGCTCGCCGTCGAGGTCGAGTGTTTCGATAGTGCGGCGGATGCGAAGCTGTTGCGCCGTGCGCCGGATCACGTCCGGGAGAACAGTCGTGCCAGCTACCTTGCGCACGCGCTCCTCGAAAACGCGCGGGTTGCCGAGAACGCGACGCAGCTCGAAACGCCGTCGATGGCGAAGCACGAGGTGCATGGCAAGCACAAAGACGAGTATCAAACCGAACACTTGCCACGTCACGCTCCTTGGAAGGTACATGGCCAATGAAGGGCTGGCGCCCGAGGTGATGCTAGGCGTTGCAAAGGTCGTCAAAGCGGCCTGCGATGTCGCCGGCGCGGGATTGTTCAGCCAGAGCAGCGCCGCGACGAACAACCCGACTACGATTCCGGCCGTGTAGCCGAGGACTGCGCGCGGACCGAGCGCCGCAGTCGCCTGCAACTCGACATCCTCAGCGAGTGGTGGCGGTGTCTCAGCGGTCGGGGCAGGCTTTTGCCAAACATCGAATACTCCATCGAAGCCACGCTGCTCCTCGGCGCTACGGCACACGATCGGCCGAAGCAACCGTTTGAGCGCCTCACGCTCGACCGGTTCGGGAGACGTCGCCAACGCCAGCGCGACGCGCGATGCAGCAACATACGCGTCGATCCCGATGTGCCAGCCCCGGCGTCGCAGATCGTCGAAAAGACCGGCCACTTCGGCGAGCAGCGCCTCGTCGCCGCACTTTACTCCTTCCCGAGCCATGCCTCGACGATCGCCTTGACCTTCGTCAGGTCCGCTGTGTTCTTGATCAGCACGCCGAGCGTCCTGTCGATGTGCTCGGGCTGATCACGCAGTTTCACGTCGAGGCGCGCGCCGCTGCCCCGCAGTGCCACGATCCACGAGAGGAGTTCCGCTGTGGCCGGCTTCTTCTGAAGATTGGCCTCTTTGTCGCGGACGGCGAGGAAGAACTCGATGGCTTCCCTTAACCAGGGCCGCGCGGCGTCGGACTTCATTTCGGTGATACGTCCCGCCACGATGCTCTCGAGTCGTTTCTCCGGGAAGGATATGTCGAAGTAGACACAGCGCCGGAGAAACGCATCAGGCAGGTGTTTCTCCGAGTTACTGGTGATGATGACAATCGGCCGGAAGCGCTTCGGCGCTTGGATCTTGTCGTTGCGTAGCTCCGGGATGCGAAAGAACATTGCGGCGATCTCGTTGAGGAGGTCGTTGGGGAAGTCGCGTGGCGCCTTGTCGATCTCGTCGATCAGGACGACAGAACGGCGGGGCTGGGCGTGGACCAGAGCATCATCGGTCTCATTCCAGTAGCGCTTCACGGCCGCCGGCTCATTCGCCAAGAGAATAGCCTTGCCGAGCGCGTTGAAGGTCAGGTATGACGTTGCCGGAGACTCCTTGTCGTGAAAGCGCCCCAGGGCGTCGAACGTGTAGAAGAGGTCACGCGCCGCGCTCGTCGATTTCGTCTCAAACTTCAGAGCCTCGTACTTTGGGGCGTCGCCTAGGCGGAGCTGCCAGCTAACGCTATCGGCCAGATCGGTCTTGCCCGTTCCCGGTTCGCCGGTTACTAGGAGCGGCAGGCCGAGAAAGATCGCTACGTTGACCGCGGCGGCCAGATCCTCCCCCGCCTCGTAGGCGGAGGGATCTGGGTCGAGCAGCGACGGCGGCGACGGAAGCTCGATCGGATTTGCGGGCTTCTGCTTGGGATCGGCGAAGTAGTATTTCATGGATTTCCCCTCGGCCGCAGGAGCAGTCCCTCTAGGCCTTTGCTCACGCGCGCCATCGGCAACTCGTTCTTGTCGCCGTAAATGGTGCCGACGTCGCGCGGGCGCACACGGTGAACGTGGACCTCGCGCTCGCGCGTCCACCGCTGTGCCTCGCTCAGTGTAATGTCGGGAAGTGGCAGCAATTGCTGGACGCCCGTCCCAAACTCGGCAATTTTGTCCTCACCTTCCGACGGTACGTAGATCCTGTTCAACCGCCCGTCGATGACGGTCACTTCCGCAGGACTGGTCTGCTGTTCATACTCCCGCAAGTTCGGCGCGAACCATCGCTGCAAGAGCTTGCGCTCGGCATCGCACGCGTACTTCAGGGCCAGTATCAAGTGGAGATTGCGCGAGGCATCGAAGCGAGTCTCGCAGCAGAAGCGCACGAATGCGCTTACGACGCTCTGTGCGGAATCCTTCCACTCGTCCGCGATGACGTAGACCTTGAGTACCACCGGCTTCCAGGTGGCGATCTGCAAGCCTTGGGAGAACTTCACCTGCTCAGCCAATCGACTCTGAAGCACCTCAGGCGTGTTGCGACCTCGCGGCGGCCAATCGAGTTCCTCGGTGTAAGGCTCCATTTCGCCGAAAGCTGCGAAGAAGAGGCGACGCTCGACGCGATCGAGAAACAGCTCGTGCTCCTGCTCCTTGCCACCGTGAACGATCCAACCGAACGGGCTTTGGCAGTGGCGGTTCGCGGCCTTAGCCCTTGCGACGGCATCCAGTTTCTTCTCGACCCATCGCACTTGATCGCTGCGGTCGCACAGATGGAGGAGCCAATCGAGATCGGTGACGTCGGGACGCGGGGAGGCCCGGTCGACGAGAGTCGTATCGACGCGGGCCAGACTCGCCGCGGAAATCATGTCTGCGTTGAGATATCCCTCTCGTGGATCGTTGGCCACGACGATTCCGACTGGCGCGTTCAGGGTCTCGTTCCAAACTGCGCCGCCACTGAATCCGGGATGTATGCGGGTCTCACCGCGGTAGTCGAGCTGCTGCCATCCTCTTATCTTCGCCTTACTGATCGAGCCTTTTGTCCATTTGCCGCGCGCTTCGATGCTCTCCAAGTCCGCCCCCTCCGGGCCGGCGGGAATCCCGAACGCAGCGAAGTCATCGCCGTCGTAGTCGATCGCGGTGACAAATCGAGCGGCCTCATAGTCGACGTTCTCAACAAGCTCGAGGATCGCGATATCTTCGGTCGCCTTCGGGAGCTTCGCGTCGTCGTGTAGTGTCTCGACCACTTCCCATTTCTCGATTGATGCCTTTGCGCTAACTAGCGGGTCGCGAAATGGGAAGTCAACCATGACCTTTACTCCTGCCGGAGCCGGCTCGTATTGCGAGATCCCGGCCGCTGCCGCTACGACGTGCGCGCAGGTCACGACGCGCCCAAAGGCCGCGAGATACCCGCAGCCGACGACGTGCAAGCCGTCGGTCGTCAGAATGCGAGCGATGTTTCTGGAAAAGCGGTCGTCCTGGAGGCTCATGCCTGATTCGTTGGAGACTCACGCCTGCTTCGGAAGTTCTGGCGCGGGCGGCTTACGCGGTTTCCACTTCAACGTGAACTCGAGGTTCGCTTCCGCTGTCGTCGCCGAAAGGATGACGTTCGCCTCAGCGGTGAACTTCAATCCGAACTTCACCTCCACCTCTTCGGGCGTGACGTCGAGGCTCATCATTCGTTGCACAATGGTGTTCGCCAGTGGCTTGACGCGGTCGATGGCATCGTCGAAGGTTTTCGCGGCGCACTTGGCGATTTCACCTTCGCCGCGGGCCACTCGCGCAGGTCGAGGCGGAGCCTCCCTAACTTCGATCTCGACGGGCTCGCCGTTAGCAGCGAGCAACGTAATGGTGGAGTTCATGCTACACCTCCTGCGTTGTCTTGGAAGCGGTTATGATAATCGATCCCGGCCGATAAGATGGAAGTGTTTACTGCGAGCACAACGGCGGCGTGCCTCTGTCGGATGGCTTAAATACGTCCGAGCGGGATCGGTGCCGCACCGAGCAGCCCTCTCCTCGTGTAGAAGAGTTATCATGAAGGCTGTTGGCTGGGAGACAGGGAGTCGAACCCCGATTGAGCGGTTCAGAGCCGCTTGTCCTACCATTGAACGATCTCCCAGAATGGCGGGCGTGGATGCTACACGGCGGTGAACGCCATGGTCAACGTCCGCATTCCGGCGGCCCGAGGACTCGATTCCGGGTCCCGGCAGACTGGCCCCCTCCGGTTTCGTGCGACAATTCGCAGGCGAGGATGCGATCGTGTTACCCGAGGTTTTCGAGTGTCCGCAGTGCCAGCGGCAGTTTGTTTTCGAGCTCGTCGAGAACACCGACGATCGCTCCATCTACTGCCCCCAGTGCAAGCGCTACCTCGGCGAGAAGGACCTCAACTTCGTCCTCGTCAGCGAGATCGAGGAGCTGATCGAGCGTCTCCGCTTCGAGCGCGAGCGCCTCGAGAAGGACGAAGCGGTCTACGCGATGTCCGACTGCGACGCCGAGCTGAAGGTCTACGGCACCGAGGTGCACAAGGTGGTTCATGTGCTACGGAAGGCTGTCGCCGAGCTCGATGCCCTGAAAGAGCAGTACAAGTAGCCAGCAGTCCCTTCCTTCTCATGAATACCGAAGACATCACCGTCATCCTCAAGCGCTTCGAGAATCCCGATGAGACGCGGATCCTTGTCAAAGGGAAGTTCGAGGTCGTTCATCTCGGCGGCATGACGATCGGCCGTGCGACGTACGAGCCGGGCTGGCGGTGGAGCGACCACGTCGGACCAGCCGTCGGCACGACGCGCTGCAACGTCGGGCACGTGGGAATGGTCCTGGCCGGGATCGCCACGGTCGCGTTCGACGACGGACGTGTCATCGAACTGCATGCAGGGGATCTCTTTCACGTTCCGACCGTGCCGCACGACAGCTGGGTCGTGGGAGAGGAGCAGTACATCTCGCTTCACTTCATGGGCGCGGACCAATACGCCACGAAGTAACGGCGGTTGAGCGGGGGTCGGGAGTCGGGGGTCGGAGAGGGCGCTGCGCGCCACTTCTGGTTGATTCCTGCACCCGACCATCAGCCGACTTTGATCAGTATCCGAGCGAGGTAAAGCCATACGCCTCCAGCTGTGATCAGTGCGAACCAGCGCGCTCCGTTTGTCGAGGCGATGATGATGACGGCGCTGACGACGAAGAGGTCCGAGAAGATGCGCAGGAAGCCGTAGTCCTCCAGCCAGATCGTGTGCGGCAGGATGGACGCCAGCGCCAGATAGCCGAGCCAGGCGAACCTCCATTCGAGGGGCGTGCGCGTCCGGCGCCACATCATGACGACGGTGAGGACCGTCGACACGAGGAGGAGGCACTCCAGAAAGTAGAGCCGTTGTTGTTGAATGCGCCGAGGTACGGATGCGGCGAAGAAGCGTGCGAACTCGACGAACGGTAACGCCATCGCCGGCGCGCCGGAGCGAAGCGGCGAAGTGCCCCAGCGGGCGGTCAAGAAGATCTGCCAGAGCACGTCGATGACGATCGGCGTGAGGAAGACCACGGGTGCGATCCTCCTCTCACGGCGTAGCAGGCGCTCGATCAGCCACGCGCCGGCCAGCGCGAACGCAAGCAGGAGCGTCGGCTCGCGAGTCAGCGCCGCGCACGTGATCAGAATCGCCGCGGTGATGTTGCGGCGCGCGCTGATCGCCCAGATCGCGCCCATCGCGAACATCGAGGCCACGATCTCCGCGAGGTCGCGTGAGAGCGTCAGCAGGAATCCGGGGTAGAGCGGCAGGATGACTCCCCAAAAGGCGTGGTAGCCGAGGCGGCGGGAGAAGGCGCCGCCGAAGGCTGCCATGGTTGCCGCCGCGGCGATGTTGACGATGACCAGCAATGCCGGGACCCAGCGCGCGTGGCCGAGCGAAAGCAGCCAGACGATGAACGGATAAGCGATGCGCTGGTTGCGGTAGGGAGGGGTGTCGAGTGTGATGCCGAACTCGGTCCGCGCGGCGGTGAAGGGATCGAGCGCGAAGCGATAGAACGTGATGCCGTCGTATCCGCCGATGTTCGGGATGACGGTGAGGTCATGCGGCACTTTCCGCGCGTCGACGTTCACGCCGCCGGCGACGACGAAGAGCGAGACGTCGTCGTGGCGTGCGTGCAGGAGAAGGAGGAAGAAGACCGCGTACGCGATCGCGATCAGGACCGCGGGGGCGAGTGGGGTATCGATGCGACGGAGGGTGTCGGGTGTCGGGTGTCGGGGGTCGGAGGGATGTGCCGGCGGCGTTTCACTCACGGCGCCATCCGAGGACGGCACGAGACCAGCGCGATCACTAACGCTCGTTGCATGACGAAACTGTAGCGCACGGTTCTCGGGAAAAGATCCGCCCACCGTAACTTTTCGCACTCCCGGCGGTTTAATGAGCGATTCATGGATCGCGAAACCTATGACCGCGAACGGCTGCTGATCGAAGCAGCGCAGGCAGATCCCAGCCGGTTCGCGGAGCTGTACGAGACCCACTTCAACCGCGTGTGGGCGTTCGTGATCCGGCGCGTGCGCGAGCGGGCCGCCGCGCAGGATGTGACGTCCGAGGTGTTTCACAAGGCGCTGAAGAACCTGAAGAGCTACGAGATTCGCGATGTGCCGTTCGTGGCGTGGCTCTATCGAATCGCAGCGAACGCCGTGAACGACTATTTCAACAGGACCGCGCGGGAGCAGAGCGAAGGTGAGCTCATCGGCGAAACCGAAGCGCCGCACGACATCGAGCACATCGAACGACGGGCCTCGCTCTACCGCTGCGTCGATCGATTACCGGCCGATCAACGGCGCGTTCTCTTGATGCGTTTCGGCGAGGAGCGCAGCATTCGCGAGGTCGCCTCGGCGATCGGTAAAAGCGAAGGCGCGGTCAAACAACTTCAATGGAGAGGCCTGCAATCGTTGCGGGCACAGATGGGCGAAAACCATGGCTGAGCGCGACTTGATCGAACGGCTCGACGACGCGATCGAGGCCATCCTGGCCGGCCGCCGGGAAGGACTTGCTCTGGCCGAGCCCGAGCTGGCGACGCTGCTGATGATCGCGGACGATCTGCATGCCCTCCCTGACCCGAGCTTCCGATCGAAACTGAGGGCGGAGCTGATTCCGCCGATGGAGGATGACATGAGCACGATGACAGCCGAGGAAGTGGCTACTGAGTTCCCGTCGATCAGACCCTATCTGCTTGCACCCGACGCCGATGGACTCATCGCCTTTTTGCAGGAAACGCTGAACGCCGAGCTGCTGGGACGCTATCCGGATGCCGAGGGGCGAGTGATGCATGCGGCGTTGCGCGTGGGTGATTCGCTCATCGAGATGGGCGAACCGACTGGCGAATACAAGGCCAGACCGATGGCGCTGCACATTTATCTCGACGACGTCGACGGCGCCTACAACCGCGCGCTCGCCGCCGGCGCGACCTCGACACATCCACTGACCGACCAGGCATACGGCGACCGCGAAGGAGGGGTGAAGGACCGCTGGGGCAACGTCTGGTACTTCGCCACGCATCAGGAGAACGTGACTGAGGAAGAACTGCAACTGCGATTTGCCGGCACCGGCGGCAAGCCGCGCAAAGAGCAGGGCATTGGTCCGCGTCCCGAGGGGTATCACACGGTTACGCCGTTCGTGCATGCGCGCGGCGCGCGAAACCTGATCACCTTCCTCGAAAACGCGTTCGGCGCGAAGGTCGAGCACGTGACCGAGATGCTCGGGCGCGAGGTCGCACACGCCGGCGTCCGCATCGGCGACTCAATGATCGAGCTCGGCGAGGCGCACGGCGAATCGCAGCCGATCCCGGCAGTGATTCATCTCTACGTTCCCGATGCCGACGCTGCATACGAGCGCGCCGTCCGCGCAGGCGCGCGATCGGTGGAGGCACCGGCAGACAAGCCGTACGGCGAACGGGCAGCATTCGTGATCGACCCGTTCGAGAATCAGTGGTTCATCGCCACGCCGAAATAGGAGTGCGGTCGTCTCGACCGCGGGCACTCGGGCGTCCCGCCCGAGTGCTTGTTCGCGCGACACCTGTGGGACTGGCGGCGGTGGGCAATCAAGCGTCGGCCTACTGAGTCCCGGGATTCCTCGTAGGTGCCTTGCGAGAACGTCTTTGGATCTACCATCCCGGTCACAGAAGCACTCGGGCGAGACGCCCGACTGCCCGCGGGCGAAGACGCCCGCACTCCTCTGAAACCCCTATGATCGGCAGCCGTAGCAACAGCGACAAATCAGGATCGAGGTGTGTTCATGCGCGTGATGCGAATTGCGGTCTCGGTGTTCGTCCTGTTGCTGGCAGCGAGCGCCGGCTTCGCGCAGTCGAAAGAGCGGGCAGACATCCCCGAGGGGTCGAAGTGGAAGATCACGGACCTTTATGCCAGCGACGATGCGTGGCGGGTGGCAAAGGACAAACTCGCGGCCCGCATCCCCGAGGTGAAGAAGTTCAAAGGGACTCTTGGCACATCGCCGCAGCAACTCGCAGCGGGGCTGGAGATGGTCAGCGATCTGAACAAAGACTTCACGCGCATCGCCATCTACGCGGGCCTCAGCTCCGATCAGGACACGCGCGTGGCCAAGTACCGGGCCATGAAGCAGGAGATGGATCAGCTCGGGTCGTCGTTCGGAGCCGACACCTCGTTCGTCGAGCCCGAGATTCTGAAAATGGACCGCGCCACGATCGATGCGTTTATCGCTCGCGAACCGAAGCTCGTCCCCTACACCTTTTATCTGCACGATCTGCTGCGGCGGCAGGCGCACACGCTCTCGGAACCGGAAGAGAAGATCATCGCGGATGCCGGCCTGATGTCATCGGCACCGGCCGAGGTCTACGGCGTGTTCACCAACGCCGACTTCCCCTTCCCCACGGTCACGCTTTCCGACGGCACAACGCGCAAGCTGGATTTAGCCACGTTCGCAGTCTCGCGAACGCTCCCAAATCGCGAGGACCGCAAGAAAGTCTTTGACACGTTCTTTGGCGCGCTCGGCGACTATCGCGGCACGATCGGCACTGCTCTGAATGCCGAGGTTCAGAAAGACATCTTTTACATGAAGGTGCGGAAGTATCCGACGACCCTGGACGCCGCGCTCGACGCCGACACCATCCCCGCCTCGGTCTACACAAAGCTGATTGAAGGCGTCAACGCGAACCTGCCGACGTTCCACCGCTATCTCAAACTTCGCAAACGAATCCTCGGCATCAATGATCTGCACTACTACGACCTCTACGCGCCGCTCGTCGCCAATGCGAAGCTCGAGTACTCGCTCGACGAGTCGAAGAAGAACATTCTCGGCGCGCTCGCACCCCTAGGCACCGGCTACACCAGCGTGATCGAGCGCGCTTTCAACGACCGCTGGATCGATCTCTATCCGAACGCCGGCAAACGCACCGGCGCCTACTCCAGCGGCGGCGCGTACGACGTTCACCCGTACATGCTGATCAACTACAACGGCCGGTACGACGACATGAGCACCGTCGCGCACGAGCTCGGGCACACGATGCAGAGCTACTTCTCGAACAAGACGCAGCCGTATCCGACGGCCGGCTATCCGATCTTCGTGGCTGAGGTGGCGTCGACGTTCAATGAGGCATTGTTGAACGAGTACATGCTCAAGCAGATCAAGGACCCGGCCACGCGCCTCTCGCTGCTCGGCAGCTACCTCGAGAACATGAAGGGGACCGTGTTCCGTCAGACCCAATTCGCGGAGTTCGAACTGCGCATTCACGAGGCAGCGGAGAAGGGCGAGCCGCTCACCGGCGACACGTTCGACAAGATCTACTACGACATCGTCAAGCGCTACTACGGGAACGATCAAGGCATCTGCATCGTCGACGACGTCGTAAAGCACGAGTGGGCGTACATCCCGCACTTCTACCGCACGTACTACGTCTACCAGTACGCGACGTCGGGGACTGCATCGGCCGCGCTGTCAGAGAAAGTGCTCTCCGGCGACGCGAGCGCAACAAAGCGATACCTGGCGTTCCTCTCGGCCGGCGGATCGAAGTACCCGATCGACCTGCTGAAAGATGCCGGCGTCGACATGACGACGTCGGAGCCGCTCGATCTGACGATGAAGAAGCTCAATCGCGTGATGGACGAGATGGAGGCGATTCTGAAGCAAATGGGGAGGTAAGTGCGCGGCCCTGGCGGGCCGCGCGTTGTCCGTTGTCGGTTGATTGCGCCTTCGGCGCGTTGTCGATTGATTGCTAGGTCTTCGCTAACTGACAACGCGCGAAGCGCAACCAACCGACAACCGACAACGCGCGCAGCGCAATAAAGCAGCGCATTACCCCGGGAATCGTCCCCGCCCGCCGCGCCCGCCCCTGCCTCCGCGAGGGCCGTTGCCGCCGCGGTCTCCGCGGTCGGGGCGGTTGTTGGCGGCGATCTGCTGCTGGAGTGTCTGCCACTGTTGCTGCGTCAAGAGCGTTCGTTCGGCCGCGAACATCTGCACGCGCCGGTCGAAGAGCGCATCGCGGATGCCGCGCATTCTCTGCCCGGCTGCGACGATGTCCGCGGCTGCCGGCTGGCTCCCGTCGAACGTCTCGCGCAACTCGCGTGCGGCGACCATGCTGTCCCGCTCCAGCTTCGCGATCTCCTCGGCCTGTTCGTGGCTGATGCGATCGAGTGATGCGATCTGGTCGGCCGATAGCGCTACGGCAACGCTGATCTTCGGATCTTTCCACCAGTCGGCGGGCGGCATGGTGTCCAGACCGTCGCCTGCGCCTGCCCGCGCGAAGCCGCCGGGCCTCCCTCCGCCTTCGGCAGCGCCGGGATAACTGCGAGGGCCGCGGTCGCGGTCATCAGAGTCCGAGGTGCAGCTCATGAAGGCGATGGTGACGAGCGTGAGGAAGAGGGCGTGCGCGATGCCAATGCGTTTCATGCTCCCAGCCTACGACCTCCGCTTCGATCTGTTGAGCCGTAGTCTGTCCTTTGTCTTAGAATCGTTGCAGTCCACAATCCGGAGAAACGAGGTGCGTATGCGGTCGACGATCGTCGCGGTTCTCACGCTGTTCATCGCCAGCGCGGTGCTGGCTCAGTGGGAGCCGCCCGACGCACCGAAGGATCTTCCGGACACCGGCGGCACTCCGCGCGTTTATTTCGCGCATTCCTACTTTCCCAAAGCCCCGAAGACAGCCGGCCTCGATGACCGGCTTTCGCTGCACATACAGAACTTCTCGACGCTCCTCAAGGCCGTGAACGGGAACTGTCAGGGCATCGTCCTCTTTCTCGATGGAATGCCGATCAAAGGAATCAAGCCGGAGTCATGCGATCCCGTCCTCGGGCATGTGCGTTACCGCCTCCTGCGAACGCCGGACGACGAGGCCGCGTGGCACACGCTTCTCGGGAGTCCGAAGGGCTATGTGAACCCGATCGAAGCCAGTGTTGGCTCCAACGCGCAGTTCCCGATCGCAACCTCGGCCAGGTTCAATCTCGAAGTCATTCCTCGACCGCAACTCCTGGTTTTCATCACGCTGCTCGCTCTTGCACTGGGCGTCATGATCTATCTCTGCCGCACGACAAGTCTGCTTCGCAGCGGCACGCATCCAGTTCCGAGCGAGCGTCCTTACTCCCTCTCGCTCTTCCAGATGGCGTTCTGGTTCTTCCTTGTGATCGCCGCCTATGTCTTCATGTGGCTGATCACCGACGAACTGGACACGATCACCGACTCGATCCTCGCGCTCATCGGCATCGGCGCCGCCACGGCCCTCGGCGCGACGCTCATCGATCGGACCAAGTCGGCGCCTGCACCAGACGAGCCGGGCGGCAAATCGCGAGGCTTCATCAACGATGTGATCAGCGATCCGACCGGCGTCAGCCTGCATCGTTTTCAGATGTTCGTCTGGACTCTGGTCCTCGGCGTGATCTTCATCGGATCCGTCTACAAGAACCTGGAGATGCCGGAGTTCAGCGCCACGCTGCTCGGACTCATGGGAATCAGCTCCGGCACGTACCTCGGCTTCAAGGTTCCAGAGAAGCAGGGTAGCGACACGACGCCGGGTGCGACTCCGGATGCGGAGCCGGTCAAACCGCCCGTGCCGCCACCGGCGGCGTAACAGCAAAACCTACTCGTCGAGGATCCGCAGAATCGCGGTCAACTCGCGCTTCACATCGCCCAACGCTTTATCGGCGTTCTTCGACTGCACTGCCGGTTGCGCTGATGGCTCCGAGGCTGCGATGGGGGCAGGCGACGCCATCTCGATCTCGAGGCGTTTCTTGGCGCCCGCGATCGTGAAGCCCTCTGAGTAGAGAAGCTGTTTGATGCGGAGGATGATGTCGATCTCGTGGCGGGTGTAGAGACGCTGGCCTCCGCCGCTCTTGTTCGGCGCCAGCGGCGGAAACTCCGTCTCCCAGTACCGAAGCACGTACGGCTGCACCTCGGCGACTTTGCAAACCTCACCGATCTTGTACAGCCGGTCTTCCTCTTCCACAGCCATCCCGAACGATTATAGGGCGCTACTCGGTGCCGAAGGCCACTGCG
>Ga0247666_1000179_pt1 | contig 25312 bp, 19 predicted proteins | sample CNK07_metaG_FD_183025 | JGI IMG/M metagenome (GOLD analysis project Ga0247666, IMG submission 183025) | Soil microbial communities from Purdue University Martell Research Forest, Indiana, United States - CNK07 | ecosystem: Environmental > Terrestrial > Soil > Temperate forest > Bulk soil...
ATGAGCCAAGTTATTCCTGGAACAGCTGACCCAGTAACCGGCCAAGCACAAACCGTACAGCAGATGGTTGAAGCCGCACGTGCTGCTGCTGTTCCTGGGTTCGTGGAGATGAGGAGGGAGTATATGCAAAATGGAATGCAACCACAGCAGCAACAACAGCCAATTGGTAGACATGCTGCTCCACCACCGAACCAACAAATACCTGGACAGGGTCGAATATTCTAAAAAGTAGATGCTGACTAAAATGACAATAGCTGTGCTACACTTTAACCTATGATTGTGGGGGTCGACGAAGTAGGGAGAGGGTGCTGGGCCGGTCCGGTCGTGGCTGGCACGGCACTGCTTGATAAGTCAATTTCAGGCCTGAAGGACTCCAAGAAGCTAAGTAAAAAACAGCGCGAAAGGTTGGATGCCGAGATTCGTATTTCGGCGGTAGCTTTCGGCATAGGTTGGGTCCCGGCCTCTGAAGTTGATGTGATCGGGCTTACGGAAGCGGTGCGGCTCGCGATGGAGCGAGCTCTAGCGCAGATCACTGTTAGCTATGATGAACTCGTTATCGATGGTAATTATAACTACTTTCCGAAACATCCGCATAGTCGCGCGCTCATCGGCGCAGACAATATAATTCCTGCAGTGAGCGCAGCAAGTATTATTGCAAAAGTTGCCCGTGATAAGTACATGGCAACTATGGCCGCAGTATTTCCAGGTTATGCCTTTGAGCGACACGTGGGCTATGGCACTGTTGCCCACCGAAGTGCAATTAGTCGTCTAGGACTCTGCGAGTTACACAGGCGCAGTTTTAAACCAATCCAGGCATTTAGCTTGACGAGCTAGAAGCTCTTTCTGCAAAGTAGGTTTGTATGCCTGCCAGGTCACGTTCAAGCCAAGCAACTCGATTTTCAATTTCCTCGATACCCATAGCAATATTGCGGGCGAGGGCTGGCTGTACGACTTTGGGTTGAAAGAACGTCTTATATTCTTCCAAAAGCTTTCGAGTATTAAAGGCACTGGCAGCATAGCGCGGAAAGCTATCGTACGTCTGATCATCTTTAAATATTTTTTCAATCCAACCCCAATTGTCTCGAAACCATTGCCAAGCCACTTCACGGGTGTAGCGATTACGAAGTAGAAATACGAGCCAAATATCCGCATCCTGTGCTCTTACTTTATGCGGATCAGTAACACGAGCAAGTAGCTTTACGGCTTCCGCCGGCGAACGTGTAATAGTAAGTGCACTCATTGCGTCTTCACGCAGCCGGATGTCCTGTGTTGTTTCGTGTAGCTTCACCAGATAATCAAAAGCTCCAGGAAGTGCCTCTCTGACCGCGACGCCAAATACGATGTCACGCAGCTCCGAAGAAACAGCATTGGAGTCTTTTAGATATGCGGGGAATAGTGAAAGTGCATGCTTGGTTATTGCTTCATGGTCTGAATATACGCCTAGGCCAATAATGGTGGCGCGTAGCTTTGTGTCATCGCTCGATTCACCGACTTTTTCTTTCCAGCCGAGACGCTGATACTGAGTCTCAATAAGCGTTCGGAGCAGTGCTTTGATGGGTGCTTCAAGTTTCGGCTCAACGTCAATAAATCGACGGCTATCGGCAATGATCAGCGCCATAATATCCCATACAGGCTCACTGTCTTCAGCGGCATAATATTCAAGCAGGCGCATGGTGGTGCTAAATGTGTCTGCACCTCCACGAGCTAGCATCGCACTGTCGCTCAACAACATGAGACGCTCTGAAGGGCTGAGTTTCTTCTGGGCTGCACGTGCTGCAATGGCGTCAGCATGCGCAGCTTCTGTGTAGCGAACAATGTAATGGCCGACAGCTTCTTTATTTAGCTGTATATAGTCAACGTTCTCTAGCGTAATATGTTCAGATCTGGTTCTGAGTAGTGCAGGCACTGCGACATTGTCACTATGCAAGGGTACTGGCCAGAGACGCTCAGCATCAGCCTTGTGCATGTCAAGCAGAAAATGCGTCTGTGTTAGTCGGAGGTCTGTACCCTGCTGGGCAACCGTTACTACAGGGAAGCCAGAGCGCTCTAACCAAGGGTTCATAAGGCTAGCGATATCTTTGCCGCTCGCAATACTTAAGGCTCGCCATAGATCATCGCCAGTTGTGCTGCCATAGGCATGGGTTTCAAAGTATGCTGTCAAGCCTTTACGAAAGTCTTCTTCGCCAAGATACTGTTTTAGCATATTGAGCAAACGTCCACCTTTTGCATATACAATACTGGGGTCGAAAAGCGTACTAATCTCATCAGGGTGATGGACTGGCATTTTAATAGCCTGCACGCCAGCAATACTGTCGCGGCGAATCGCAGCGAGTCCCTCGGAACCTACAAAGGTATTCCATATTTGCCAATCAGGGAAAATCGCATTGGTTGCTTCATACTCCATGACATTCGCAAAACTTTCATTTAACCAGAGGTCGTCCCACCACTTCATAGTTACTAAATCCCCGAACCATTGGTGCGATAACTCATGAGCAACAACTGTGGCAATGCGTTCACGTCCACTTTGGGTAGCGCTGGCCGGGTCAGCAAGCAAACATGTCTCGCGGTAGGTTATCATACCCCAGTTCTCCATAGCACCAACCGAAAAATCCGGTAACGCAATGTGATCACATTTAGTGAGAGGGTACGCCACGCCATAGTAATCATTAAAAAATTCGATCACTTGCTTGGCAACATCCAGCCCAAAATCTAGCGCTTCTGGCTGATGCGCCTTAGTAGCCCATACGCGTACATCAACTCCATGCTTGGTCTTTACTTCTTTGTACTGTAAGTCTCCAAAGGCAAATGCAAGCAAGTAGGTAGACATTTTTGGCGATGTTTCAAAAACGGTTACCAACTTGCCGTCTTGCTCATTTTGGCTGGCAGCTGCCATATTACTGAGACTAGCCTCGCCTATAGGGGTATGCATAGTGAGGTCAAATGTAGCCTTGGCTTCGGGCTCGTCAATGCAAGGAAAGACTTCGCGCGCATAATGGCTCTCAAATTGAGTAGCCACCATTTGTTGTTTGTTGCCATCGACCTCATAATTACAAATATATGCGCCATGCATCGAATCTTGAATAGGTGCTTCAAACGCCAACATTATAGTGTATTGCCCGCCATGCAGCAGTTCATCACAATGTATGCGTACTTCATCATAGCTATGCTGGAGGTTTATGCGGGTGACCGCTATGATGCGATCGCTTTTTCTATCGTGTTTGACGATGGTAGCAGCAGAAATTTTAAGACCCTTCTGATGTAGTGTAAGCCGTTTACTCGGCCGTCCAAGCTTAAGGCCGGAGATATATACTACGCCAGTAATACGACGTTTATCACGATCTGTGTTAAGTTCAAGTTTATAGTTTGAAGGATGGAAGCTAGCGTGTAGTCGCCTGACATTTTTATTCATTAGTCCATTCTAGCATGGCTGGATCCTCGACACGGTAAGGGAGGGGTTAAGCTACAAGGTCGACCGGCGCTTATAGCAGCTTCTCGGGCGGCTTTGTGTCTAAAAAAACGGAGATACTAGGATCACATATATAAAGGAAATCAGAGCATTCAATATGCGGCGGTAGAGGATGTCAAGCTTGACTACGGTAGCTAGGCTTGGTATAGTGCTTAGTGATTGGTCGGCCGCTGCGGTCGACTTTTTTCGTATAAAATCCTAAGATTGAAAGGAAACAGACATGGATTTAGATTTTAAACAATTGGCTGCTGCTATAAAGGCTATTGCCGAAGAAAAGAACCTGCCAGAAGATACTGTGAAAGAAGTGGTTGAGCAAGCTTTGGCGGCAGCCTATCGTCGTGACTACGGTGAGCGCGAGCAAGAAGTACGCATTACTATGAACCTCAACACCGGTGACGTAGATGCCTATGTCATGAAAGAAGTGGTCGGCACGGTAGAGAACCCCGCGTACGAGCTCAATGAGAACGATGCACAGACTATTCAGAAAGACGCCAAGCTTGGTGACCTAGTGGAAGTACATGAAAAGGTGAATGATTTTGGTCGTGTTGCGGCCCAAACCGCTAAACAGGTTATTCTACAACGCTTACGTGAAGCTGAGCGTGAAATAGTCATGACCGAATATGAAGATAAAATAGGCACGGTTATAAACGCGCTTGTGAACCGTGCTGAGGGTAATATTGTACGTATGGATCTCGGCAAGGCGCAGGGTATTATGCCTCGTAGTGAGCAAATTCAAGGTGAGCGATACTACCCCGGGCAACGCCTGAAGGTGTACCTGAAGGATGTTGAACGGAGTCTGCGTGGTCCTCAGCTGGTGGTTTCTCGTGGTTGCAAGGAGTTTATTGAATGGCTATTTCGTGCAGAAGTACCCGAAATGGAAAGCGGTGCCGTTGAGATCAAGGGTATGGCTCGTGAGGCTGGCGTACGCACGAAGCTAGCCGTATTCAGCACAGTCCCGGGGGTTGATCCGGTCGGTACATTTGTAGGAGGTCACGGCACCCGCGTCAATGCCGTGATGAGTGAAGTCGGTGAGCAGGAGAAAATTGACATAATTGTTTGGAGTGAGGAGTCCATCGCTTATATCACGAATGCCTTAAGCCCTACCAAAGTCACCAAGGTTGTACTTGATGAAGCAACCAAAAAGGCCAAGGTCATTGTGCCTGAGGATCAGCTGAGTATTGCTATTGGGCGTGGTGGGCAAAATGTCCGTCTTGCGAGCAAGTTGACAGGCTATGAGCTCGATATCGAAGCAGAGAAAGTCGCTACAGCTGTCGCTATTGACGAAGCTCCTACTCCTGAAGTGCCAAAAGGTCCGGAAGCACCAGTACCGGCCACCATGGTTACGGGTCCAAAACCCAAACTAAAGAAGAAGAGCGACCTAGAGAATAGTCTGCTCGAAGCTATTGAAAAGCACGGTGAGTAACACCTGGTAGCTACCGACCCTCGATATACGAACATTATTTAGGTGTGTCTAAAAATAGACTTATTAGCACTCTTGACTTGTGAGTGCCAAAATGGGTATTATAGAGGCATATGACACCAAATTCCGCTGATTTTCAAGATTTTTTGAACCATCTAACGAACAATGCGCTGGAGAGCTTGAAGCATGCAGATGCCATTGCACGTAGCTTTGGAAGTGCCTACGTTGGTACAGAGCATCTGCTGCTCGGCATCCTGGCCCAAGATACAAGCATGGGAGCTAAAATTTTAGAAGGTGCAGGCGTCACCCTTGATCGAGCGCGAGTTGCGCTGAACCTAACCCCAAAGACGTTAGTACTAAATGCCGGCGCGAAGGGTCTTAGTGAGACGGCTAAGCTTACTCTGAAAATGGCTTACGACACCGCTCAAGAATATAGTCAAGAATTTTGCGGTACAGAGCACATCCTGGATGCACTATTGAGTCAAAAAAACGCTCGGGCTACGATGCTTCTTAGGGCTATGAATGTCGATATTAATTTGCTAAATGGAGAGCTTGAGCAATTTTTGAATCGTCAATACGATGATGAAGATACGAGTAGCAGCTCCGGGGGTAATAATCGTCGTACCACGAGTCGTAATAAAGGCCGTAAAACCACACTCGATTTTTTTGGAACCGATTTAACTGCAGAGGCAAAAAATGGCAAACTGGATCCTGTTGTTGGTCGCGAACAGCAAATTCGCCGCGTTATCACAATCCTGAATCGTCGAACCAAAAATAACCCCGTTCTCATCGGAGAGCCCGGGGTGGGGAAGACGGCTATCGTAGAAGGTCTCGCTCAGCGCATTATAAGTGAAGACGTACCTGACAGTCTGTTAGATAAACGAATCGTTATGCTTGACCTTGCCGGAATGATTGCTGGCACCAAGTATCGAGGTGAATTCGAAGAACGCCTGAAGAAGGTGATGAGTGAGCTCGAACAAGACAAGAAGACCATCGTCTTCATTGACGAACTGCATCTTATTGTCGGCGCTGGTGCAGCTGAAGGAGCTATGGATGCAGGCAATATTTTAAAGCCTGCCTTGGCTCGTGGCAAAATCCAGCTTATTGGGGCAACCACAACAGCCGAATATACTAAGCACATTGAAAAGGATGCTGCACTTGAGCGTCGCTTTCAGCCTGTGCAAGTTCCGGAAACGAGCCTTGGTGAGTCTCTCGCTATCTTAAAAGGGTTACGCAAGCACTACGAAACCTTTCACGGCGTAACCGTCAATGATGAGGTGCTTGGAGATATCGTAACGCTCGCTAAAAGATACATCCAAGATCGTTATATGCCTGATAAGGCAATTGATTTGCTCGATGAGACTGCTGCGCACTTACGTGTCGGCAAAGGCAAGACAAGTCCTGTCGTTCGTGCGTTGCAGAAAGAGCTTAAGTTGGTGAGCACGCGCATTGACGACGCGGTTGATGGCGAGGACTATCAAAAGGCTGCCGAATATAAAACCCGAGCTTCTCAAATCAATGAAGAACTTAGTAAACTACAGGAAACAGATAAGGGTGCAAAGCGCATTGAACTAACCAGCGAAGATGTAGCCGAGGTAGTGGCTCGAATTACTGGGATACCCGTCAAAAAAGTCATCCATTCTGAGGCAAAATATTTATTGAATCTGGAGAAGAACCTAGACAAATTTATTATCGGCCAAAGCGAGGCCGTTGAAGCAGTTGCGCGTGCCATACGCCGTAATCGTTCAGGCATCGGCAATGAACGACGGCCGATCGGCTCGTTCATCTTCCTCGGTCCGACAGGTGTTGGTAAGACGGAACTGGCACGTGTATTGGCACGTGAGTTTTTCGGCAGCGAGGATGCACTCGTAAAAATTGACATGTCCGAATTCGGTGAGCATCATAATGTAGCGCGCTTGGTTGGTGCACCTGCTGGGTATGTCGGCTACGAGGATGGCGGACAGCTAACAGATAAAATTCGTCGTCGTCCATACAGTCTTGTGTTATTTGACGAAATCGAGAAGGCTCACCCGGATACCTTCAATATGATGCTCCAAATTCTAGAGGATGGTGCATTGACTGATGCGAAGGGCCGTAAGATTGACTTCACCAACACAATCGTTATCATGACGAGTAATATTGGTGCCGAAAAACTCCAAAAAGAAGCCAACCTTGGCTTCCACGCCATTGACCGCAATGACCTGAAAGACCTTGATGTGTTGCATGATTCGAATAAAAGCAAGGTTTTAGACGATCTCAAGAAAACTATGCGTCCAGAATTTCTGAATCGTATCGATAAGATTATCGTTTTCCGTTCTTTGACAAAGAAAAATATTTATCGCATCATTGATTTACAAATTGCTGAACTTAGTAAGCGGCTGCAAACACAAGGCTTGGGCATCCAGCTCAGCACCCCAGCCAAACAGTACTTATTGGATAGTGGATATGACGCGCATAATGGCGTACGCCCTATGCGCAGATTAGTGCAAGATGAAATTGAAGATCATATTGCTTCAGAGTTACTTGCTGAGCATTACCAGGTTGGCGACATCGTGCAAGTTGGAGTTAAAAACCATCAACTTACCTACAGCACTGTTCGCGAATAGTGCTAGAATACATGTGTATGAAATCTGATTCGGACCAGTCCGAAACACTTCTCCAGGGTGCTAGTCAACCGTCATCGTCCGCTGTAGAGGCGACGGTGATCTCGCCTGGATCAACGGTCGAACTAAAGAAACAATCTTGGCTCGGCCCTCTACTCTCTGGCCTGTTTTTACTCTTGCTATTGGGCACAGGTATTCTTCTAGTATGGCAGCACGATTTAGTAAGTGATTGGTTCGTACTACGTGGCTATACACCTCCAGCGAACATTCAAAGCCTCGCTCAAGATGACACCATGACCGGATACGCCAAGCGCTTATTTTATGTAAATAAGCCGCAGGTGGCTGAGCGAGCAATCTTTAATAGTCATTGCTCGGCGACTGATCAGGTTACGGTTCTTGGCTGCTATACGGGTAATCGCCGAGGCATCTATCTATATGATGTAACTGACCCGAGGTTGGCTGGCATTCAACAGGTGACCGCTGCGCATGAAATGCTTCACCAAGCATACGATCGGCTGAGTGCTTCTGAGCGTAGCCACATTGATGCTTTGCTCCTAGCCTACTCTAAAACCATTACCGACCCAAGCATGGAAGCTAAGCTAGCATCCTATCAAAAACTTGAGCCTCACGACGTGGTCAACGAAATGCACTCAGTATTCGGCACTGAGGTAAGCGCACTGCCTGCTGAGCTCGAACAATACTATGCGCGTTATTTTACAGACCGACGAAAAATCACGCAGTTCCAGGCACAATACCAGGAAGTTTTCATTGCTCGCCAAAAACAACTGACGAGCTATAATAAACAGCTTGATGCACTAAAAAAAGAAATCGACACCGATAAGGCAACTATCGATTCGCAAGAGGCTGCGTTACAAGCCGCCCGCTCTCAGCTAGATGCCTATACCTCAAGTAATCAAATTGCTGCTTATAACACCGCCGTGCCAGCGTTTAACGACAAAGTAGATGCTTATAAGACACTCGTAGCTCAGACCAATAGCCTTATAGATCAATACAACCAACTTATAAGTGACCGAAACGCGATTGCCATACAAGAGCAACAATTGCAGCAAGCCATTGATAGTCACGCCACGGCAGTGCCACAGCACTAAAGTGTTACAATAAGAGGACATGGCAAAAGAAAAAGTCCGCTACGTCTGTACGAACTGCGGGGAGATTAGTTTGAGTTGGGCAGGAAAATGTCCGCAGTGTGGTAGCTGGAATACGCTACAGGAAGAGCTCATACTTGAGCAGTCAAACGGTGTTTCGACACGCACTGGTCGCAGTTTACAGCCTGCGTCAGTCTCAAGCATGGCCGCGCACGATCAAAAACGCTTACAAACTGGTATGAGCGAGGTAGACATAGTGCTCGGCGGAGGAATCGTATCCGGTAGCGTCAACCTTATCGCCGGCCAACCGGGCATCGGGAAGAGCACACTATTACTGCAATTGGCTGACGCAATCGCAAAGCACCATAAGGTATTATACGTTAGCGGCGAAGAGTCAGGACACCAGATTGGCATGCGAGCTGCCCGGCTACACACCGGCAATAAGCTATTGCAGCTAGCTACAAGTACGAGTGCTGATGATATTGCGACCACTATTGCCACAAATGACTACGACCTGGTGGTAGTTGATTCTATTCAAACTATTGCAGCGGCAGGAATCGGCTCAGCTGCTGGCAGCGTGTCCCAAATAACAAACAGCACCCAGCTCCTTATTCAGGCAGCCAAGCAAGGAAAGACTGCCGTTGTACTCGTGGGTCACGTCACGAAAGAGGGTTCTATAGCTGGCCCTAAGGTGCTGGAGCATGTTGTTGATGTCGTATTACAATTGGAAGGTGATCGTTATGGTGGATTTAAGGTCTTGAGGGCAACGAAGAATCGCTTTGGACCGACTACAGAAGCTGGCATCTTCGAAATGGATGAGTCAGGACTTAAGGCAGTGGATAATCCTTCGGCAGCACTACTTGCCGAGCGCCAAGCAAGTGATGGATCGGTGGTGCTTGCAACACTTGAAGGGACACGTCCTCTATTGGTCGAAGTCCAGGCGCTAGTTAATAAGACCAGTTATGGGTATCCAAAGCGACTAGCTACAGGCATCGATTTGAATCGAGTTAATTTGCTTGTGGCAATGCTTGAGCGACGTACCAGATTAAATCTTTCAGAGCAAGACATCTACGTAAATATTGTGGGTGGCATGCGTATTACAGAACCTGCTGCAGACTTAGCGGTTTGTATGGCAATAGGTTCAGCAGCCAAGGGGCTCAGCATACAGACGAACGCAGTCGTATTTGGTGAAGTTGGTCTTAGCGGCGAACTCCGTCATGTTCCGTACATTGAAAAGCGTATCGCTGAAGCGAAAAAGCTTGGATTCGATGCAGCTATCGGCCCCAAGCAAAAGCAGGGCAAGCCATCGAAGTTCTTGTTGGGTGTCAGTGATGTACGCACCGCGCTTAATCAATTTCTAGAGAAGGATGCATGATATTTAATCTTTTAGAGCTAATACTGTTAGGCGTCATTATTTGGCTGCTCGCTGGACAAAAACTGCAGCTAGGTTTTCATCCACTAGCACGTCGAAACAAAATAATTTTAGACAGTTGCGCACTTATAGATGGGCGCGTAACTGAGATCGTACGGACTGGCTTCGTGCTAAGTGACCTGATTATCCCTCAGTTTATCCTTAGTGAGCTACAGCTATTAGCTGACGGTTCAGACTCGCATAAACGTGAGCGAGCGCGTTACGGTTTGGACATCGCTCATGAACTACAAGATGCCGGACAACTGCGCGTGATCGTTGACCGCACAGCTTTTCCAGGTATTGAGGCTACTGATGACAAACTTGTCGCACTCGCCAAGAAGCTACGAGCACAGCTATACACCACTGACTATAACTTAGGGAAGGTGGCTGCCGTCGAAGGTGTACAAGTCCTGAATGTAAACGAACTATCACAAAGCCTTCGACCCATCACACTACCTGGTGAAACTCTTACAATTAAGATTATCCAAAAGGGCAGTAACCGCGATCAAGGCGTTGGCTACTTAGAAGACGGCACTATGATCGTCATTGAGGGCGGCGCCCGCTATGTGGGCCGTGAGATGCCTGTCAGCGTTACCCGTATGCATCAAACAGTTGCCGGTAAAATGGTCTTTGGTCAAGTCAAAGAGGCGCATGCGAAATCACAACGGCAGTCGAAGGCCCCCTCGCAAGAGCAAACACCTCATAAAGCTGGCCAAGCTGTTCCCGCTCAACCACAAGCAACCCACAATCGACTCCGAGCACGATTCCGTGGGGCAGTACGCTAGCACCATCGATAAGCCGCCAGAGATAAAAAGCTGATCAAGCTCTAATATCATCGAGGTGGACTGCTTCGTAGTCCGGCGGTGGACCTTGTGGAATTTTCAGGACAGTAGCCTTAAATTGGCTCACCGTACCAGGAGTCGCAGGTGGTACGGTTAACCGAGCCGAGACCGGAGTTGGCCCATGTCGCAGGAGATCATCCGATGCAAGGGGTGCAAAGGGCAGGTCGTCACGCAGCTCAAGCGTTTCAACTTGCCCCTCAAGTTTAATCGGCGTGCCATCCTTTAATATGACCTTTTGTGCATCAATCATTGTTCCAGCAATGAGCACACCCGGACCCTTCCACGCATCCTCGCTAAAACGACGCATGGCCTGCTCATATGACTCTTTGGTGTCAGCAGGAATCTCAGCCCTAGCAATGTCTGCCTTCCTCACGAAGTACCCTGGGTGCTCTTTGCCAGCGATAGCAAGGTTTTCTGTTCCCAAAAGGTTTACGACGAGCTGCCCCAATCCATATTGCTGTAAAATTAAGCGATATTCTGCAGAATGGAAACACTCATTGAGCTGCACGGCATAGTTACCTGTGCCTGTCGCCCCATATTGATTTTCTAGCCAGCCAGTAGCAGGATCGCGGCAAAGCAACTCCCCGCTCAGATAGGGATATCCCAGCGCAGCATCGGTGGTATGCAATAGGGAAGGCGCAAAGTTATTACGCCAAGTGGCCAAATAATCCCGGGAAAGATTAGCGACTGACTGCGGTCGACTAAGCGTAGCAAAACGCTCGAGGTGTGGATCTTGCTCGTCAGCATCCGGCCAAAGTCTAAAGGATTTATTCTCAACGCGCTGCTCCATAAGACTGCAGGCAGGATATCCAAAAAGCATCCTATCCCACCCCTTAAAGCCTCGCTGCGCATAGTAGCCCTGCAATTTGTAGTTACTACTCCATACACTCAGACGTAGATATGGATAGTCTTGCTCAACCGCCTCAACTTCTGCCATGTGAAGCAAGCGCGCACCAAGATGTAGACGACGCTTAGCCCAGGTGCGGTCCACCATGAGTCGACTAATATATATCGCTGGTTCTTTGCGGTCATCAGGTGACCAGAGCCAAGGCTCGCCCTCAGTGTTGATGGTCGCCGTTAGGGCAACGTCATCATCAGGGGACAACAATACCACTGTTTTGCCCTGGTCAACAGAACGATTTACGCTCAATTCACGCTCACTCGGCGTAGGCCATGGTCGCTGCCATTGTCCATTTGCCTCAGGTACGCTCCCCAGCCATTTGGAGACCTCCTCGTAGACCCTTCCGAGGGCTGGCTTATGTTCGTCAGTCGCCTGCACGAGAGAAAAACCATCAGGGAAATGTTCGCGGGCATTTCCGCGCAATAATAACTCGGCACTCATAAGGATACATATATTACAATGGAAACTCAACAGAAGCAAGGTCGTGTGCCGTAACAATTGTCGAGTACAGTGCCACATTGTAAGACTTACGCTTTACGTGTGGATGTACATAAGAGATGCGTGGATACCCCTTCGAACCTTATAAAACCACGCGACTTCTTCGATTAATGATTCCCACCACCAGGGGTGACAGGAGTAGTAGGACCAGTATTACTAGCGGTGGCCGTGCCAGTACCGTCATACAACACACTGTCGATTGCTTGCGCTTGGACTTGCTGCCCATCTGAGACGGCAACACCGGTCACCTGGGTACTGTACGAGGCAGCGTTGTCTCCTGGGATAGTAATCGTTTGGATGTTCTGTCCATTCACAATGAGGTTAATAGTGCCTGCCGGTGCAGTGGTGTACGAGCCTCCTGATAACGGATGCGTACCTTGGCTAACAGTTATTGTAAAATCACACTTACCTGGCGATTGACAGCTATTCTGAGTAATAGTAACCGAGGGTTTTGTATCATTACAATTATGGACATCATCTGATCCAGTTGCTGTTGCCGCGCTTGCACCCGTGCCAAAGAAAATATCGGATGAGAAGGCACTGACATTGGCGCCGCCTTCAGTCTTTTTAGCAAGGTCGGGCGTACAGGAAGTTGCTAATTTACCAGACACAATGTCCATGCTCGCCGAGCTATTGTTGCCTGACGGCTGCACGTACCATGAGGGGAAGATGTCACTACTAGGACTTGGCTCGACAGAGCCGATGCCGACATGATTGCGTACTACGAAAGCAGGTAGCGTCTTGATGTCGTTTGGCTGCTGCCAATTAACAGGCTTGGTGCCAAGTTGATCGTGAGCTCCTTGCATCCAACCGCGTACGATTGGCTCTGTCATATATTCCATACCCGGACCGTGCATGGTCTTGTTGCGTGTGTGGTAGCCAACCCAGGTAACTGCAGTATATTGTGTTGACCAGCTCGCCATGAGACCGTCGAAGCCAGAGTTCGTAGTACCGGTTTTAACTGCGAAATCCCAGCCTTTATATCGTTGGAATTTGAAGCCCCCAGGTAGCTGGCTACATGTGGCACTAGGACCAGTAGTACAGTGACCAGGCAAGTAGCTAGCATTCGGATCAGAGGCCATGTTGTCTACAATATAGGCAGTGTCCTGACGAATAACCTGTTTACCTGCTGGTTGCTGGAATTGGTAGAGAACCTTGTTACTCGAGTCGTTAATCTTTAGAATAAATGTTCGTGGTACCTCCGCTCCCAAACGCGCTAGTGTCGCTATGCCATTCACGTGGTCATATAGGCGTAAGTAAGCTCCATCTCCAATAGCGGATGAACCATAACACTGGGTCTCACCGGCTGTGAGCTGGGCCTGATCCGCTCCAGGAGAAAGGTCAGTCCTAGGGCTGTAGCAGTTGTACCCATTGCTATTGCCCATCATGGCTTCAGCAGTCGTAATAACCTTATTAATAGAAGCTGTGTGACCAGGAGAGTTGTCATTTGGCACGGCAGATAGCATAGCCTTAACGGCTGGCACATTACGTGAGCCACCAAGGGCATAGCGCAATGTCAGTGGGCCTGGATATTGGAAGTCGTAGTCCCACAAGCACTTTTGGCTGCCATCTGGATCGGTCGGGTTCGTAATTTTAGGCTGTGTCTTATCAGTACAGGGATAGCCTGGTATTGGACCTTGGCTGTCGTACAGGACCGATCCTGCACCTGCATTGGTATTATTCTCAAGGAAGGTTGTGTAATCGTACGGTTTAAAGCTCGATCCAGGTGAAACGTTTACGTCAGTAGCATAGTTAATCTTCCCATAAGTATCATTATTAAAGTCAACACCGCCAACGAGTGCTACGATTTGTCCAGTAGTATTATCTTCGGCAACAAAGGCTGCGTTATCGCCACCTTGCCTTTGAATGGCGGGCAGGTCATTGGCTACTTGTTTCTCCGCCAAATGCTGCAAGTCCATATTCACCGTTGTTATAACCTTCCAACCACCTCGGTTGACAGTCGTAGCTCCATATTTTGTCTCTAATTCTTGCTTGGCTGCAAGCACAAAGTAGGGTGCCTGAATACCCGCGTACAGAGAATTCGGTTGTGGGTGTACCTGTGACAGGATGTCCACTTTTTTCGCGTCAGCCGCTTGTTGCGGACTAATCATCTTCTGCTGGACCATCTGATCAAGAATGTAGTGCTGACGAGCAATCAAGGCCTGGGCGTTGAATGCTGGTCCGTACGGTGAGTAAATATTTGGGGATTTCGGAACCGCGGCAAGCATACTCGATTGCGCCAGTGTCAAATCCTTGGCATCAACGCCAAAATAATCTTGTGCAGCAGTTTGCGCACCGTACTCGACTGGCCCATATGGAGCGATGTTGAGATATCCGTTAAGAATATCCGCTTTCGAGTATTCACGCTCTAATTCAGTAGCCAAAATTATTTCTTTAATTTTACGAGTGATTGTCTGATCCGCCGTCCAGTTCTCGTTAAGCTTTACCAGCTGCTGGCTAATAGTTGAACCACCTTGTACGCCACCACCCTTACTAAGAGCGTCGTGAAGCCCTGCCCGAATGATGCCGCGAACATCGAATGCACCATGTTTATAGAAGTCCTTGTCCTCAATTGCGACAGTTGCCTGGCGCATAGTGTCAGGCAACTGTGATCCAGCCACCGGCACGCGCTTGACGGCATCGTAATCCTGCCATAGGATTGTCTGTCCCGTGCGATCGTAGTAGGTGATACTGCCACCAAGTTTGCTTCCGGAGAGATCGTTAATATTCGGCAAATCTTTACGAAAGTAGGCGAACACGCCAACAATGAGGACAAAAAAGATAACAATGGCAACGCCAAGTAGCTTAAGAGCCATGATTGCACCATCACGACTAAACCAGTAGCGTACGAGTTCCTTGGGCTTGAGGCGGTAAAGGATTCTATGCAACCGATTTTTCGGCAATGTACTAAGATATACCGCCCGACGACGTGCCTTTGCGTCGCGACGAGCCTTAATACGCTCATTCAAACTGCGGTTCAGCTTAATAGAGCTACCATTTTTTGTCGTATAAGTGTTCTTGCCAGGACGTTTGCGCCCTTGGTTTTTTTTAGGGTCAATCATCAGTGCTCTCTATCTGATTCCAGTATTATGCCTAAGTAGTATAGCAAACGCTTTAGTTGACCATGCAAGCACCATATGGCAGTTCTTCAGTAATTATACAGATTAGGATATACTTTTAACAGATGAGCTCTACAGCGTTGAGTCAGTAATTGCTACTGCTATAGATTTGGTCGAAGAAACACGTATAGTAGTACCTAATAAGGAGATTCTATGTCCGAAATGACATTATCAGAAGAATTACAGTGGCGGGGATTCGTAAATCAAGCCACTTTTGCCGATGTGTCACAGTTAGACGGCCAACAATGGTCCTTCTATCATGGCTTTGATGCTTCAGCAGATTCACAAACAGTGGGCAACTTAGCGGCTATGATGTTTGATAAGGTGTTTATGCGTCACGGGCACAAAGCCATTATTTTAGCCGGTGGGGCCACGAGCCTGATTGGTGATCCGGGTGGCAAAGACAACGAACGAGTACTACAGGACGAGCAAGCTATCGCTCACAATGTTAGGCGTGCTGAAGCACAGCTCCGAAAAGTGTTTGCCGGACATGAATTCACCCTGGTAAATAACTTAGATTGGACAAGGTCATTAACTGTTATTGAGTACCTGCGGGACATAGGCAAGTATTTCAGCATGACACCTCTCGTACAGCGCGATTACATTGCCAAACGTTTAGGCGAAGGTGGGGCAGGAATTAGTTATACAGAGTTCAGCTACACCCTACTGCAAGGCTTAGACTACCTTCATCTATTTGACAACTACGGCGTACGCTTACAGCTTGGAGGTTCAGATCAGTGGGGCAACTGCCTAAGTGGTGTAGAGCTCATACGAAAAGCCCGGGGCCAAGAGGTGCATGTTGTGACGTTACCGCTAGTTATAAATAAGGCTACTGGGAAAAAATTTGGTAAAAGTGAGGATGGTGCCGTGTGGCTTGATCCCGAGAAAACGAGCCCATCGCAGTTCTACCAATTTTGGGTTAATGCTGATGACCAAGGGGTCGAAGGCTACTTGAAGATATTTACAGAGCTTAGTAAGCCTGAGATCGAGGCAGTTATGACTGCGCACCGGACAGCTCCCAGACACCGCGTTGCCCAAAACCATCTTGCATATGAAGTGACTAAATTAGTGCACGGCGAGGAACAAGCACGAGTTTCCCAAGCTATCCGCGACCTACTTACCGGAGTAAAAATAATAGGTGAGGCTGATGAAGCCGTGCTCGTAGCTATGCGAAGGGAAGTGCCATATGCCAAGCTCACTAGCCAAGCAACTATTATTGAGGCACTTGTAGCTACTGGATTGTCCGATTCTACTTCTGATGCACGGCAACTTATCAAAGAGAAAGCCGTCTATGTAAACGGCTTGCCGTACGAAAAGGAGACGCTATCATCCGAGAGTTTTCATAACGGTCGCTTACTCCTCCGAAAAGGTAAAATCCTCAAAAATACAGCACTAATTGAATGCTAAAACGGTTCCGCAAGCAAAGACGACCCCGCCTATAAACAACGACTTAGAATGATATTGAACGGCGTCACTAATGTCTTCTCGCAAGACAATAATCCACAGCATCTCATTTCTACCTATTGTGGATTCAGTCAGAATGCAGCTTCTTCACATACCGAATTTAGCTTCAGCGGAGCGTATCCGAACGGCAATTCATATACCAGTTTACCTCCATCTGCTTATGTAAAATTGCCTGAAATTGAGGCTACCAGGCTAATATTCTCGACGCTCAGGAATTAAGCCTATCCAGAAAACGATTACTTTCGCGAATACAGAATCATACAGTCTGTTATAACAGCCATTTCAAAAATTAGTCGCTTTTCTAAATTATTAAACAATGGGCATCCTGAATGCTATACTTGAGCGCATGAAAGATGAACCTAAAAAGACACTTGTACCGAAAAAACGTGCCGATCAGTATAATGATCCCTCCCATAATTATATGCACTACTGGGAAGGACGAGAGTATGAAAATGCCGCCGAGGAGATGGCTATTAAGCGTCTTTTGATTGGTAGGCACTTTACGCATGCAGTAGATGTTGGGGGCGGCTACGGTCGCTTATGTCTACTTCTAGAAAACTATGCCGATAGCGTGACCTTAGCAGAGCCGAGTCAGCAGCAATTGGACCTGGCCAAAATTTATCTAAAGGACCACCCAGAGGTTGACCGAAAACTCCTGCAAGCAGATAATCTAAAATTTAAGGATGGCTCTGTAGATCTCGTCACTATGATTCGCGTCATGCACCATTTGCCAGATCCTACAGCCGAATTAACTGAAATCTCTCGGGTTCTCATGCCAAATGGGTACGCCATTATTGAAGTTGCCAACTACACACACGCCCGCAACCGGTTAAAGCACTTCGTAAAGGGTAAGAAATTACCAACGCAACCTGTAGATATTCGCAGCAAAGCGCATCAGAAGGCTGATGAAATTCCATTTGTGAACCACAATCCACAGACAGTTATCAAACAATTAGCTCATGCTGGCTTAAAAGTTGATCGTATATTATCCGTTTCAAATTTGCGGAGCCAAGGCCTAAAGAAAATCTTGCCGAAAAGCGTTATGCTCGCTATCGAAGGCATCCTACAGCCTACTTTAGCTAACAGTTTCTTTGGCCCCAGCGTCTTTTTTCTTGTCCGCAAGGCTTAGTGCCTAGGATGATCCCTACAAGATCATATATGACGGTATACTAGGGGTATGGCGACATTGGCACACACAGCTTCAATTATGACCATAAAGGGGGTTGGCGAGGTACTTGCTCAAAAATTTGCCATGCAAGGTATACGCACCATAGGCGAATTAATTAATTATTATCCTAGGCGCTATGAAGACTATTCGGTAGTAACGCCAATCAGGCGGCTACGGCCAGGCCCCGTATCTATTGAAGCTACCATCAAACAAGCGGTGGGGCGTTATGTACGGCGAGGCATGCATATTACTGAAGCCGTCGCATCAGATGATACGGATAGTGTGCGACTCGTATGGTTTAATCAGCCATACCGTGCCACAGCCCTAAAAGCAGGACAGAAATACTTTATATCGGGTCAATATGAACTGAGTCGGCAGCGATTCGCTGTCATGAATCCTAGCGCTGAACTGGTGAGTGATTTTCCTGTAAACGCAGCCCGCATTATCCCGGTGTATCGTGAAACAAAAGGCCTTACAAGCACGCAGATTCGACGAGTAATGCGCGATGTCATGCCGCTCATACGACAAACGCCCGAAACCTTGCCAGCCTGGCTGTTAAAGCAGGAACGATTGATTTCATGTAGCGAAGCACTGGAGACCATACATTTTCCCGCGAGCACAACGGCCTTAGAGACGGCTAGAAAACGACTCGGTTTTGAAGAGGTATTCGAATTGACGCTCGCCGCACTACTCAATAAATATGAATTACTACAAGACGTTGCGCTCAGCATTCCTTTTGTCGAGACCGTTGCTCAGCAGTTTGTCGCCCATTTACCATTTACCTTAACTGACGCGCAGCGGAGAACTGTGTGGCAAATATACCAGGATATACAAAAAACCCAGCCCATGAACCGGCTGATCGAGGGTGACGTAGGGTCAGGAAAAACCGTGGTGGCAGCCATGGTGGCGGCTATGGCCATGACAGAGGGCTTTCAAGTTGCACTGATGGCTCCAACTGAACTATTAGCGCGCCAACACGCAGAAACTATCCATACACTCCTACAACCATTACGGCAACACAATAGAGTTGCTTTGTTAGTCGGTGGATTGAAATCGAAGGAGAAGGTGAACATTTTGGGACGCATAGCTAAAGGTGAAGCTCGGTTTATTGTCGGCACACATGCGCTTATCCAGGATGGGGTGGATATGCAGAAGCTGGGGCTGGTCATCATTGATGAGCAGCATCGCTTCGGCGTAGAACAACGAAAAAAACTAATGCGTAAGGCAGGGCATATGCCGCACCTGCTTAGTCTAACGGCGACGCCTATACCTCGTTCACTAGCACTTACCCTGTATGGGGAGTTAGACATCTCTATATTAGATACCAAGCCAGCAGGCCGCCAGCCTGTTACTACTAAAATCTGCTCGCCCAATAGTCGAGCTGAGCTAAAAACGGCGATTGTCACCGAACTACAGGCGGGACGACAAATGTTTGTAGTCTGCCCGCTCATCACTGACTCCGAAGTGAGTAAAGCCAGCTCAGCCGAGAGAATCTATGAACAGTTTCATACTAAAGATTTCAAAGAATGGCGCGTCGGGCTACTGCATGGAAAAATGAAATCCCAAGAAAAAGCTGCCATCATGGAGAGGTTTGTGAGGCACGAGTTGGATATTCTCGTCAGTACGACGGTGATCGAAGTCGGGGTTGATGTGCCAAATGCCAGTGTCATGCTCATAGAAGCTGCTGAACGCTTTGGGTTAAGCCAAATTCATCAGCTGCGAGGGCGCATAGGCCGCGGTGCAGACAAAGGCTATTGCTATCTCATGCTTAGTGACTCAAAAGCACCACCAAAGCGGTTGCAGGCCCTGGAAAGAATAAATGACGGCTTTAAGTTGGCTGAATTAGACCTTACGCTGCGGGGGCCAGGCGCCATCTACGGCACTCTACAGCATGGCGAGCTCGATTTACGCATTGCAAAACTCTCCGATACGCGCCTCATCGCCGGTGCGCGACGGGCAGCTCAATCATTTATTGATAGGGCTGACGATCTGCTACAATACCCACAGTTGTATCAGCACGTAACGGCTGCCCGCGCAGTCACCAATCTAAACTAATAACACATGTATTCAGGTACTACACTTACGCCATTGTCAGGGCGCGTTATGGGCGCTCATCAGAAGATAGATCGACTAAGTCGTAGTCTGTTAAAGAGGCTGTTAGTAACAAAGAATCATACGTTTCCATCCGCCAAGCTTATTCTGCATTTTGAGGGCGTGAACGGGCCAGATGCTATTAAACGTAAAAGTCCGGCACAAGACGAACCCTGGCATTACTACGCGCCTTTTGATATTGGCGACACACAACTCGTAAATCTTATTGGCGACCACTACGATCGCCTTGTGCAGGCGCTCAGAGTACGAGATCAAGTGCGAGCTTCGTTTGAGGCAGCTTGGCTGGCGCACGCTATCGTGGACGGTTTGACACCTGCCCATCATTTTCCGTATGAAGAAAAGCTAGCAGAGCTGCGTGAGGGCAGGGGACTGGAAACGCGCGATACAATAAAAGACAAGCTTATCATGCCTGGCGAAACACGTCGTAAGCAATTAAGCAATAACTGGAAAATGTGGGGTCCGAAAGGTTTGCTGTTATCACATGGCTTCTTTGAATTTGGCATTGCATTCTTAATCAGGCCGGTGAGCACTCGACAGCTTCCAATTCGCACCCAAGATTTACACGAACTAAGTCACTATGGAATACTCGAGTTATTTCGGCGAAAAGCTAGAGAGATAAGCACGTTAGATATGTATGAGACGTACCAGCGCTATGGGTGGACTCCTCGCTTAGCACGACAAGTTCGTACGAAGCTTCTGCCTGTGATTGTACGAACAGTAGCTCTTGCTTGGTATGCGGCTCTTATAGATGCTGAGATTGTGCCAAAGCCTAAGCTATGAGGATTATTGCTGGCATGCTAGGCGGCCGCCTTTTCGACTCTCCAGGCACGCAGCGTACTCATCCAATGAGTGATAAAATGCGCGGTGCCTTATTTAATATCTTGGGTGAGTTGACGGGCCTATCCATACTTGATGCTTTCGGTGGCAGTGGTGCATTGGCTTATGAAGCCGTAAGCCGTGGTGCTGCGTCTGTACTCATTTTGGAGCAGGATATACACGCACAAAGGACAATCAAGCACAACTTGCGCTTACTGGATATAGGCAGCTCGGCCACGCTTGTGAGGACTAGTGCAGGTGATTGGCTGACGACGAATGAAGGCAGGCAGTTCGATGTAGTATTGTGCGACCCGCCTTATAATGAGCTACAGCCGAATCTGCTCGCTAGACTAGCTGAACGAGCAAATCCTGGCGGCATTTTTGTACTATCATACCCGGCAGGTCAACCTAAGCCAGAATTCAAGTCGCTGATGTTCATTCGCCAACAAACATATGGCAGTGCTCAGCTATTATTTTACCGGGCCTGATCAACTAACTTCTGAATTTGCAGATAGCGAATGGCAGGAGCACAGGCATAGAGTGCAAGCCCAACAAGTGTTACGATCCAGCCTACAAAAGGAATAATGCCAGCTAACTCAATAAGTGCGAACACGCCCATAATGCCCCAAACTCCTCCATACTTTTTCGTGTCAGCTGCTGATTGCTTCATGGCTTCCGCAATGCCCATATTGCGGTGAACAAGATAGAACGGTGCGAGGAAGTACCGCTTGAATAGAATAAGCCCCGGCACGATAAATAGGATAAGCCCAAGCAAAACGAGTATGCCAACACAAACACTGAGGCCAACAAAACGCCAGAAATGGTGAAGACCTATACGCAATGAGTCAATATAGCTCGGCTTTTTTTCTTGCACAGCCCACACTGTAGCGTCTATGAGTGCAGCTGACGTTATCATGCTAAACACAAAAATGGCTATATATATGACTGCAAAACAAATGAGCACAACGCCGCTTATAGCATCTCTTCCATTATTGCTTGTAGCAACAGTAAGTCCTATGGCAACGGAGAAGAGTGGAATGGTGGCAATCATGGGTGACAAGAACAGTCCCAGGAGCGTCACGGCATTACGCTTGAGGGCCTGCGTGCTTGGCTCAAATAAAGCAAACGCTCCAGGTAGTTTTAGCTTCGCAGTTTCAGGTTTTTTTATGGAAGACTCTACTGACATTTAGACCAGCTCCTCGCATTAGATGTTCGCCTTAACTATGCGACTCACACCCTATTTACGTCAAGGAGTGTAAAAATATAGATACTCACGGTATAATATGGCGGATGCGCGGGTGGCGAAATGGTAGACGCGCTAGCCTTAGGAGCTAGTGGGGTAACCCGTGGAGGTTCAAGTCCTCTCCCGCGCACCAAGTTGAATTTACAGATATAAAAGCGTTCGGTTTTCGAGAGCTTTTTGTTTTAGCTAATTTCTTCATCTGTTGCATAGGGTTCAAGTCCTCTCTCGTCTTAATATTATTTCTGCAATGACTGATTAGATTATCCGAGCCACGCATAAGCGTAAGTGTCAGCGATGATACAATGGAGAATATGAGCAGCGGTCTTGAGCGTTTCATCGATAAAGACGGGAAGGTATCTTCTTGGCCTAAAAAACATATAGACAAAGACCTTGTGCTTGCATATCTCATCACAAAATTTGACTTCAACACCACATATAATGAGCTTCAGGTGAATGAAATCATCAAACAGTGGCATACATTTAGCGATTGGCCGCTGCTTCGGCGTGAGTTGTTTGAACGCGGCTATTTCGATAGAAACTTAGATGGCACAATCTACAAGCGGCTTAAATAATGAGAAAATCTGTACTAATCACGGCTGTTTCTTGTACGGACAAAAGTACTGTTTGCAAAGCGCTTCAGGAGATGGGCTATGATACCATTGATATAGAGTCCATAGATGGCCTATATGAATTAGTTAATGAAAAAACTGGTGAAGCTACTCCTGGCAATCTAGAGCAAATCAGTAAAGGTGTTGGCTGGAACTGCAATAAAGCTAGGTTGGAAAAGTTAGTAGAGTCCCAAAAGCCCGAGTTGACTTTCTACTGTGGGGGCATGTCTAATACCTTGACGTCTGGGATGTTTTTGATCTCGTTGTTATGCTGACTATCTCAGCATGAGGCGACTATCAAACGACTGTCCACACGCCAGTCTGGGGAGTTTGGAAGTACAAAGGTAAATAGAGGCTGGGTGTTAAGTTGGAAACATAGTTTTGAGAAGCGATTACTGGATGCGGGCGCCTTACCAGTAAACGCAGAAGGCGCTGCTCATGAAGTCGCAACGCTTATTCTAGGTGTCGCTGCTTCCTGTTAACTTTTTATCGGTATCAGCCAGTAGTAGTTCACGCACAGCTTCAATATCACCATTTAAATCATCCGGAAAAGTTATCTTAATGTCTACTATGCTTCACCAAGCTCGAGAACAGATGAGAATGGTTCCACATTTTATATGATGGAGCCATTCTTTTTGATTTAACTTGGTCAATAGCGATTCAGTCCTCATTGGCCGTAAGGGTAGTTGTGTAGGATGTCCTCATGACGCCCGTACCAAATTTCCATATCTTGGAATAACCGCAATTCGCTCGAGGTATTGATATCTGTAAGGAGGGTTTTACTTTGCCCGTTCCTAATCGAAGCACTGACGTGTTTAAGTGGGGTTATGACTTGTGTACGCCCGGCAGAAATCCCTCGTTGGATGGTGCCGAAGTCTCCCGTATATTCATGGGTGCCGCTAAAGTTACAGAACAAGATGCCGACATTATACTCCATGCATCGTGCCGGTATTAATATGTCTAGGAAATTCGCATCAGAGAACCCGTGGTACTGTGTTTTGACTTCACCTCGGGTGCGACGCAGGTCATCAGTTTGGCTGATCATCCAAAAAGATAGACAGATAACCCAATGAGCGCCTTGACGTACGGCTTCTTTGAAGAGAGTATGGTCTATCAAGTCCCAGCAAATAATGATAGCGGTCTTCCCAAGTACGCTATCAAAAATTTGTAAGGGTTCTAGGGAAGGCGTAAAGTCTTGACGTTCTGAGAGCCAGAGATTGTGTTTTGAATATTGAGTACGAATATCACCTGTCTTATCAACGTAGACGGTACTATTGAAGACGCTACTCTTGTAGTACCTTGGCAATGAGCCCGGAATAATATCCACTTGGTATTTGCGAGCAAGCTGTTTAACTTTTTCGACGTTCCTATCAAATTGTTTCCCGGCTTGGATGAGCTTTGGTTTTCCGCGTAATATGCCATATAAAAAATCTTCAGAGAAAATACAAAGCTTTGCCCCTTCTGCAATATTTTGCTGAATTGTTTTCTCCATTGCTTCTAAGCCTGCTTGGAAACCGCTTGTTGTAAGTGGTGATTGATTTAATGCGACTATCATGAGCTTAGTCTAGAATTTATAATTTTATATACAAGCCCTTCATTTACTTTCAGTAATCGATTGTAAATCTAAGCTCAACTAATTTCTCATAGACGAGCAAGTTGCTCACTTCAATCTGGTTCCACGATAGGTCGCTTGGTGCAAACATTATCCGATGAAGGATAAGGAAGATTCCACGATTAGTTTGTAAAGCCTTTTTACCTCCACCCCTGCTACCGGGGTTGAAATCAGCTTAGGCCCTGATAGCTCTAGAGTTCATTTTTCATGTATAATTGTGGTATATGAGAAAAAGCCAGAAAGGCTTCGCTGTTTTAGAAGGCCTCCTTATACTAGTTGTTCTATGTATTATTACATTTGGGACCTGGCACATTTTAGCTACTAGAAGAAGCCAAGCAAACAGCTCCAGCACAATAGCTTCCAGCCAAAGTACTTCTAAACCAACTAACTCTTCTCTAAGCAATATAAACATCACCGATTCCGATAAGGGCAAAACTATTGTGTTAGTAAGTAATCAGACACTTACAGTGAGCCTAGCCAGTACTTATTGGGCTATCGGTGAGTCCTCAAATACTAAAATTATTAGAATGACAGGCAATCAAACAATTACAGAATCACAACCCTGCGTAACCGGTGGGGGATGTGGCACTGCAATAGCGCATTTTACTCCTATAACACCGGGGAGTGCTACTATTTCCGCAACCCGTAACGCTTGTGGTGAGGCAATGGCATGCACCGGCAGCCAGGGACAGTTTACTGTCACAGTGATAATAGTGCGGAAATAGTCGGAAACTCAAATTGTGCTGTGGGCACCAGCTGCACCTAAGACTCAAAAGACTTTTATCTCGCATTGCTATCTAACCCCAGTTCGACATAAGCACCTCCTTTAATCTGTTCCGTGTACTAGGGCGTTAGCCCTGGTACACTTTTGTTTGTAAGAACAAAACAAACAAAGGAGATGCATATATGGAACTAGTATCTTT